>MDTB01043239.1_pt1 | contig 10156 bp, 11 predicted proteins | sample 811161 | NCBI WGS metagenome assembly MDTB01 (sample SAMN05326650, study PRJNA326480) | marine metagenome | isolation source: seawater | place: Mediterranean Sea | collected 2009
ATAAAAAGTTCTTTAATTTTAATGCAACGTTGATTATAGTATTAGTCTTCACGATCATCAATGGCAATATAACTATAAATTAATGGATATTTTATGAAAAATTTGATAGTACCTCATGGCTCAGAGACTCTAAAACCACTATATATCGAGGATTTATCACAAAGAACCTCCAAAATTGAGGCCGCTGAAAATATGCCAAAATTGTTACTAAATTCTGCGGCAGCTGCTAATGCAGTAATGTTAGGTGCGGGCTACTTTACTCCTTTGAAGGGTTACATGGATAAAAATAACGCCATGAGTGTGGCAGAAAAAATGTTGACAGAAGAGGGATTGTTTTGGCCAATACCAATAATTAATTTATCTAAAAGTATTGATGGATTTGAAATCGGTGATGAGGTAGCTCTTCTAGATCCGAATGTTGAGGGTACTCCCATTCTAGCAACTCAAAAAATATCTGCGATTGAAAAACTTGCTGATGAAGAAATTAAATTTCTGGCTGATAAGATATTCGGAACTACAGAATTAGAGCATCCAGGTGTAGCGAACTTTCTAAGTCTAGGAAATTATCTCATATCAGGCACCATTGAAGTTTTGAACTTTAGCTACTTTCCATCTGAATTTCCTGGGACATTTGCAACAGCTCCTGAAATTAGAGCAATGCTTGCTAAGGCAGGATGGAACACAACTGTTGCTTTCCAAACGAGGAATCCCATGCATAGAGCTCACGAAGAGTTATGTAAAATGGCTTTGAATAGACTTGATGCTGATGGCGTCTTGATCCACATGACTTTAGGAAAGTTGAAACAGGGCGACATCCCCGGTGATGTTCGTAATGCAGCCATAGAAAAAATGGTAGAATTATATTTTCCAGAGAATACGGTAATAATTTCTGGTTTTGGTTTTGATATGTTGTATGCAGGACCAAGAGAAGCTCTATTACATGCTGTATTTCGTCAAAATGCAGGTTGCACGCATTTGATAGTTGGAAGAGATCATGCTGGAGTGGGTGATTATTATGGACCATTTGAAGCACAAGAAATTTTTGAATCAGAAGTGGTTAAAAATTCCCTTAAACTAAAAATATTTTCTGCTGATCACACTGCTTATTCTAAAAAACTAAATGAAGTAGTTATGATGCGAGATGTTGAAGATCATCAAATGGATGACTTTGTATTATTATCTGGCACAAAAGTTAGAGAAATGCTCTCAAATGGGGAGGAACTACCAAAGGAGTTTGCTAGGAAAGAGGTTGCTGAGATATTAATGAAATACTATCAATCCCTTTAATTTATATGGTTAAAAAGAATATAATTATTTGCTAATAATTCGTTCCCAATATGGCAATAATATATTATAATCTTTTCCAAGCAGGTATTTAATAAAGGAGAGATTATGCCAAATATTACTAAAACTTTGACTGGAAGCGCAATTACATTTACTAGTAAAACATCGCAAATCAGTGATCAGTATTCTCTACCTAGATCCCTCAAAATTACAGAAGGGCCCGTGAAATCATCTGAAAGATGTAGAAAAGCACAAAGCTAAAATCAAGAATAATCGGAGAAATTATGATAACAATTAACCCATTCGTAGAAAATGTACTAAATGTCCCAGCTTATGCAATGCAAGGATTCTTAATTCTCATGGTTATCTTCACAGTAGGTGGCGTCTTATTAGATATGATGCACAAAAAAAATGTAAAATTCTTTTTCGAAAATGCAAAAAAAGCAAAATTAGCGGCAACTAATTCTGTTCCTACAGGTAAAAAAGTATCAATCGTTGTTAAAACTCTAGCTCATGATGTTGCCACTTCTGCGGAATTTTGTGGCGTAACTAGAAGAATTACACATTTATTAGGTATGTATGGAACTATCGGGTTCTGGACAGCATCAGCAGTCTTGATTTTTAGCAGCACATCGGCTGCTATATGGCCAGTAATTTGGCATATTGGGGCAATTATGACATGTGTGGGCGGTTATTGGTTTTGGTTTATTCAAAGAGTAGATGTTAGAGCTGAAGGAAACGGCTGGAATAGAATTGTATTTGCTGATCTCTTCGTACTATCTCTCGTTTTGACCTCGACTTTTGCATTACTGTGGTCATTTTTTCAATCATCAAATTCAATTGGCTTAGCAACATTATTCTTTGTATTATTTGTAATATCTAATGTAGTGTTGTTTGGTGGAGTATATTGGTCAAAATTTGCTCATATGTTTTACAAACCTGGCGCTGCAATTCAGAAACACTTAGCAGCCGCAGATGGATCGAGAGATGATTTACCTGAACCAGCAGATTTACCTAAACAATATGGTCTAGGTATAAAAAGATCAGAGCCACAGAATTATTAACGAATTTTAGATTAACGGAGAAAAAATTATGTCAACTTTTGTATATATGACCAGATGCGACGGATGCGGTCACTGTGTAGATATCTGCCCATCAGATATCATGCATATTGATAAATTAATACGTCGTGCAGTAAATATAGAACCTAACTTTTGCTGGGAATGTTACTCATGCGTTAAAGCTTGTCCACAGAATGCCATTGATGTCCGTGGCTATGCAGACTTTGCTCCTATGGGACACAAAGTTCGTGTCTTAAGAGAAGAAGAAAAAGGTGTGATCAGCTGGAAAATAAAGTTTAGAAATGGTCATATGAAAAGCTTTGTCTCTCCAATAACTACTAAACCATGGGGTAAGTATATACCTCACTTAGCTGAAAAAGATGTACCAAACAAAGAACACCATGATAATAATCAGCTTTATGGAGAACCTAAATACCTTAAAACTGGCAAAGTACCTGTATCTAATACTGGCTTACCTGTTATGGAAAAAGTTGGTAAATTAAAGCAAGGAGTGTACTACTAATGGCTAAATATAAAACACATTATGAAGATTGCGACATATTAGTTGTTGGTGGCGGTATGGCTGGAACTGGTGCAACTTTTGAAGCTAGATATTGGGGGCGTGACATGAAAATCGTCTGTGCTGAGAAGGCTAACATTGATAGAAGTGGTGCTGTTGCTCAAGGTTTGTATGCAATTAATTGTTATATGGGAATGCAATGGGACGAAAATCAGCCTGAAGATCATGTACGATATGCTAGAAATGATTTAATGGGAATGGTTCGTGAAGATCTCGCCTATGATATGGCAAGACATGTTGACTCATGTGTTCATATGTTCGAGGAATGGGGGCTACCATTAATGCGTAATGAAAAAACTGGACGATATCAAAGAGAGGGAAAATGGCAAATTATGATCCATGGCGAGAGCTATAAGCCTATAGTAGCTGAAGCTGCAAAGAAATCTGCAGATAAAGTATTTAACAGAGTCATGATAACGCACCTATTAATGGATGAAACAAATGATAACAGAGTTGGTGGTGCAACAGGATTTAACATGAGAACAGGCGATCATTATGTTTTCCGTGCTAAAGCAGTTATATGTGCTGCTGGTGGCGCATCACATATCTTCAAACCTCGCGCTGTAGGCGAAGGCATGGGACGTACGTGGTATGCTCCATGGAGTAATGGTTCTGCTTATGCTCTACCGATTGCCGTTGGTGCAAAAATGACACAAATGGAAAACCGTATTGTACTAACTCGATTTAAAGATGGATATGGGCCAGTTGGTGCATATTTCTTACATCTGAAAACTTATACACAAAATGCTAATGGTGATAACTATGAAAAAACCTGGTATGACCAAACTAAAGAAATGGTAGGAGAATATATAGATCATATACCAACACCAACGTGTTTGCGAAACCATGCTTTTATTCAAGAAACTGCAGCTGGTAGGGGACCTATTCACATGGTAACCATGGAAGCATTTCAGGATCCTCATTTAGAAGTCATTGGTTGGGAAAATTTTCTCGGAATGACAGTAGGACAAGCAGTAGTATGGGCATCTCAAGATATTGATCCAAAGTATCAAAATCCAGAATTAACAACATCAGAACCTTATGTAATGGGTTCACATGCTACTTGTTCAGGAGCTTGGGTAAGTGGACCAGAAGATATTTCTGGTGGTATCCCAGAGTACTTTTGGGGTTACAATAGAATGATGACTGTGGATGGCCTATTTGCTGCTGGTGATGCTGCAGGTGGAACCGCGCATGCATTTTCTTCTGGATCTTTTACTGAAGGAAGACTTTGTGCTAAAGCAGCTGTTCAGTATATAAATGATGGGAAAGCTGATGGAATTAAAGTAACAGAAGCTCAGTGTGAAAAATTTAAAGAAGAAATTTATAAACCTTTAGAAAATTATACTGTTGGACGCAATGAAATTACTGCTGGTACTGTTTCACCAAGTTACATACTACCTATTCAAGGGCTACAAAGACTCCAAAAAATTATGGATGATTACGTAGGCGGAATTGGTACTAATTATATGACTAATGGTAATGGATTGAAACGAGGATTAGAGTTGTTAGGCATACTTCAAGAAGACCTTGAAAATGTCGGAGCTGAAGACCTACATCAATTAATGAGAGCATGGGAGTTGAAACACCGCGCGCTCGTTTCTCAATGTGTAGCTGAACATACCATGTTTAGAGAAGAAACTAGATGGCCTGGTTATTATTATAGAGGTGACTTTTTGAAACTAGATGATGATAATTGGCACTGTTTAACGGTTTCTAGACGTGATCCTAAAACAGGAAAATTCACTATGGAAAAAGCTCCGCTTTACCATTTAATTGATGAAGAATCCGAGAGCGAGAGCAAGGCTTAAAAATACAGAGTGTTCATAATTGACGAGTGATAACCATGAATCTTGTTGAGATGACAGATGAAGAGATACTTGAGATCGCAAATCCAATTTGGAATGGATTAATAGAGTCATCTAACAAGAAAGATTATGGTGGATTCACAAAACATTTTTCTAAAGAAATGCTGTTTGGAGCAAATGAAGTTGAGATAGGTAAGCAGTGGGCAGGAAATAAAATGCTTACGAGTCTATCTCCAAATCATGTGTTTTTTGGTTGTCTAAGAAGAAATGAACATGTAACTGTTATATTCAAACAGACAAGCCATGAGGTACCAGGAGATTTTCTTGGCAGACTAGTTTTGGGAATAGAAGATGATTTGGTTAAGGTTTTTGGTGCTACAATTTTTTAGACTAATTCACACATACTTTAAAAATATAAAGATAAATTTTAAAGTTGAATATTAATTTAATTTATTTAATTAAAACATTAAATCATTTCATCGATAGATATTAATAAAGCTTGACTTATACTTAAAACCCATTAATATAATATTATTCGTAGTCAAATCACAAAACATATCATCCAATTTTAAAATTTAAGAGGAATAAAATAGTGAGTTTAGTACTAGATATTACAGATGCTAATTTTGATACAGAGGTATTACAATCAGAAACACCAGTGCTTGTAGACTTCTGGGCAGAATGGTGTGGCCCTTGCAAAGTTTTAGGTCCAATTATTGACGAGGTTGCTCCTGAGTATGATGGTAAAATTAAGTTTACAAAGTTAAATATTGATCAACATCCAGAAACTGCACCAAAGTATGGAATTAGAGGGATACCAACAATATTACTTTTTAAAAATGGTGACTTAAAAAAAACTAGTGTTGGAGTGTTAACTAAATCAGAGCTTAATAAATTATTAGATGAAAACATATAAATATCATTACCCCCTTCGTTTAATCTATCAAAGAATCCAAACTTACTTAAAAAAAGAAATATGAATCTAACAGAACTAAAAGAAAAACCAATACAAGAACTTGTTACTATGGCTGAAAAAATGGGAGCTGAAAATGTTGGCAGGTTGAGAAAACAGGATGTAATATTTACAATTCTCAAAAATCATTCATCAAGTGGCGAAGATATTTCTGGTGGTGGTGTGTTAGAAATATTACAAGATGGCTTTGGCTTCCTAAGAAATGCAGGTAGTTCGTACTTAGCCGGTCCAGATGATATATATGTTTCCCCAAGCCAGATTAGAAAATTTTCTCTTAGAACAGGTGATACAGTAGCAGGTAAAATAAGACCACCTAAAGAAGGTGAAAGATATTTTGCTTTATTAAAAGTTGATAATGTTAATTTTGATTCAACTGAAAATTCGAAACATAAGATATTATTTGAAAATCTTACACCATTACATGCGAATGAAAGATTAAGATTAGAGTGTGGTAATGGAAGTAGAGAGGACATATCTGGGCGTCTTGTTGATATAGCTGCTCCCATTGGCAAGGGTCAGAGAGGATTAGTCATATCACCTCCAAAAGCTGGTAAAACTATCATGCTACAACAAATAGCTCAAAGTTTAATTACTAATAATCCAGAATCGATATTAATAGTCCTTCTTATAGATGAACGACCTGAAGAAGTAACAGAGATGTCTCGAATGGTTAAAGGAGAAGTTGTTGCTAGTACATTTGACGAACCAGCACACAGGCATGTTCAAGTCGCAGAAATGGTTATTGAAAAAGCTAAGAGGTTAACGGAGCACAAAAAAGATGTGATAATTTTATTGGACTCTATTACTAGGTTAGCTCGTGCATACAATACTATAGCTCCATCTTCAGGTAAAGTATTGTCAGGTGGAGTTGATGCAAATTCTTTAACTAAACCAAAAAGATTCTTTGGTGCTGCAAGAAATATTGAAGAAGGAGGAAGTTTAACTATTCTTGCTACGGCTCTAATAGATACCGGTTCAAAAATGGATGAAGTTATTTATGAGGAATTCAAAGGTACAGGTAATATGGAAGTACATCTTGACAGACGTATTGCAGAAAAAAGAATTTATCCTGCAATAAACATAAATAGATCAGGTACTAGAAGAGAAGAGCTGCTAACAACACCTGATGAACTTCAAAAAATATGGATCCTCAGAAAAGTTCTTCACTCTATGGATGAACTTGATGCTATGGAATTTATGCTTAATAAGCTTCAATCCACAAAAACTAATTCAGAATTTTTTGATTCAATGAAGAGATAATCAATTTCCAATATCTTCCCGATAAAACACTAGTTCTTGATTTTGAATTTTCATTTCCTTGTCTTCAAAAATTTTTATTTTTCGAATATTCTCATAAGCACTTGAAACAGCATCTTCTTTATTATCAGCATATACATTAACAGTTAATATTCTTCCTCCTATTGATTTTAACTTATTATCATCTAGTACGGTCCCAGCATGAAAAACTTTTAATTTTTTGCTTTCTACTATTTCACTACAATTTATATAAAAATCTTTATTATATTCTCCTGGATATCCTTTTGCTGCAAGAACCAGTGTACAACAAAAACTATGATCCACTTTTTCAATTCTATCTAGATTAATATCTTTAATAGTACTTATAGGCTGATTTAAAATGAGATCTATTAGATCTATCTCCTTATTTTCTAAAGTCAGCATCAAATTTTGTGTTTCCGGATCTCCGAGCCTACAATTGTACTCTAGAACTTTTATATTATTTAGACCATCAATCATTAAGCCTATATATAAAAACCCAAGATACCCATTTTTTTTATTGTAATCATTGATGCTTGCTATAGTCTTTATCATTATCTTTTCGATGTCTATATGAAGTTTAAATACTGTATTTTTATGTTCATAGCTAAGAGGATGACTAACAGCCCCCATACCGCCCGTATTAGGGCCGTTATTGTATTCATCTCTAGATTTATAATCCTTTGTCCAAGGTAAAGCTATCTCATAAGAACAACCTTTAAAATTGCATATGTAGATTGCTGACAACTCTTGTCCTCTTAAAAATTCCTCTATGACAATGTAATCTGAATGTTCTGATGCCAAAAGGTTATCTATCGCTTTAATTGATTCATCAATTGAATTGGAGACTACAACACCTTTGCCAGCAGCTAGACCGTCTGCTTTTATTACAACAGGATGTTTTTGATCTTTAATATATTTTTTGGCCTCATCAGCTGATGAAAACATCCGATAATCCGCGGTGGGGATATTATAATTTTGCATGAATTCTTTTGCAAATACCTTTGATCCTTCCAAAATTGCATAATTCTTAGACGGACCAAATATCTTAAGATCATGCTTTGAGAATTCATCTACAATGCCATCAACTAAAGGTCCCTCAGGGCCTACTATGGTCATTTCAATATCATTTTTTTTTACAAAATCAATTATAGATGATGAATCGTTAAGGGATAAATTTATATTTTCAATATTTTCTTCTAGAGCTGTACCTCCATTACCTGGAGCTACATAGACTTTATTTATTTTTGGTGACAGTGATAACTTCCATGCAATAGCATGTTCTCTACCTCCCTGACCTAAAACAAGTATATTCATTCTCATATATTTAGTGTTTAAAAACTCTTATTCCACTGAGGACCATAGACATCTTATGCTTATTTACAACGTCTATAATATCTTTATCTTTAATTGATCCACCAGGCTGTATAATTGCAGTAACGCCAATCTTTTTTGCAAGGTCAACATTATCTCTAAATGGGAAGAAAGCTTCAGAAGCCATGACACATCCTTTAAGTGAAATATTATGGTTTTTAGCTTTAGATTTTGCAATATTTGTAGAGTCTATTCTACTCATCTGACCAGCCCCTATACCAAGTGTTCTATTATTTTTAGCAAACACAATCGCATTTGATTTGACATATCTAGAAACTTTAAAAGCAAATAATAAATCAGATATTTGTTTCTTTGTGGGCTTCTTTCTTGTGACAAACTTTAGATCTTTTTCTTTAAGGACTATTGCATCAGTCTGTTGTACCAATAATTTATTTTTCAATGTTTTCATTTCTAGCTCTTTGTAGTTAGAAGGACTATTTTTTATAAGCAATAATCTTATATTTGGCTTAGACTTAATAATTTTTACGCATTCTTTATCAAAACCCGATGCAAGGATAACTTCAACAAATTGTTGCGATATTATTTTTTTGAGTAATTTAGAATTGAGAGACCTATTAAACGCAATTATTCCACCAAATGCAGATGTGGGATCTGTTTTGTAAGCATAATTATATGACTTTTTAAGGCTATCAGATTCTGCTACACCACAAGGATTAGCATGTTTAACTATTACACAAGAGGGCTTGATAAATTGTCGCACACAAGCAACAGCACTCTCAGCATCAACAAGATTATTATATGATAATTCTTTCCCTGCTAGCTGTTCATAGTTAAACCCTTGTAATCTTGGTGATCTTATATCATATAATGCAGCTTTCTGATGTGGATTCTCACCATATCTCAGCTCATATTTGTTATCTAAAGTCATTTTGAATTCTAGAGGGAAATTGTCATTAGACTTTTGTTTGGAATCATCAAGGTACTCACAGATCATTGCATCATAGTGAGAGATTTTTTTGAATACCTTTGATGCTAATTGAGATCTAAGACTTGCACTAGTTTTGCCAAATTTATTGAGTTCACTAGTAATAATATTATAATCATCTGGATCAGTAACAACCGTGACTCTTTGGTGGTTTTTTGCAGCAGCTCTGAGCATGGTTGGTCCACCAATATCAATGTTCTCGATTGCTTCATTATATGAACAATTTTTTTTTGATATCGTTTTTTCAAATGGATATAAATTTACAACAACCATATCAATTAACTCATATGTATTGTTTTTCAGAGTCGAAATCGATGACTGATCCTTAGCTAGAATACCTGCATGCACTTTAGGATGTAATGTTTTTACTCTACCCTCAAGAATTTCTTCAAATGCAGTAAATTTTGAGATAGAGATATTTTTAATACGTTTTGAGGTTAAGAATTTAGCAGTTCCGCCAGTTGATAGGATTATATAGTTATTTTTTATGAGTTGTTTGGCAAATTTATCAATATTCTTCTTATCTGAGACACTTAAGATTGCGTATTTTTTATTCTTATTAGTCATTTATGCACTAAACCATAGTCTTTTATTCTTTTTATGAGAGTGCCTCGATTGATTCCTAAATAACTAGCCGTTTTTGTTACATTTCCACCTAAATGATTCAAAACAGCAGAAATTAATGATTTCTCAACTTCAGATATAAAAACACTATGTAAATTAGAGACACCTTGCCCATTCATTTTATTGATGTATGTTAAAGTTTCATTTTTAATAGTTTTGCTGAGAGAGCTCGTCGTAACTTTTTTAGTTTTATCCATTTTTATAAATATACCCCTATCCCATCAAAACATG
>MDTB01073291.1_pt1 | contig 10156 bp, 10 predicted proteins | sample 811161 | NCBI WGS metagenome assembly MDTB01 (sample SAMN05326650, study PRJNA326480) | marine metagenome | isolation source: seawater | place: Mediterranean Sea | collected 2009
AAACTTTACGTAAAAATTATATTTACTAACACATTTTGAAATCCCTAAGTTTAGAATTCAAGAAAATGGATGATAAATAAAATAATTAATAAAGTAATATATCAATCAGAATTCAATTAAACCAGAGACGTTTAAACATTTTGCTGTTTTTTGTAATAAGTCGAATACACTTATTGGAACAAGTACGATGCCACATATTGATTGGATAAATAAAGAATGTGAATTAAGTTTTGTTATTGGTCATCCGAAGTTTTCAAATCAAGGATATGCCTCTGAGCTTGTTTCTGGAATGATAAAAATGATTTTTTCGAATTTTAAAATAAATGAAATTAAAGCAGGTTTTTTTACCGGTCACGTTGCATCAAAGAAAATTTTAGAAAAAAATAAATTTACGTTTTTTTCTAAAATCCCAGATGATTTTGAAACGGATGAGGGGGAATTGTTAGATAACAATATTTATAAATTAATTAAGGATGAATATTTTAAAAAATAGATTGAACTTTCTTACCTTCTATCATGTCAATAACGTTTTCTTCTTTAATGGAATTTTTAACTATATCTAATACTTCATCAAGGTGTTTTAAGAAACTTTTTATATGATCTATGGTATGTGCTCCTGATAACATGTAAGACCCTATAGATAATTGCTTTCGTTTAATGAGTTCTTGATGTAATAATGACTTCAAATCCATTGCATTAAACTGATTCCCACCTTTAAAATTTGTAATAAAGTGAGCAGATAATCCTTTATTGAAAATAAAATCTGTTAAATTATGTTTTATAATTAGATCGTCAAAACCTTTTTTTAGACGACTTCCTAAACTATTAATATGATGAATTGTACCTCTTTTTTGAATGAGTTCCATTGTTTTTAAACAGGCTGCAATACTTACTGCCTCACCCCCAAATGTAAATGAAAAAAACGTATTATCAATTTCTTTCATTACTTCTGATTTTCCAGAAATGAATGATAATGGGTACCCATTTGCAACGGCTTTCCCCCATGTTGATAAGTCTGGAGAAACACCGGTAAACTCTTCTACACCTCCTAAAGCGAGTCGACAACCTGTTTTCATTTCATCAAAAATCAAAATTGAATTATGTCTATGTGCAAGATCTTTTACATTATTTAAAAAATTGGGATCTGGACTTTCTAAACCAATTGCTTCAATTATTACACAAGCGATATCATCTGGATTTTCATTAAAAAGCTTTTCAAGTGAATGAATATCATTATATTTAAAAGTTAATGTTAGATCTTGTGTCTCTTTTGGGACTCCTTTACTTCGTGAAGTTGTGCCGATATACCAATCTTGCCAACCATGATAACCACAACATGCAACCTTATTTCTGCTGGTATATGCTCTAGCAACTCTAACTGCTGCTGTGGTAACATCAGATCCATTTTTCCCAAAACGAACCATTTCAGCAGAAGGGATTAAAGATGAAATTTTTTCTGCACATTCTAACTCTAAATGATGTGATAATGAAAAAATACTACCCTTTTTTACTTGATCAATGACTGCTGAATCAACTTCATCATCACAATAGCCCAAAATAATTGGGCCCAATGCCATTATGTAGTCAATAAAAATATTATTATCTACATCCCAAATCTTCGCACCTTTTGCCTTAGCACAGTAATTTGGGGAAATTTCCCCAACAAATTGTGTAGGACCTTTACTAAACGTTTGAGATTGTCCAGGAATAAATTGCTTTGCTTTTTCAAATAAGGCTTTTGACTGATTTAAATTCATAATCTAAAAAAATTGTTTTATACTCTTAAACTTTTGTTGTATATTTTCATAATCTTTCATATTTCCAATGTCATACCAAAAGCCATGAATGTAATACACCCCTAGCTTAACATTATTATTATTCAGTAATCGATTTAAAAGTGCAGGAAAATCATCATACTCATTTTCCTTAATAAAATCTATTACTTCATTGTTTATTATATATGTTGCTGCATTAATTGAATAATTTATTGATGGTTTTTCACTTATACTGATTAAATCACCATTTTTTACACCTATTACACCATAAGGAATATTTGTTTGGTATTCTTTGGTACATATTGTGATATCGTTTTTGCTTTGTTCGTGAAACTTTATTAAGTCTTCGTAATTTATGGAAGAAATGACATCACAATTAGTAATAATTATCGGTGCTTCCTTCTTATTTTTTAGCAACCTTAAAGGGCCTGCTGTTCCAAGTTTTTTTTCTTCTTCAATAAAGGTTAGATTTGGGAATGTATTATTATTCTCATTAAAATAATCTTTAATAACTTCTTTCATATAATTTACTGAAATATGAATATCTGTAAAACCTTGATTTTGAAAACGATTTACTATCCAATGTATCATTGGAAATTCATCAATCTTCAACATTGGTTTGGGAGTTTCAAGCGTTAAAGGCTGTAGTCTTTTTCCTTGTCCGCCGGCCATAATAACTACTGAATTTTCTTTAAGTTTCGTATTAGATTCAATAATTAAAATTTCTACAACCTCATTTTTATTATTTAATACTGGTAAATACTTATACCTCTGTAATTTTATTTTTTGTAATGGTGAAAGAACCTCTCCTTCCTTAATCCATTTAAAATCTTTTTGCATGATTGTCCCGATTGTGTTGTCTAATTCAATATTTTTATAAAGAACACCCCTCCTAAAATCACTGAATTCAAAAGTTCCAATCATTTTATTATCATCCGACAAAACAAACAATGTTGAAAATTCTCTAGCATTCTCATCTAAGATTTTAAATCCTTCACGAATAGAAGTTGATGTTTTCACGATCATATTTCTATTAATTTTAGCTTGGTTATGTTTTTCTTTTGTGTTGATCATTTAAAATAATATTATAATAGAGTAAAGCCACCATCAACCATAAGATTATGGCCTGTTATATATGATGAATTTGGTGATAATAAAAATAAGACGGGGCCTAACAACTCTTCTTTATCCATCATTCTTCCTAATGGTACTTTTGGAAGATACTTATCTAAAAACTCGGTATCTTGATTATTAAAAACTCCAGCCGGTGATATTGAATTTACACGAATATTATATTTAGCTAAATTTACTGCTAAATATTTTGATAGTTGAATCAAACCTGCTTTACTAGCCGCATAGACATCAGGACTATTTAACCCAGAATCTCCGTACATATTTGGATCTGATATTACAACGCCATAAATGGATGAAAAATTAATAATATTTCCAAACTTTTGATCTATAAAAACTTTTGAAACCTGTTTAATTACTCTATACAATCCCGTCAAATTGACATCAATACTTGTTTCAAATTCTTCAATTGATATTGATTCAAAAGGTTTAGTAATCTGTAAAGCAGCACAATTTATTAAAAAATCTATCTGACCTTCTTTATTTGAAATATGATCAATTGAGTTTTTAACTGAATTAATATCTTTAAGATCAGTTTGAATATTAACCACTCTGCTTGAATTTTCTTGAATCATTAAATCTAATGAGTAAACTTTATTTAATTTTGCTAATTCTTTAGCTAAATATTTTCCAATTCGACCCGTACCTCCAGTAATAATTCCTACTTTATTTTTAATTGTGAAATCCATTTATATAGTCCTTCATTTAATTGAATTTTGGGTTCCCAATTGAAATCATCCCAGGCTTTTGTTATTTTAGCATAACAGTCCATAACTTCATTTCTACGAACCTCATTTTGAGATATTATTTCCTTTTTTGTTCCAATAATTTTTTGAATTTGATCAATAACTTCTTTGACACTATAGCTTTTTCCTGTACCAACATTAATAATAGCTGAATTATTAACATTTGATTTAATTATTGAAAGAAACAAGTTTGCGATATCTTCAATATAAATATAATCTCTTTTCGGCAATGTATCTTTTACTTCAATAAAATTATTGTCACCCAATGCTTGCTTTATAATTTGTGGCATTAATAAATGTGATGGTTGCCCTGGGCCATATACATTAAATAACCGGCAACTTATTGTTTTTACTCCGGGAATATCTAATAAAATATTTTCAGCAAACTGCTTTGATTTTTGATAAGGAGACTGTGGGTTTATTGAATGATCTTCATCAACTGGCAAATATTGTGGGGATCCATAAGGATAACTGTTTGCATAAATTATCTTACCAATTTTTTTTAAATTACAAAATTTTGCTATATTTAAAGCCCCGATAGTGTTGCATTCATAATAATCTAATGGGTTTTTAAAAGAATCAATAACATTTGTTTTTCCAGCTAAATGAATAAATACGTCATAATCATTATTAAATGCCTTAAAAAACTCTTGACTGCAAATATTATGTCCTTTTGATTGATCTATGATGTCTACTTCATAGTTTTTTAAAAAATTTAATACAAACTTTCCAATAAAACCTGATGCACCAGATATAATTATTTTCTTCATATTAACTCTTTAATCTTTTTAACTATTCGACTTTTTCCCATTCCATCAATTAATTTGTCCGTATTAAATGAAAAACGCCTATTTAAATTAAATATTACATCTTCTTTTCTTAAATCCGACTGCTTACCTAAATACTTTAAAAGCCGATGACGATCCGCGTTTTTTGCAAACTCTTCTTGATGATTATTTTGAGCAATAACAAAAGTAGTTAAACCTTGAAATACCATTTCATACATTGTATTTCCACCAGCAACTAATGCGGTTGAGCATTTTTCACTTATACTGTGAAGATTATCAGGCGCTCTAACAATTTCTAAATTTGAACTCTCTAAATTTTTGAAATCATTTTTATAATCTGAAAAAGGTCCAAAATGAAGTATTATTTTATTAAAAACCAACTTTGGGAGAATATTCTGAATAAACCACTTCATAATGTTGTTTGGATCTGAGCCACCAAAACTTACAAATAGACTTGATTCAATTGGTTTTTTTGCCTGCTTAATGTTGGCGTTAAAAATAATATATTTGGGCCCAAATAAACCACTTTTCTGCATTTTTTCCCAGCCTGTAAAAGTATTATAGTTAATATTTAATATTGAATTATTAAACGCTCCATTAATTTCATGAAATGCAATAATAGGAATTTTTAATTTTGTTTTAATTTGTTCAAAATTAATTTTTGAATAATCTAGTAAATCATAAATAATTGCTTTGGGCTGATATTTTTTTGTGTTTTTAATCAAGCATTTTATTTCATCATTAATGAATATTAAATTGTTTTTTAATTTTGTTTTTAATAATGTGGATTGATTAGAAACTAAATAAATTGAATCTTGACCTATTTCTTCCATTAAATTTTTAGTTCTTTCATAATGTCCCATACCAATTTTATGGTTACATTCAATTCGTATAAAAAATGACATTATATATTATACGTTAGACTTTTTGTTTGAAATTCAGGATGAGCTTTATACCATTGTATTGTTTCTTGTAGTCCAGACTCTAGATTATATGCTTGCTTCCAATTTGTTAGTTTTTTAATTTTTTTATTGTCTCCAAATAGCCTTTCAACTTCACTTTTTTTAGGCCTTAAACGGTTATTATCTAATATAATTTTAGCTGATGGGTTAATTTTTTCGATGATTAACTCTGCTAAATTTTGCATTGATATTTCTGAACAAGTTGCAATATTAATTTCTTCTCCTGAAATATTAGCTTCAGATTCTGCAATATCAATAAACCCTTGAGCTGTATCTTTTACATAAACTAGATCACGAGTTGGATGTAATGCCCCTAATTTAATTTTAGTTTCATCATTTAAAAGTTGATTAATTATTGTAGGAATAATGGCTCTTAGTGACTGACGAGGTCCAAATGTATTAAAAGGCCTAACTATTGTAACAGGCAAATTAAAGCTTCTGAAAAATGACTCGGATAAAAAGTCTGCTGCTATTTTCGTCGCTGAGTAAGGGGATTGACCTTGCTTAGGATGTTCTTCAGATATTGGAACAAATTGGGCCGTTCCGTAAACCTCAGAGGTGGAGGTCACCAAAATTTTTTCAACACTATGTTGTTTTGCTGCCTGTAAAATATTTAATGTTCCGTTAATGTTTGTCTCAACATATGAATTTGGTGAGTTGTAGCTATACGGGATGCCAATTAAGGCGGCTAAATGAAAAATAATATTAATATTTTTTACGAGTGAGTTTACACAAAATGGGTCCCTTATATCTCCTGAAATTAAATTTACCTGACTTAATAAATTTGGATCTATGTTATCTAACCAGCCATTTTTATTAAACGAGTTGTAGTATACAAAGGCTGTGACATTAGCGCCACTCTTCACCAAAGATTCAACTAAATGGGAACCTATAAAGCCATCAGCGCCTGTTACTAATACGTTTTTATTCTTAATATTCATTAAATACACTCTCTCGTAATAACTGTATCTGCATAAATATCTCTTTTTGCAATTGCACCAACAACAATATTCATTAATTCAGGATAAAGACCCGTTCCTGGTCGTTTGCAAGTTACCATTTCATCCGTAATTTTTTCTCCCTTTTTTATATCTATTGCCGATACGATTGATTTTCTAGCAAACTTCCAAGCTTTTTCTTCAGCTGGGTAATGTCCATTTAAAAAAATACCTTTTGATAATTCTATCCGATTAAAGTACTCCACCATTTCTTTTAAATCCTCTGGATTTGCTGATAGTTTATGGTCAGGACTATCTGGCAATTTGTTATCAATTGTAAAATGCTTCTCGACAATTTTTGCACCGAGTGCAACAGCAGCTGATGGAATAATTGTCCCTATTGTATGATCTGAATAGCCAACTGGAATATCAGGAAAGATTTCTTGTATCTTAACCATCTTACTTAAATTTGCATTTTTATCATCACAAGGATATTGCAAAATACAATGTTGAAGGATAATGTTAGTGTTTCCTTCCTCCCTACAATATTGAATCGCTTTTTCAATTTCTCCAATACTTGCACAACCTGTTGAAAAAATTACTGGTTTTTTACATCTTGCGACTTTTCGAATTAATTGTTCATAAGTCAAATCAGATGAGGATATTTTATAAACATCCATTCCAATCTCTTCTAAAATATCAACATCAGGTAAATTGAAAGGAGTTGATGAAAAAATAACATTATTTTTTATGCAATGTTGTTTTAGTTTTTTGTAATCATCAATATCCATTTTGTCAACTTTTGAAAAGGTTTCGTATTGAGTTGATCCTTTATCGTCATTTAAATTATCACTCCAGTACCTAGGTGCTGTTTTTGTCGTTATCTGATTTGCTTTGTATGTTTGAAACTTTACAATGTCTGCGCCTGCTTTTGCTGCTTCTTCGATAATTTTATAGCCAATTTGCAAATCATTATTATGATTTACACCTGCATCAACCATTACTAGGCAAGGATAATTAGATCCTACAAAATGATTTTTTATTTTTACCTTTTTCATGCTCTACCTTCTTTTTTTAAGGATAGAATTAAACCACTATCTCTTTTTAAATCTTTATTAATATTAAATAAATCTGGATTTTTTGTTAATAGATTAATAACATCGATATAATTGAAATTTTTTGTTAATTTTTCCAACTCTTTAATAATATTTTTAATTAACACAAAGTCTTCTTCTTCATCAACAGTTAATCGAAATTTTGAATAATCTATTTCATTATAAAAATTTCTTTTTTTAAACTCACTAGATTCTTTTATATACAAAGTAACATGCTCTTTATGAGATGGGTATTTTGCCTTTTCAAACGCTAGCTTTAATGCATTGAATGTGATTATTTCAATATCTAACCCATCGGGAAATGTCGGTGTTAGAGTATTTGATAAATAATCGACGGGATTATTTTCGAAATCTTCAATCATGACATCGATCAATTCTGGGTCCATAAGTGGACAATCACCTGTTAAGCGAATTACAACTAAATTATTCGATAAGTTATAAGGAAAAGCAGCTTTGTAATATCTTTCTAACACATTTTTTTCACTACCTCGAAAAATATCTAAACTTAATTTATTCCCAATTGTAACGATTGAATCATCAACTTTACTTTTTGTTGTGGCAATAATTACCTTATTTAATTTCTTTGAATTTAAAATTCTTGAACATTGAAATTCCAATAACGTTTTTCCTTGAACTTTTTTTAATACCTTTTTTGGAAGTCGTGATGAATTACAGCGTGCTTGAACTATTGCTAAAAAGAAAAAAGAATTCATGATTAAAATTTTAAATGAAACAAAAAAGGTTGTACACTGTTATCGTTTTAATTAATACAAAATAGGCAAGTTAAATATGCTTATATTATAATCTATGTATTATGAAAATTTTTATTCTTGCTGGTGGTTTGGGCACCCGACTTCAATCAAGCATTGATGATGTTCCTAAGCCGATGGCACCCATTCAAGGGCGGCCATTTTTAGATTATATTATCGATCATATTCGGCTTCAATTTGAAGACTCGCAAATCTATTTATTAACCCACCACTTATCCCATATCATTGAAGACTATTATGAGGCAAATAAAACCATACAAATCATCAAAGAACCTGTCCGTTTAGGAACTGGCGGCGCAATTAAATATGCCGCTGAAGCTCTTAACATTAAAGATGCTCCTTTACTGATTATTAATGGGGATACTTATCATCATCTAAACTTTAATCAGTTTATTTCTTCCTCACCCAAACACCCCATTACTATTGCCAGTCGTTTGGTAAGTAATGTAGCTCGATATGGGACTTTATTAATCGAACACGATCAGGTCATTGATTTTATTGAAAAACAAAATAAAGTGGCATCTGGACTCATTAATTTAGGATCTTATTTTTTAAAAAATACATCCATTTTAGATGAATGCCCAAATGGGAACTTTTCTTTTGAACACCAATTGGAACAGTGGCTCAGCTCACATGATTTAACAATTGGGCACTATAATTATGTCGGGCCATTTATAGACATTGGTATTCCAGAAGATTATGAAAGAATGATTGACTTAATGTCATAATCTTACTGACCCTAAAAGTAAATTGAGCTTAACTCATTCTTCTGTTACATTAAAATTATGGTTGAATCATTCGTAGAAACCCCATCCCAAACGGTTGATGGTTTGCTGGTGCCTGAAACAGCTAGTGTTAAAGAAGCAATGGAGCAGATTTCAAGAAATAAACGTGGCATGGTGTTTATTCAAAATAGAGAAAAAAAAGTGGTTGGCTGTACAACTGATGGTGATTTGCGTTCATTTATGATAAAAAATAACCCCGCTGATTTTTTAAATAAGCCCATCATAGATTGTATGAATCATAACTTTGTTCACGTCATTTCAAACCATTATAACCATGAATCCTTATTAAAACTCTTGGATTCTAGAATCAAACTTGTGCCTATTTTAAATGAAAACTTTCAGCTTATTGATTATGCGACCAAAGAATCCTTGCATTTAAAAAAACAAAAAACAACAATCTATCGCTCTAAATCCCCTGTACGAATTAGTTTTGCTGGCGGTGGAACAGATATTTCTTCTTTTTTTACAAAACATAATAGTTTTATTCTAAATGCTACAATTAATCTATTTTCACATGTAACACTAAAAGTAAGAGAAGATTCTGTAATAAAATTAATTTCTCATGACCTGAATATAAATGAAACGTTTCCTTCCATTCATGATATTCATAAAACTAGCCACCTGCCCTTATTTAAAACGATAATTAATATCCTTAATCCTCCATATGGCTTTGAATTGATTACTCGAAGTGATGTCCCCGTGGGATCTGGGCTTGGAGGTTCAGCCGTTATGTTATCAGCAATTATTGGTGTATTTGACATGGCTTTTGGTTACAATCTCGATCAATATGAAATTGCTCAAATGGCATTTCAAAGTGAACGCATTAATCAAAATATTGCCGGTGGTTGGCAAGATCAGTACTCAACTGTTTTTGGCGGCTTTAATTATATCGAATTAAATAACAAAGAAAATATTGTTCACCCACTTCGTATATCAACTACTATACTAAATGAGCTCGAAGAAAACCTAATACTTGCATACACTGGTATAAAACATGATTCAAATCAAATTCATTTAAATCAAAAAGACGAACTCAAAAAACCTGACAAAGAAAGTTATGCTAAACAAATGTTGGTTATTTCTGAACAAATGAAACAAAAGTTATTAAAAAATAAACTTCATGACTTTGGAAAATTACTTCATGAA
>MDTB01109397.1_pt1 | contig 10156 bp, 10 predicted proteins | sample 811161 | NCBI WGS metagenome assembly MDTB01 (sample SAMN05326650, study PRJNA326480) | marine metagenome | isolation source: seawater | place: Mediterranean Sea | collected 2009
GCCTCGGGTCTTTCGATGAGGCGAACAGTATATGCACTGGCTCAAATAGGGGTGATGTTATCGATACTGACTTTTTTATTTGGGGAATTTATTGCTCCGGTTGGAGACCGGGCCGCTCAGAGACTCAGGTTAAAAGCAACGACTAGTAACGTAATAGCACAAAACTTTAGATCGGGCCTGTGGGTTAAAGATGATAATAAATTTGTAAACGTAGCTCGAGTAATGCCCGAGACCGTGATGCACAATATTAAAATTTACGAATTTGACGCAGACTATAGATTACTTTCCATTAGCCTAGTCGAGCGAGGAGAATATCAGAGTGCAAATATTTGGTTATTGAAGCAAATAACTCGAACCACATTCGATAATGATGTTGCCAAAGTAAAAAACATATCGGAGGTTAGGTGGAAATCGGTTCTTAGTCCCTCAATACTCAATATGTTGATGGTAGTTCCGGAGCAAATGTCCGTGCTAGATTTATACTCTTTTATCGATCATTTAAAGGAAAACCGTCAGGATGCCTCACGTTACGAAATCGCACTCTGGCAAAAGATAGTATATCCTTTTGCCGTGTTAGTGATGATTATCATTGCACTCCCTTTCGCTAATTTTGGAGGGAGGCAAGTAGGAGTTGGAGCCAAGATATTCCTTGGAATAATGTTAGGTTTGCTTTTTCATTTATCAAATCGACTTTTTGGTCATATAGGCTTGCTGAACGCTTGGTCACCATTTTTAAGTGCAATTTTTCCCACTTTCTTGTTTCTTGGAGGAGCAATATTTATGCTGAAAAAAGAAGAGGAACGCTAAGATATTTATTGACGTTTTCTACACTAGCGCTAAAAACCTATCCTATTACTCTTGATTATTTGTGTGCCTAGAATTCTGTCATGCGCTGAGCGACGGTCTGCATCGAAAAGAATCCATATTATACTGATGCAAGATAGTGTCAGGGGGACGGATATTAAATATCGCAATATTGCTTTTTTTAACGATAAATGTTTTCCATTGATATTTACTATTCTAATATTCCAAGCTTTCATGGCGAGGGTTTGTCCCGATTTGGTCCAGCAAAATACGAAATAGATTCCGCAAATCATAAAAAGGTAAAGCTGAAAAAAAATAGTGGGTAAAGTAGTGAAAATCTGAAGAATTATCGCCACATAGGGATAACTTGCAATGAGGCATATGGCTAAAATTAAAATGACTTCGTAAAAAAAGGATCCAAAAAATCTAAAAAAACTCAATTGAAAATTTCCTTTTGCATTCAAATTCTCATAAAAAAACACTAATATTACCATTGTAGGTGTCTAGGTTGCTTCCCATTGTAAATTGTGAAAGTGTTTTTTAGGAGATATTTAGTTTAGAATATCAATACATAAAATATGACCTCAACCAATTTGACAAATCACTTTTTGCTAGCCCTGCCGTGTTTGGAAGGGTCGTGTTTTGAGGGTTCCCTTACTTACATATGTGAGCACTCGGTAACTACAGGTGCTGTCGGGATCGTAATAAATAAGCCACTCCAAGCGCCTTTAGTTTCCTTGTTAGAAAATGTTGATGTGGACGCGGAAAATTCCGATATTAGTTCTCTTCCCGTATATTTTGGAGGTCCTGTACAAGCAGATCAGGGATTCGTATTACATAGACCGCTAGGCAGTTGGAATTCCACCTCTGCCGTGACAGCTGATATTGGTTTGACAACCTCTAAAGATATATTAACAGCGCTTGGGACAAATGTTATTGCTGATCAATCCCTGCTCCGTGATTTTATAGTTTCGGTAGGCTATGCTGGATGGTCGCCGGGTCAACTAGAGGAAGAAATAGTTCAGAATTCTTGGCTTAGTGTCAAAGCAGATCCCAAGATAATATTTGATACTTCTTATGAAAAAAGATTTAAAGCGGCAATGGATTCCGTTGGTATATCAATGCTTGATTTGGCGAGTGGGGTTTACGGGCATGCCTAACATCTTAGTTATGTTTTAGTGTGGTTTGGTACTGTGTCATCAGTATTAGCTTTAGATTACGGGAGAAAGAGAGTTGGGGTGGCAGTAGGTGATTTGCAACTCAAGATAGCGCATCCGTTGAGTACTGTACGCTACAACAGTTGGGAAGATTTAATAAAACAGTTGGAACAATTGATTGAGGAATGGAGGCCAGATAGGTTAGTGGTTGGAATACCTGTAAGGCAAGATGATTCGGAACACGAGCTTGCCAAGGAAATTCGTAATTTTAGTAAAAATCTCGGTGATTTATTTGCTATGCCTGTAGTATTACTAGATGAAAGTTATACGTCTGTTGAGTCAGAAAATTTTTTAGCAACTATGGGCGTAAAAGGGAGAGATCAAAAAGTTTATGTTGACTCCATAGCTGCTGCAACCATCCTAGGGGACTTTTTTAAGAAAAATGAATTCTAAATTGCCAGATGCGGAAGTATTAATTAGTCAGTTAGCAAAAGAAATGAAGCCTTATGTTTCAGCTAATACTGGGCTTATTGGTATTCATACTGGCGGTGTGTGGGTTGCTAGTCGTATCCACAAAATTCTGGGAATTAGTTTGCCACTGGGGGAGATAGATGTTTCGTTTTACCGAGATGATTACTCAAAAAGAGGGCTAAACCATACGGTTCGGCCTTCGAGTATCAGTTTCGATGTTGAAAACAAAGAAATAATTTTGATAGACGATGTGTTAAATTCTGGTAGGACAGCAAGGGCGGCTATCAATGAGGTATTTGATCATGGAAGACCTAATAGGGTATTGCTAGGAATACTACTAGATCGCGGTGAGAGACAACTCCCTATTCGGGCTAACTTTACCGCAAAAAATATATCTGTTGAGAAGCACAAAAAGATTAGTTTAGAGCAAAAAAATGACGGATTATTAACCTTTAGCATTCGAACAGAAAATGAGAAAAATGAACCCAGAGCTAGATAGACATGGACATTTGCACCATTTTTTGACGACAGAATATTTACCCAAAGATATTTTGCTGCATATATTAAATGTGGCGGAGTCTTTTTTACCAGTCAACAAAAGAGAGGTGAAAAAAGTTCCCCTTTTGCGAGGGAAAACAGTGTTTAATCTTTTCTTTGAAGCAAGCACCCGTACGCGTACTACTTTCGAGATCGCTGCTAAAAGGTTATCGGCCGATGTCATTAATGTCAACATTAGCACATCTGCCCAAGTAAAGGGGGAGAGCCTTTTGGATACTGTATCGAATCTTTCCGCTATGCATGCGGATATGTTTGTTGTACGACATGCTGAAAGTGGAGCCCCGTTTCTGATTGCAAAACATGCAGCACCACACATTCATGTAATTAATGCGGGAGATGGCTCACACGCGCATCCGACTCAGGCTCTTCTTGACATGTACACAATTCGACATTTCAAAAAGAAATTTGAGGGATTACAAGTAGCGATCGTTGGCGATGTAAAAAACTCTAGAGTCGCCAGATCGCAAATTCATGCACTAAATATTCTTGGGGTTAATGAGATCCGTGTTATTGCACCTAAGACATTATTACCAATCGCGGTTGAGAAGCTAGGTGTATCTGTTTACCACGATATGGAGCAAGGTTTGAAAGATGCCGACGTTGTGATAATGCTACGATTGCAAAAAGAAAGGATGAAAGGAATTTACTTGCCCAGTTCACAAGAGTTTTACAATACTTACGGTCTTACTCCGAGCAAATTGTCAGCTGCAAAATCTGACGTAATTGTGATGCATCCTGGGCCAATAAATAGGGGGGTTGAGATTGATTCGTTTGTTGCGGATGGAAACTCTTCTGTGATTTTACCGCAGGTTACCTTTGGAATAGCAGTTAGAATGGCAGTCATGTCTATATTGACAGGACAATCTAAATGAAAATACAAGTTAAGGGTGGCAGGGTCTTAGACCCCGCCAGCGGGACCGACAGTATTCAAGATGTTTTTGTTTCCGATGGATCAATTATTGGATTTGCAAATTCTCCGGATGGTTTCATTGCCGATAGGCTAATTGACGCTTCTGGTTTGATAGTTTGCCCGGGTTTGGTTGATGTTTCGGTTCGTTTGGGGGAACCCGGTAAAGAGTATACGGCTACTTTAGAGAAAGAACTTAATGCAGCTGTGGCATCAGGCGTCACAACAATGGCTTGCCCGCCGGATACTACGCCCTGCTTAGATGAGCCCGGTCTTGTAAAAATGCTCCGTAATCGGGCAACTGCACTTGACGCTGCCAAGATTCTTCCTTTGGGAGCTTTGACGAAGTCGCTTCAAGGACGAAATCTCGCCGAGATGGTTGAGTTAAGCAGGGCCGGGTGTGTTGCATTTTCCCAGGGAGATGGGATTCTACCGGAACCGGCTGTCTTGCGAAAAGCTATGGAGTATGCCAGTACTTTCGGTTTTAGTGTGTGGCTACGTCCCCAAGAGAATTCGCTTGGAAGTATGGGTGTGGCGCACGAAGGAGAGGTTTCTAGCAGACTAGGGTTGACCGGCGTGCCGGTGTTGGCTGAAACAGTGGCGGTGTCGGTTATTTTGATGTTGGCTAAGGAAACGGAAGCCAACGTACATCTTTGTAGGTTATCTAGCGCTGCAGCAGTTAATTTGGTAAGAAATGCCAAAAAAGAATCGGTCAAAGTTACGGCAGATATTTCAGTTAATAATTTACATTTGTCCGAAGTAGACATTGGATTTTTTGATACTAACTACCGTGTGACCCCTCCATTGAGAGGTGTCAGAGATAGGGCGGGTTTGCGAGACGGACTGGTTGATGATTCTGTGGATCTTATATGTTCTAACCACGTTCCGGTAACTTATGATGATAAAAATCTACCTTTTGCGGAAGCTGTACCTGGATCTAGTAGTGTGGAGTTACTGTTGCCAATGGTGTTAAGATGGGCTGAGCAAGAAAAAATTCCTTTGATAAAAGCTTTACAGAAAATCACTTCAAATCCTAGACGGGTTCTGGGTTTGCCTGATCAAAAAATAGAAATTGGAGAAAAAACAGATTTATGTATTTTTGATCCTGATCTTCCTTGGGTGGTTGATCAGACAAGCATCCTTAGTGATGGTAAAAACACACCCTTTATTAATTCGGAAGTAGTTGGGCGCAATATTTATACGATAATCGATGGGAAGATCTTATTCGAGGACTCTAATCGAGCTGAAAGATGAAAATAGCGACTTGGAATGTAAATTCTATCAGGGTTCGTTTGACCCATTTACTAGATTGGATCGAGCACGAAGGCCCGGATCTAGTATCAGTTCAGGAAACAAAAGTGGCGGATGAATCATTTCCCAAATTAAATTTTACTGAGCTTGGCTATTCGGCACTATATTCGGGACAAAAATCGTATAACGGAGTTGCAATTTTTTTTAAAAATGACATTGTAGTTGAGGAATTAGAGCCCCCTATTTTTCCTGATAATCAGAAAAGGTTTATGGCAATCAATATGTCAGGAGTGGATTTTGTTAATGTTTACGTTCCTAATGGTAGTAGCGTTGGTTCGAATAAATATCAATATAAGTTAGATTGGCTTCAAGTATTGATTGATTGGTTAAAACAACGTTTAAAAAAAAATAATAAGATAGTTTTGATGGGGGACTTCAATATCGCACCTGCTGATATTGATGTTCACGATGTGGAGCGTTGGAAAGACAAAATACTGTGTAGTGAGGGCGAAAGAAATATTTTCGAGCAGTTTAAAAAAATAGGATTTTGCGATGTTTACCGTTATCTACACCCTTGCGATCGAAATTTTACTTGGTGGGATTACAGGTTGAATGGTTTTGCTCGGAATTGGGGCTTGCGAATTGATCATATTTTAACTTCGTCAGTTATGACTCCGGTCGTGACAAAAATCGGGATTAACAAAAGTTTGAGAGAGTTAGATCGGCCATCAGACCACGCATTAGTTTGGGCTGATTTAATTACCTAGAAATTGCTTTATTTTGCCAAGTCTGCTTCTTTGATTCCAAGTTCTTTAATTTTTCTAGTTAAAGTATTACGCCCTATTCCTAATAATTTTGAGGCTTCTATTTTTCTACCGCGAGTAAAATTCAAAGATTGACATATAAGAATTTTCTCGAATTCTTTGTTGAGCTCCAATAAAAGATCGGTACCGCCACTATTTAAAATAGTCTTTGCTTCTTTTGTTAGGGCATTTTTCCATGAGTTAGACTCATCAATATCTTTTTTATTTTGTACCAAATCAGGAGGAAGGTCTTTAATTCCGGCTAGTCTTCCTGGCGACATAACAGTAACCCAGTGACAGGTGTTTTCTAATTGTCGAACGTTTCCTGGCCAGTCTAGTTGTTGGAGAAAATTTAACGCTTCATTTGTAAATAATTTTGGTTCAGTTGTTAGCTTGGTGGCACTTTTCTTAAGAAAAAAATTAGCTAATAATCCAATATCCTCTGGTCGATCTTTAAGCTTGGGGACCTCTAGCCTGATGACGTTTAATCTATGAAATAAGTCTTCACGAAAAAGACCTGCAGAAACTCGTTTTTCCAAGTTTTGGTGGGTAGCAGCAATTATACGGACGTCCGCTTTTATAAGTTCATGCCCGCCTACGCGATAAAAATGGTTATCTGATATTACTCTTAACAGCCTTGTTTGTAGTTCAGATGGCATATCTCCTATTTCATCCAAGAAAAGTGTTCCGCCGGCGGCTTGCTCAAATCGTCCTTGACGCATTGTTTGTGCACCAGTAAACGATCCTTTTTCGTGACCAAAAAGTTCTGATTCTAAAAGGTCTTTCGGAATCGCAGCAGTGTTAATCGCTATAAACGGTAGTTGTGCTCTCTGGCTGTGCTCATGAAGCGCCTTGGCAACAAGTTCTTTACCTGTTCCCGATGCTCCTGTTATCAGAACAGTGGTTAGAGATTGAGAAAGCTTGCCAATCGTTCTAAAAAGAGTTTGCATCGCCGGTGACTGACCAAGCATTTCCGGCTCCGAAGGAGAAGAGTCATTAGCACCAATATTTTTTATACTTTCTTCCGCTGCTCTTTGGATTAGTTTTACCGCTTGATGGAGATCAAAGGGTTTGGGTAGGTAATCATATGCACCGTCCTGGAACGCCGACACGGCGCTGTCTAAATCTGAATAAGCTGTCATTATAATAACTGGTGGACTATTAGCTAGTTTGTTTACGTGTTTAAGTAAATCGAAGCCTGATTGTCCTGGCATACGAATATCACTAACAATGACTTGGGGAACGGATGAGCTTAATGCTTGGACCGCTTGGTCCGCAGTCGGAAAGAGTTTTACCGAGATTCCTTCTCTGCCTAGGGCCTCTTTTAACGTGAAGCGAATTGATGCTTCGTCATCGATAATCCAGATTGGTTTCATATGTTTTTGCTTATCAGGTTGTGTTGACTGGTAACAGTATAGAAAAAACTGTGTTGCCTGGAGAACTTTGCATGTTTATCGTTCCCAAGTTTTCGTTTATCAATTTTTGTGCCAGAAAAAGACCAAGTCCCGTACCGCCTTTGCGACCCGATATCAGAGGAAAGAAAATTTTGTTTTTTATATCCTCCGGAACTCCTGGTCCGTTATCTTGTATTTTTAAGTCGATTGCTAGCGGGTATATCTTTTTTAAAACAGTTGCTTGTCTTTTAATCCCGGTGGATATGGTTATTTCACCGAAGTTTACTGTCGTTGTAGGAACATTGAGCATTTGAGACGTGGCGGTAGAGATTTCTAAATTTCTAGTGTTTGTAACCGCTTGCGAGGCATTTCGAACAATATTTAATATTGCCTGCAATAGTTGTTCTCTATCGCCTTTCAAATGAGGAAGGCTTACGTCAAATTCCTCATGAAAAGTTATTTTTTCGGGGTACTCTGCTTTTACTAGGCTGATAACATGTCTGACAACTTCATGGATATTGAACTCTTTTATCGACGGAATTTTTACAGGAATTAACAGTCTGTCTAAAAGTTTTTGCAACCTGTCAGCTTCTGAAATTATGATATCTGTGAACTGCTGATGTTTCTTATTATTAGTGTCAGAAGCTAATAGTTGGGCAGCTCCGCGTAGTCCGCCCAACGGGTTTTTGATCTCGTGAGCTAAATTTCTTATCAACTCGTGGTTTCGTTGATTTTGATTTATCATTAACTCTTCCTGCTGAGCTTTTTGTAATTGACTATTGATAGTATTGAATTCCAGTAAAAAACCTGATGGACCTAGTAAGTTTGTTGGAGTTGCAGTCGAAGATAAGTCCAACGTCTCGTTATCGTTTTCGGGTCTTGCGAAAATGTTGCTGGTTTTATCGATAGCCTTGAAAGTGCAATCATTTTGGGAGGCTAAAGAGATAATTTCATTTGCAACTCCAGCATTAATGAAAATCGAATCGATTGGCTTTTCTAAAAGTATTTTACTTCCTGTGTTGAATAGGTTTTCCGCGGAGGCATTTACGTAGCGAATAATTCGATTAGAATCTACAATTATTATCGCTGTAGCCGCTGCATCTAGGCCGGGAAACTTCATGTAATTTTCAATCCTATTTTTCCACCCCTTGACCAGAACTTTATATCACCGAATTGTAAATAGTGTTTAAACAGCATCTCTAATATGACCTCAAACCCAATACCACCGCTCTTCAAAGTGGTACTGGGGAAAATTGGTTGAGACGCTGCTACTAAGAGCTGTAATACATATCAAATTCAACGGGATGGGTTGTCATTCTAAACCTCGTTACTTCCTCCATTTTTAACTCAATGTACGCATCTAGCATGTCGTTAGTAAATACTTCTCCAGCAGTTAGAAATTCCCTGTCTTGGTCCAGGTTTTCTAGCGCCTGATCAAGTGATGAACATACTGATGGCAGTTGAGATGCTTCATCAGCTGATAGATCGTACAAATTTTTCTCCGTCGCTTCTCCTGGGTCAATGCTATTTTTTACTCCGTCGAGTCCTGCCATTAGCAACGCAGAAAAGTACAGGTAAGGATTTGCCATCGCATCACCAAATCTAACTTCAACGCGTTTCGCATTCGCGTTAGGAACAAACGGAATTCTACAAGAAGCTGAACGGTTTCTAGCTGAATAACACATATAAATTGGCGCTTCAAAACCCGGTACAAGTCTTTTATAAGAGTTGGTTGTGGGGTTTCCTAGAGCATTTAAGGCTTTAGCATGTTTTATGATGCCACCAATGTAATAAAGGGCAAACTGCGAAAGTCCTGCATACTGGTCCCCAGCGAATAGGTTTGAACCATCTTTCCATACCGATTGGTGAACATGCATACCGGATCCATTGTCATCAATAACTGGCTTAGGCATAAAAGTAGCTGTCTTTCCGTAAGCTGCCGCCACATTCCATACGGTATATTTCAACGCTTGCGTCCAATCAGCTCTTTTTACTAAGCTGTTGAATTTTGTTCCAATTTCACATTGTCCAGCTGCAGCTACTTCATGGTGGTGAACTTCTACGTCAATTCCCTGTTTTTCTAACTCAATACAAATGGCGTTTCTTATATCTTGCAGAGAATCTGATGGAGGGACGGGAAAGTAGCCCCCTTTTACGGGAGCTCGATGTCCCATATTCCCTCCTTCAAATTCAATGGAACTGGACCACGGAGCTTCTTCCGAGAAGATTTTAGCACTGCTACCCGACATATCCACATTCCAAGTAACACCGTCAAATACGAAAAATTCAGGCTCCGGTCCGAAATATGCGACGTCTCCCATCCCGGTAGATTTTAAATATTCCTCTGCTTTTTTGGCAATAGTTCGAGGGTCTTTTTCATAACCCTCACCGCTGATGGGATCTCGAACATCACAAGTCAGGTTCAGCACTACCTCGTCTGTAAATGGATCCATTCTTGCTGAATCCGGATCCGGGAAAAGTAACATATCTGACGCTTGAATACCTTGCCAACCTGCTATAGATGATCCGTCAAAAGCGTGCCCTTCCTGAAATTTATCCTCATCAAAGGCCGAGACAGGGACGCTAGTGTGTTGTTCCTTTCCTTTGGTGTCAGTGAATCTTAGATCAACGAATTTCACATCGTTATCTTTTATCATTGCTATTACGTCAGCTACTGATGTCATTTTCTTGCTCCTCGTTACCGTAACATTTTGGGTTTTAAATCTTCAACAAAATATACGTGTAGCAGAAAGTGTGCCTATAACTAAACACAATCAAATCAGGTGCTTATCAATTAGCTTTATTTGCAAC
>MDTB01197316.1_pt1 | contig 10156 bp, 5 predicted proteins | sample 811161 | NCBI WGS metagenome assembly MDTB01 (sample SAMN05326650, study PRJNA326480) | marine metagenome | isolation source: seawater | place: Mediterranean Sea | collected 2009
CCCCTCCGATTAAACGCCTACTTTCCTCCAACATTTTTATATTTAAGTACAATATTAGTATACTATAATTTAACTAATTGATAGGAAATCGACGAAAAATCGCAAAAAATGGAACAAATTGTGTCCTACTTTTTCTCCGCACCAGACGAAATATTGATATTAATATAGGCACATAGTAAAACTTAAACTTGTAAAACTAGAAAGCACAAAACATCTCATGTACAAGAAAAAAATGGAAACCCATATTTATACCATTATATCATATTAATTCAATCAAAAGTTCTTTTCCCATCATCCACAATGAGTAGCAGCAATAATAATGATAATAACAACAACAGCAGCAGCAACAATAATAATATTACTACTACTAATCCAAGAAAGAAAAAGAAAAGAAAATTATCGCCTTTATCACCAATTCAAACTCTGTTTTTATCTCAATATGACGCCCTTGATGCAACAATGATTTTCTTAAATCGACGGAAGGTAATAACAGCTGTAGATACAGTATGCCGAACGTTAAGCTCTATTACTAGACAAAATTTCTCGGATAATGAATTATTCCTGCTTTGTGGTATTGCACCAAAATTATTTTTACTAGAATGGGTTATTAAACCAGAACCAGGTGTGGAAGATTATCAACTATATAGTGATTTAAATGTAACCTCATCAACAAATAAAATTCCAGATACACTTATGATATCATTTGTTGGAAAAACACCGAAAAAAAAGAGGCGAAAATTATTTATGGACGCCCTGAGAATTCAACTTAGTGATGTTGATGATAGATCAAACATGAAAAACATTATCGTACCTCCAAAGCCTGTCGCTCTTGCTAATAACAATAATAATATAGAAAATGATTTTCGAACAAGCTTCGTCATTGACCCACCAAATTATGAAATAGATGTAAAAAATGGTGGTGTACTTGAATATTTAAAAAATAATGAAAAATTTTATAAAAATCAAATAAAAAATATTAAAGTATATCCTTCCAAAGAAGCTGAATATGGAAAATTGGAGGTCCAATTGATTCCACCATTATTAAATGCAATTAAAAATATGGGAATTAACAAATTGTATAAACATCAAACAAAAGGTATCAATGCGGCAATGAATGATGGCTCCCATGTTGTCATATCTACTTCGACTTCCAGTGGTAAATCGTTGGTTTATAATATACCAGTCTTGCAAGAAATTATGATGGACGAAGATGCTACTGCAATTTACCTTTTTCCAACTAAATCACTATCACATGATCAAGCAGCAGGTTTGAAAACATTATCAGAAACGATAAGAACGTCGATAGCAACAACAACCAATTCGTATCATTTAGGAACAAACACAATTCTCTCACTAGATGGTGATACAAATAAACTAGATAGAATCAAAGCAAAAGATCACGGTCGAATAATATTAACAAATCCAGATATGCTACATTATACATTGTTGCCTCAACATGATGCATACAAACGTATTTTACGTGGTTGTAAATATGTAGTACTTGATGAAGGGCATGTGTATAAGGGAGCATTTGGTGCCCATACTACATGTGTTTTACGTAGATTGGTACGATTGTGTTTATCTTATGGGTCAAGTCCTCAATTTATATGCTGTAGTGCAACAATTGCTAACCCATTAGATCATTTTGAAGAATTAGTACCTGTACAATTTTTACCAAAACTTGTAAAGAAAACATATGATGGCAGTAATAGCAATAGTAATGATAACAAAGACAATAATAATATTCCAGTACATAATACATTTGAAGCAATAAGTAATATAAATGTTACGTCAACAACAAGGCGAGCTACAGCTTCTCGTGATGTATGTGTCATTACTTCAATTGATGATGGTTCGCCACGTGGAGAACGCCAATTTATTATGTGGAATCCACCTTTATTTCATGAAAAATTAGATTCATCAGCATCGTCTACAACTGAAGAGGAAAAAGAGACCGTCCATAGAGAAAGACAGCCATATCGTTTGCCTTCCAATTTTCATACAATGACTGCTAGACAAAAGCGAGATGCACGGTTGCGCATGGTACGGGACCAACCTGAGCGTAAAAGTTCTATATTTGAAACAGCATCCTTGCTTGCTTTTTTAGTATCTGTCAAAGTTAGAACATTGGCATTTGTTAAAGTTAGAAAATTAACAGAGCTTGTGGCAAAATATACAAAAGACATATTGTTAAATAATTCACATACTCCAAATTTAGCAAATGACGTTTGTAGCTATCGAGCTGGTTATTTACCGGAACATCGAAAAGAATTGGAGAAAAGAATATTCAATCAAGAAATGGTTGGCATAGCAAGCACCAATGCTTTGGAGCTTGGTATTAATATTGGAAATTTAGATTCTGTTATTTTACTAGGTTTTCCTGGAAGTATTTCAAGTTTGTGGCAACAAGCAGGTCGTGCTGGGCGGAAAGATCGACCAGCTGCTATTTTTTTCGTGGCATTTGACTCCCCTATTGATCAATTTTTTATGAGTAATCCAGAAAAATTGTATAATAAAAAAGTTGAAAATGCAGTTGTAGAAGCAAATAATCCATATGTATTAAAAATGCATTTGCTTTGTGCAGCAAGAGAATTGCCGTTAACCAATGATGATACTACGGGTCGAAACGATATTGATTTATTTGGCGGTAAACAAAATGTTATGAATTTAATAAATGAGCATATTGCACCTGGTAATATGATTAAAATTGCCCCAACATTATATGGTGTCCACCCTAGTATAGACATACCAAGTCGTGGTGTTAATATTCGCAGCATTGATAATGTGACCATTACTGTATTGCATGGTGTAACCAATATGCCAATTGATAGGATAGAACAATTTCGTTCATATTGGGAAGTACATCCTGGAGCAATTTATATGAACCAAGGTGTTCAATTTACAATTATAAAATTGGATTTAGATCAACACATAGCAATAGCAAAACCATCCAATGTGAAATATTTTACATCATGTAGAGATCATACAGATGTTAATACAATGGATCGAGTTTCGCGCTCACCAACAAATTCCACAAATGCGTATTATGGCAGAGTTTCCATTTGTACAAGCGTATGGGGGTACAGAAAGCAATGGTTGAGCAATAGTCATATTTTTGAAACGGTTCCGTTGACATTGCCTCCTATTGAATATTCAAGTTTTGGTGTATGGGTTGATATACCATCAACTGTTGTTAATTTCATTGAAACAAATGGGTGTGATTTTTTAGGTAGTATACATGGGGCCAATCATATTTTGTTGCATTGTTTACCCTTATTTGTTAGTTGTGATCGTACAGATTGTGGTACAGAATGCCCATCAATATATCAAGAACGTGCAAGACCTTTGCGATTAATATTATATGATGCGCACCCAGGTGGTATAGGCGTATGTAAACGCGTTCTGCCATTATTAACTGATTTAGTTGAATATGGATATGAGTTAGCTTCTTCATGCAAATGCAAAACTGGTTGTCCAAGTTGTGTTTTAGATGTTCGATGTGCAGAGTATAATGATGTTGTAGATAAGAAAGGTGCAATATTTATTTTAAAAGTGGTTTTAGAGCAGTTAAAGTCTGGAGAAGAAGGATTATAAAAAAAACATATATATCACCTCTCCCAAATGAAAAATATCAAAGATAATGCATTGTGTGTACAATATGAAAAGTGAACAAGAAGAAGAAAACACAGATCCAAGTTTTTTTTATTTTCATTGTGAAAAATTAAAAAATATTTTTTTAATATGATATATCATAATCATAAATGTAATATATGATATATATTATGATAATATATTGATGGTTAAAATCTATTATATGATTTAATATACGTATAAAATAAATTATGATATATATTTTGCACATAATATTTATATTTAAAAGTATAATTAATGCATAACTTATTTTTTAATTTACTCATGATAATTCGTACTCTTCAGAAATAATACAATAACTGAGACAATAATATCTATCTCACTAAACTGAAAGATGGGCAATAAATATAAAAAATATCATAAATATTTGCTTCTATACGTAGTAGATTGTGTTAATTTGTTACAACTTTGATGTCTTTTTTTTAAATTCATCATTATGTTCACCTAAGCGCGGCGCACGAGTAAATTCAGCTGGTTTCGTCTCTGAGAAATCAAGTGCTAAGCCTTGTACTATTTTATCTCCATAATTTTCATAGTTCATTTTTCTTAAATATCGATTATCATAGAAATGCTGTTCTTCTTTTACTTCAGCATATGATAACACGGGTGCACAGACAACAGAATTTTTAGTTAATAAATCAACCCAATAATCTCTAGGTTTTGACAAAAAAGTTTTGCTCAATTCCTTTTTCAAAAACACTGTATTTTTAGTACGTGCTTCTTTTGTTAATTGTCGTGGATCCTTTAATAAATCCAATCTACCTATACAAGTTAACATGCTTTTCCAATATTTATCAGTAACTGCTGCAGTGATAAACCACTTATTGTCACTTGCCTTGTAATAAGTTTGTCGATATGCATTATTTACAAATGGTGGTAATCCATCATCTCTTTGCCGACCATTATGTAATGTTCGGGTTAGTCCAGTGCCATTTACTTGCATTTCTATCATTGCACCTAATTGACTAGTTTCTAAGTGCTGTCCCCGACCGGTTCTGGTTCTGGCTAGCAAGGCAGCTAACACACCAAATGCTAAATTCATCCCACCTATTTCATCAGCTAGCGCCCACTCTACTACCATTGGTTCGTGCGAAGGTCCTCCTCCCTGCGCTACCATGGCTCCACTCCATGCTTGAGAAGCCATATCAAATGCTCCTTGTTTTCTTAATCTTCCTCTAGGTCCGTAACCAGTGCTGGAAGCATAAATCAATTTTTCATTATATTTTTTCAAATCTTTATATCCTATTTCCCATTTATCCAACGTCCCAAATTTATAATTCTCTACTAACACATCTGCCCATTTAACAAGCTGGATAAAAAAATCACGATCTTTTGCATCTCTTAAATCAATTTCAACAGATTTTTTGTTTCTATTAAATGCTTCCCAGAACATGGGAAAGCCATCTGATGCAATATTGATACCACGTCCTGGATCTCCAATGCCAGGCATTTCCACTTTCACAACTTCACAACCATAATCAGCTAGACGCCTCGTAGCAGACGGACCAGCTTGATATCGCGTTAAATCCAATACTTTAATACCAGCAAGTGGTGGTGCAGAAGATGATCCCGATTCCATTTTTTTTTTTTTATGTATGATTATATTATTGTCTTTGAGAAATGTCAACTTTGATTTTATTAACTTATATATTCTAAAAAATGAAACTATTAATCATTTGATAGAATCTATTAGACTTTTTCCTAAAGATTGATTTTATTAACTTATTATTGAAACTGTAAATGGGCAGTTTTATAAATTAAGAGATATCCCTAACAAAAGTGTTATTCTTTATGTGACATACAATCGCCATTTCACTTCTTGTAAAATCTTTTTTATCATTGCATTGTTCTTGAAAAACTTTAAAATTAAAATAATAGGTGGCATTATATCTGTGGTTGGATAGAGAAGAGAAGAGAGGAAGGAAGAACTTGATTAATAATAATATTAATATAATAGCAGGTAAATAGTACAGGTGAAACTAATCTTCGTCAGGCAGGCAATAATCTCAGCAATCTATATCCTATATCCAGCAAAAATACAGGTTATATTATAATATCGCACAATCTGTCATTTGCACATTTTAATAATTTCCACAGACCGCCGGCTATACAAATATTTTAATAAAATAATGAATTATGAATTTGGATTACAGGATGTATTTAATATTTTGAGGAGGTGCGATGATATTTTTTGTTCATTTTTTAGTGTTAAATTATTACAAGACTACGAGAATAGTACCCACATACATACTATATATATTAGATAATAACTAAAAAATATTATTATATTCTAAATAGACTATACTATACTATAGGTATACATAAATGTAAAGTATCAATATCAATATATATATATCTATAATCAGATATAGTCGTCTAGTAATGTAACATTGTATATTATTTGTAATACTTCCATTTATATTCATCATCTATATTTCTTTTTTTGTGTGCATATACATATATATATATATATATATATATATATACATACGTTTGTAAAGAGAAACAAAAGATATATATTGAAAAATACTTTTGAAAAAAATGTCAACTAAAGAAACTTCTAATGAGAAAGAGTTAGCATATGAATCATATTACTCAGTTGATAAACAAGATTTAGCAGGTGTTAGGAAAGCTCGAGTTTGGAATGAAGGACAAGGTACGCAGTCGCCGAAATATTTTACTGATGTCAAAATATCTGCATCTGCCACTGTAAAAATGTTACAACATTCTATGAGAGGGGTTGAAAAAGGTATGAAATCAGAAAATGGTATGCCAGTCGAAGTTATGGGTTTATTACTTGGACGCCCATCGACTGATGTGAACAATCCAGGTTATCTTGTAGTTACTGATGCATTTCCATTACCAGTTGAGGGCGTTGAAACTCGTGTAGAGGCAGGTGATGAGGCTATGAATTTCATGATTGAACTCTCAGAATCGTTAGAACTAACTCGCGATGAATGCATCATGGGTTGGTATCATAGTCATCCTTTTGATGTTGGGCCAGCACCAAATTGGTTTTTCTCTGCGACAGATTGTCAAAATCAACTTTCCTGGCAACGTAATGAAGATATGCAAGGGAATCCATGGTTAGGTCTTGTTGTCGATCCATTACGATCCATTGCAAAAGGCAAGCCGGAAATCGGTGCATTTCGCTGCTTCATGCCGACATATACACAGACACCTGAAATGGCACCAGATGGAACAGTTGTAGTGGATAAAAGTGCTGTCACAGAACGTTGGGGTAATTGTTCGAATAGATATTATTGTCTTGATATTGAATATTATATGTCAGGTTTAACACGACGTGTTGTCGGTATTTTAGCTAAAAATTTTTTATGGATGAGCGTTCTTAGTGCTTCGTTAAAAAATGAAAAAGAATATCGTGAACGTTTTTCGGATCGTGTAAATACAATTGCAAAAAAATTGGAAAGCGCTGGGAGTAAAGTCGGTTGGGGCGGCACTGGTAGTGGTAGCGGGGGACGTCAAGGTACTGGTAGTACAGGCGTCGAATCCGTTTTTCAAGGTATCCTTAGAAGTAGCAATGGTGGTGGTACAACTACTACAACGAATAATAACAACAACGATAGAATTTCCTCTGGCAATTCCAACAGTCTTTCGAGCTCTTCAACTACTACTTTATCTTCTAAACAAGCTAAACAAAATATGAAAAATGCTGAATTTAAAGATGCATGTGAGCGTGCAAACGATATAGCAGTAGAAAGTTCCTTAGGTGATAAAACACAAGTAACAAAACAAACATTATTTGGCATCATGCAAGCATATACAAAGCACAGTTGTACTGATGATGGTCATGGACATAAGCATTCACACAAGTAAAATGTCTTTTTATTTTTATTCAATTGAATAATATTCGTACGAATATGTATATATACACGTATCAAAATAGAGAGGAGAGAGTTTTTCTAAAAAATACGTATTACGATACGAACGTTATTCGTATTACGATACGCGCTCGTAAATCATACGTAGTTTCTTTGTGTGTTTGTAAAAAAATAAAATATATATATATATATGATTTTTATAAATAATATATATATGTGCATAATATTTTTTTTATTCTCTATTAAATTATACGTACGAGTAAAATTAATGCAATAACTTATATTAATATTTTTAAAAAATAAATACTCGTAACTTATATTTTTCACATATTTTTTTATTTTTTTTTTATAATATTACAACATACGAAGGGTATGATGCCAGTATAAATAACAATATGTTTTACAACCTACGAATGAGACAAGCATTGAAACCATCACGAAATGGCCGTTCGATCAAAACTGTTAACAAAATACCACTTATAAATACAAAGCAAAAATAAGATAAAAGGTCCAACCATTCATTATTAAAAATCTTAAATTTCAAGGAAAGCGACAGTATTATTTTATGTAATAATAACATTGTAAAGGAACTATTTGATAATGGTACAAACATCGATAGATTCAAAAATTTGAATATAAAACCATTTACATGTGATTTTGCATAAGAAATTACTATTCCAAAAAACAATGCACAAACAGCTGGTTCAATGGCAAAAATTATCAGATACAAGGTGCTATTACTGCGATCATCCTTAATGCTACTATTATCTGGCGTCGGGTTAAACATGATAACGACAATAAACAATATCAAAGATATTAAGACATATATCCATGAGACTGCTTTTAAAGAAGATAAAATTTTATTCCCATCAGTACCTTTTGATATTATTGAATCATATGAAGGTGCTCTACCTCTAGAAATAGATCGTACATTTGTTTTCATGGCACGAGATCGATTCATATTGACATCACTCATGCTTTTACTTAAAACAAAATTTGAATCAACTAATGCTTTTGATAATTTTTTAATTCTTTGAGGGGAAATCGATGGCTTTAAAACTGGAGATAAACTTCCAATCATGGCATCATGACGTCTATCTTCATCGATGATAATAGCAATCCGCTTCTCTTCTTCTTCTCTATATGAGAAAATAATGCCAATCAAAAAAGGAGAAAAATCAAAGTATGGTCGTACACTTAATTTACAACGCATATCTGCCATCTGATTTATATCATCATTAACTATGATATATTGCAAATATAATCTAAAAATTACATTTAGAATTACCAATATCAGGAGGTGCAAGAATCCTAAATGATTTTTATTTGCATCATTGTAATCCTTATCATCATTATTGTCTCCATTCTCACCTCTATTTATTGATGATCTTACACGTATAAACGTGGTTAATACTAACCAAGGTAGTACGATATATAATTGCAAAAAAACTGACAGTATCCAGCTATTATCATAACATTGATTTGAAATTTGATCTGGAAAAAAGTTATTTATGAAAAAAATATTTGTTATTGGATTACAATTATCATTTCCTTGTGGTGAAGTATTGAAAAAATGATATATAATGAATGCAATACCACAACATGGTACCATTTTCAACAAACGTTTTAAATAAAATTTTGTTATAGATATGAAACCCACATCACGATATTCTTTGATCAATTGTTGTGACAGTATATAACTAGATAAAAACAAAAATATGTTAAATGAAAGAGCAGTCCCTCGTCCAAGTAAACGTGACGGTATTGGTTTTTGAAATTTCATTTCACCCAAATTTGTTGAATTATTATTATGGATATTTTTCACCCCACACCAAAAAAAATGAAGTTTATTTTTATTATGTTCCATACCTTCAATATAAATAGCTGAAACTAATGTCCAAATTAATGCTATAACGCGTATTCCATAAAGCACTCCGTTCAGATCATAGTCTATAGGTCGATGTTGAAATATATTTTTTAAATGATTTGAAAAATTGAAAAAATTGGAAAGGCAGCTACTTCCATGTATATTGTTTTGTTGTTGGCCAAACATAGGACGTTCTTCTTGCCCAGTTATAGACGACAAAAATGTAATTTCCAACGGACAACATCTAATTATTTTAGGACAACATTCGGTACCATCATCAATCATTTCATCAATGGATAATGTCATCATCTCATCAATTATAGAACCACCTGAACCGTCCGAACCTAAAACTAAACTTGACAAAGAGGAAGATGCTGTAATGCCATCTTTATTATTTATTTTTTGCTTTGCATAATATTGTGAATGTTCTTCTATTAGACTTTTAAATAAATTATAGCCATCATCATCATTTTCATCCATGACTATACACCCTGATGATCAAATGGATAATTTATCTCTATCCGTGCCTTCTTCAATATTTGATTCTTCTTGTACCGTATATACCATGTAATGTGATTGTACTCTATTTGTTTGCATCTATATCTCTTATATAACATTTTAATTTATATAATAATTGGAATAATAGTAAAAATAATATAAAAAATTTATTATTAAATTCATTTTTTTTATTATTACTATAACTAGCACTACGTTATTATTATTGCCACCGAGCACTTAGTAGACAAAATGACCTTTAAGGCATTTTATATAATTACATTATTTTTATACACTGAGG
>MDTB01022099.1_pt1 | contig 10155 bp, 9 predicted proteins | sample 811161 | NCBI WGS metagenome assembly MDTB01 (sample SAMN05326650, study PRJNA326480) | marine metagenome | isolation source: seawater | place: Mediterranean Sea | collected 2009
TAACGCATGTAGCTGACCAGTACTAATAGCTCAATTGGCTTGATTTATGCACTGAAAAAAATTTTTAAATTTGCGTGAATATAGAATTGAAATTCAAAATAAAAAAACTTTTAAAAAATCAAATTAATAAAAATATTTGAGATCAATCAAGAATTCGAATAAAAAAAAATTTATTAAATTCTCTAAATCTAAAACTCCCCCAAAAAAAAGATTTAATTAATTATATAAAAAATATACCTAAGACGGATCATTTTTATGGGGTTTTTAAAGGTGACATCAATATAACAAACTTTAAATTTCAAAAAAAAGGAAAAAAATTTATATTGGTTTTTTAACTTTTTTAAAATATCAATGATTTAATATGATAAAACTTGAAATTCCTAAAAAAATAATTTTTTTTGGTGGTGGTGATTTATTAATTTTTTTTGTTAAATTTTCGAGAAAAAAAAAAATAGATTTAGTAGTATTCACAGAAAAAAGACATTTAAATCATAAATATCAAAACACAAATATTAAAAATTATTTACAAAAAAATAAAATAAAATTTTTTAATTATTTAAAGAATATAGATAAAAAAATATTAAAAGAAATTACGCCTTATTCTATTGGAATAAGTTGTAGATATAGCTTAATCTTTAAAAAACCAATTATAGAAAAATTTAAAAATAGACTATTCAATATTCATTCTCAAGCTCTACCAAATTTCAGGGGGAAAGGAGGATTAAGTTGGAACATTTTATCAAAATCAAATATTTTAGGATCGTCTATTCATTTAATAACAGAAAAAATAGATAAGGGCAAAATTCTAATGATGATAAAATCTACACAAAACTTAAAAAATAAAAATTATGACCAAATAGAAAAAAAAGTTTCTCTAATTGATAAAAAATTAATTAAAAGATTTTTAAATCACATCATTTTAAATAAAAGATTTAATTTTCATGAAATTGATTATAGCCACTCTTTCTATTGGCCATCATTAAAAACAAGTAAAAATGCCTGGATAAATTTTAATTGGCAGCCGGATGATGTAAGTAAATTTATCAATGCATTTTCTGGAAAATATGGAGGAGCATTTTCTTTTTATAATAAAGACATAATCAGACTTAAAAATGCAAAACGCGAAATAGCAAAAAAAATATTTCACCCATATCAAGTCGGAATAATATTTAGAATTATTAAAAAAAGAATTTATATAGTTTGTGGTGAGGGCGCAATTAGTTGTGAGTACAAACTTAAATTGGGAGATAAAATAAAAATTGGATCAAGATTATATACGACTACAAAAAAATTAGAGCAATCGTTAATTAATTCATAATCACGAGAATAAAAATATTTGAAAAAATATTTATTTAAAAAAAAATTTCGTATTTTAAATATTGATTAAATTACGTATTTTTAAAATAATGACTATATAAAATTTTAAATAATATTTATCAATATTGATTTAAAATCCGGTCTTTTTTCATTAACTGTCTAATTTTTTTTAGATCAGATTTGGTATCAAGACTTATATGTGATTGTTTAAACTTAACTGTTTTGATTTTTAGACCATTATCTAATATTCTTAAAAATTCATTAGGCTCTCTTGTTTCATTTTTAGAAATTTTTAATTTAACAAACTTCTTTAAAGATTTTTTTTTGAAACCAACAGTAAAAACTACTTTAAGCCTTTTCTCATTTTTTATTATATGAGAGCTAGGTATGTCTTCTCTTGAACAGTAAAGTAAATAACCTTTATTGTCTACTACAGCTTTAAACACATTTTTTTGATTTTTCTTTTTGAATTTTGTAATTCCAATAAAAAATTCATCATTTTTATTATTTTTTATCTCTGAAATCATTTTATCAATATTTTTTGGGTCTATTAAAACCTCATCCCCTTGTATGTTTATCAAATAATCGAATTTTAATTTTCTTGATGCCTCAAAAATCCTTTCAGAACCATTACGGTGTTTTTTTGTAATTATTGTTTTACAGTGAAATTTTTTTGCAATTTTTTGGATTTTCTTAGAGTCAGTTGCAATAAATACGTCGTCTAAGTTCTTAGATAAACACGTTCGCTTATAAGCATGTACAATGGCTGGAATATTTTTAATTAATTTTAAAGCTTTACCAGGCAATCTAGAGGACTGAAGCCTAACTGGTAAAATTCCGATAAATTTCATTTTTTTTGAGGAAGATATTTATGATATTCATTTGGTGATTTTTTCTTAATTTCAGAACCAATCAAAATTTCTGATTTTCTTATATCTCTAACAAAATTTTTAAAATCATTATTACCCAAATTTAAGGCCACATTATCAAAATGTCCCCACTTAACATCTTTAAATTTTACGTGTTTTTCTAGCATTTTTGCCCCTGCAGCTATAGCCATTATACACCCAAGACTTCCTTGATCATGACTAGAGTAACCTGGAACAAGTTTTTTATTATGTTTTGATAAAAAATTATAATTTCTAATAACTCCTATATTGCAGTCATCAAATCTTGCTGGATAAGATGACGTACATTGAAGTAAATAAATTTTTTCGTTGTTTTTAAACTTATTTAGAACATATTTTTGATACCTTTCATCAGTTAAACCAGTGGATACAACAATTTTTTTTTTATAGATTTTAGATACTTCATCATGAAGCTTTGAATGTCCCGAGACTGTAGATGGGATCTTAATCATCATAGGCTTGAATTTAAGAATATCATAAAAAGATTTAACATCTAATACTGAGCAAAACCAATCAATATTTATTTTCTTACAATATTTATCTAATTTATCTATTTCATCCATACTAAGTTCTAAACCCATTCTATAATCTTGGAAGGTGTTACCAAATTTTGAAAAATAAGGGTTTTTTAAATCTTTTAATGAATAAAAATTTTTAACATCTCTTTTTTGAATTTTAATATAATCTGCACCAGCATCCTTTGAAAGTTTTACCATTTTTATTAGGTTCTCAAAATTTCCATGATGATTTGTTGTAATTTCAGCAACAATTTCTGTTTTATTATTATGTGTATTTAATAAAACATTCTTTTCGACAAATTTTGAAATATTAAGTTTAGAAAATTCAAAATTACCTATGTGATTAATATTAATAAACCTATTTTTATATAACGCAATCCTTTTAAAAATTTTTCTTTGTTCATTAAATTCTGCTTTTGCTCTCTTGTGATCAAAATTTTTATCATCATCATTGTCACTTAAAAATGAAGTTGTATAATTTAAAGGACTTTTGAACTTAAAATCAAAACCTATCATATCTACTTCCAAGTTTTTATTAATTGATTTTGCAATTAGATATGAAATTTTAATTGAGGTCAGAAATAATGGGTCATAAAAATAATTCTTGTTATAAAAAAAATTGTTTATTTTTTTATTAGAATTTTTATTTAATAAATATTTAGTAAAGTTGACTTTATAAAGGTTTGGAAGATGTTTACGATATTTGATGTTTTTATCTACGATTAAGATAGTTTTTTTTTTTATTTTATTTATATCATTAAGAGCCCAAGGCTTATTTATCAAAATAATGTTACCTTTGTAAAATTTATGTGAATCATTTAAATTAATCACAAAATATTTTGAAAAATCTATAGAAATTAATTTTTCAATAGTTGTACCTTTACCTATAATTAATATTTTTTTAATTTGAGATTTGTATTTTATATTTTTTCTTAGGATGGAGAAATCTACCATAATATTTCCTGTTGTCTATTTTGACATCTAATCCGTGTTCTATTGCAAGATTTGCTCCAGCTAAAATATCCCATGAATTTGCTTGATCGCTTCTATAATTTTTCAAAGATCCTTTTATAACATGATAAATGCTGTAAACACAACAGCCAAACAACCTAAATTCACCTTTAACTTTCAAATCTTTAATTTTTACACTTGAGGAAAATGATTTAATTCTCGAGTTTTTTTTTTTCACTTTACTTTTCGTTTTTAAAAATTTTTTGATACCTGGTAAAAATATGCAAGACTCAAAATGTTTTAAATCTTTGTAAATCGATATTGATAAACCCCATTCTGGTAATCCTGAATAAAAGTTTTCTGTTCCATCTATTGGATCTAATGTAACTAGATACCTATATTTTGTGTAGTCTTTTGCATTATTATTTTTTTCTTCTGAAATTAAATAATAGTTATTTTTTAATTTTTTTTTTAATTCTGAGGAAACTATATTTTGAATAATTATATCAGAGTCAGTTAAAATACTTTTGTCTTTTTTTAATTTTTTATTATCACTAAATTTGTATACTCTAGTTAAGTTTTGATTTATTTTTTTAATTATATTATTTAATATCATTTAATTTTATTCTCCTTTGCGTCTATTCTTAATTGTACCTTTAGCTCTAATTTTACATGCAAATTCTGTGAAAAATTGAAGTCTCAACGATATTGATTTTGGTATCAAAAAGCTTTCTTTTTTTGAAGCCTTATAATTTTTCGCAGCATTAACAATTTCCTTGTCGCTAATAATTCCTCTGATAATTTTTTTAATGTTCTGTTGCCCATTTATAAAATTAACCTTACCTAAATAAATACTTCTATAGTAAGAAATTAGTAGTGATATAATATAAAAAATTAACGCCTGGTCACCATGTCTATCTACTTCAACTTTATCAAGACCAAGAATCTTTAAACTTTCTTGAACCTTTTTTTTTGCTAATTTAAAGTTATTAATAGAAAAACCATGATTTATAGCAGACGTACACCCTGAGTCCTCACCAGGTTTAACATAATAAGAATAGAGTTGTTTTCTTATATATTTTGCTTTTTTAACAAAAGCTAGAAGACTCCATCCAAATACTTTATCGTCAAAAAATCTTAATTCATCAACGAATGAAATATTATTATTTTTTATAATAGATCTTTTTATCAACCTACTATTACAACCAATAATGCCAAATTGCGCAAATACTGGATTATGATCATAAATTTCATTTTTTAATGTATCTAAAATTTTTTCATTTTCGAAAACTTTATCAGATGTATAATTAAAGGTATTTCCCCTCTGATTTTGAGAATTCTCAATTCTTTTAAAGTCACTGAACACAAGGTCACAACCCTCTTTTTCAGCTATATTAAAAAGTGTTGATAGAGTATTAGTTGCTATATCATCATCAGCATCCATCATAAATATGTATTTACCTTTTGCGTTTTTAATTCCAATATTACGGGCGGCTGAAGGACCTTTATTTACAGATGAAGAGTAAATTTTAAGAAACGATATTTTGTGTTTTTTTATTTCTTCTACACTTTGATCAGTGGAAGCGTCATCCACAATTATCAATTCTATTGACTTTCTAAAATCTTGAGCAAGAACAGACTTAATACAATTATTAATATATTTTTCAGCATTATAAACAGGTATAATTACACTGATAAAAATTTCATCAATCATTTTAAAATATAAATTTGTTGAATTATTTGTTTTATAAATCTATTTATATTCTTTAAAAGGTAGTTTTCCTGAAGCTTGAATAGCTGCCTTAATAAAACCTTTTCCAGCATATTCTTTCGCTGTAGTAGGGTCATTTGGTCTTCCATCACAAAAATCACAAGCAGGAAAAAAAGCGTCCATGTTAATCAATCTTCTTATTCTATTCTTTAAATTGTCTTTTTTTTCTGAAAATAAATCTACATAATCAGCTTTATTATCTGGTAATGCTTTTATATTAGCTGCGTTAGCTATAAATGGACAAGTATAAAGTCTACCATTTAATAAAGTATAATATGTCTTAGCACAGCACTCTTTAAATACTTGTTTTAATCTTGAAACAGATCTTTTATGTTGCCTTACATTACTACAGTCTACCCAATTATCTGCTGGTTTTCTCATGTATCCAATTCCGTTACGTTTTAAAGTTTCCTCCATCCTATCTACATTTCTTGAAAGTTTGCCATAGTCCGTAATGTAAAAATTGACATTTTTGCCTTTAAACGACTCACAGTGTTCATCCTTGGGACTTATAGTTCCATTAGTATAAACTAGCACTTTACGACTTTCATCTTTTGCAACAATTTTATTTATTATTTTCCACCAATCCTTGTTCATTAGTGGTTCGCCTCCTATAATTCTAAATTCTCCAATATAATCAACGTTGTCACTCAATGTTTCTACTGCCTCAATTATTTTTTCATCTGTATTTTTTGCATCAACATAATATTGCATCAAATTACAACAATTTGCACAATTCATTGAGCATTTAGTTGTGATCATTATATCAATACTTCTTAAGAAAGTTTGTTTTTCACTGAAATAAGAATTATGAGTTGATTTACAAACAGTAATTTTTGAGGCCATATAAGGTTGAGGAACACGATGAGTGTGTTTATCAATATCGTAATGTTCAAGAATTTCTAAAGACGAATAAATTTCATTGTATCCTAGTTCGTCTAATTGTCTCGCACAATCTTTAATATTCGGATTAGCTATAATAAATCTTGCATTAGGATAGTGCTTCTTTAGAGCAGGTGTGTGAATAACGTCTAAACCACAAAATTTATTTTTGGCTTTCCTACTTTCATTATCGCAGAACGCTGAAACATCAATTCCTAAATCCTTACATCCATTAAGAACAGCCTCCGCTTCTTCTACAAGCGTGACTATAACTACAGGGCTTCCAGTTTTTTTAAGTTTGTCAACACAATTATATTTTGCGATTTTATTCATATAAAAATAAATTATACTTAATATAATATCATTATCAGCTTTTAACTTAAAAAACTAGAGCTAAATCAGTAATATAATTAGATATTGTATGATTATAATTCTAAATTAATTAATACTAAAAAATATAATCTGTTAAATTTCTATTTCTTAACCATTAAGTGAATTATGCCATCACCATATAGAATTCTAGCTAATTCACTGTCATAATGATGATACAATGGTTCTATAAACCTTCTCAAATTTGTAAATTGAATTTTTTTTTTTACCCTGAGTATCTTTTTAAATCCAATTTTTTTTAAGTATTTAATTAAATATTTTTCGTTATATGTTTTGTACTTTGGTGCTAATAAACGATCTTTGATTGTTAATTTTAAGTCTTCATCAAATAAAAAATTTAGTTTTTTTAATAATAATTTTGTGCTTAGAGAATAGTTTTTTTTTAAAAACTTAACTGCACTATTCTCTCCATACAAAAAAGAGTCTATTAATTTTTTAAATACCTTATCATTCTTGTATCGTGGCCTCAAAAATTTCATTGTAAAATCATTTATTATCCCACCTTTACCATGCACAGAAATATAAGCATATCCTCCTTTTTTAATCACTCTAAAGATCTCTTTAAAACTCCTTAAATCTTTATCCATATGATGAATTACTCCTTGGCATAAGACAAAATCAAAATAATCATTTTTATAAGGAAGTTTTTCTAGAGACCCCACCGTTACGTTAAATTTATTTGCAAAAGTTTTTAAATTTTTTTTTACAGGTTTTTCAATGTGTTTATGCATATCTAATAAGTGACAGTATTTTGCTCCTAAGTTTAATAAATTAAAACCCCCAGATCCAGTTGATCCACATCCAAGATCTGCACAAATTTTACCTTTAAAATAACCTTTTTTTAAACCTAATATGTTTTCATTTAATGAGTATTTTATTTTATTAAGCGAAAATTTGTTTTGATTTTGTGATAAATGTATTTTATTGAATATCTTTCTTGTTGATCTATTATGCAAATTCATAATTAACTAATAAAATGCAAATATTAAAAAGTAAACAAAATTTTTATGATAAAAATGGATTTGTCTTAATAAAAAATTTATTAAGCAAATCTAATATCAAAAAAATTCAAAAAACAATATTAAGCAGATCAAAACTTTACGTTAATCTTGGTAAAAACTATAAATCATTTTATGATAAGAACTTTCACTCTGAACTTATTAAGCTAAAAAAAAGAAATCCAAAAAAATTTGGATCCCTTTACGATAGCATTCAAAAAAGCTTTCAGCTTTACTCTATTATTCTGGAAAAAAAATTAACTAATTATGTGTGTCAATTGTCAAAACTTAAAAAAGAAAACTTATCATTCAATGGTGAGAATATAAGAATTGATATACCCAATGATAGGCTTCATCATCTGGACTGGCATCAAGATAGATCATACTATTTTCAAAACAGAGATGGAGATAGAGGACTTGTATGCTGGATACCTTTAATAAATTTAAAAAAGAAAAATGGTCCTTTACGAATATGTATTGCCAGTCAAAAAGATGGTTTTGTTGAAGATTATAAAAAATTTAGAAAAACTAAAAAATATTCCTTTCAAAGAAAAATCGAATTAAAAAAGAAATACAAAATTTTCTCTCAAACATTAAACGAGGGAGATGTAATTTTTATGAATAAAAATACTATTCATGCATCTGGAATTAATACTTCTCAGTTTATAAGATTTTCTCTTCAAGTAAGAGTTCATGATTTAATGGATCCAGATTATTTATCATTTAGGTATAAAATCGTTTATAACCAAAATGATATAAATTTATTAAAAAAAAAGGGATTAAATACTAAAGATATTGAAAAAATTGCTATTTAAAAGTTCTTTAAAATATTTCCTAAACTATAATGTGATATATTTTTATCAATATTTTTATTAAGTTTATTATTTAATTTAATAAATCTTTTAAAGCTATTCACAAAATTTGTTTTACTTTTAAACAAATCAATTTTAATAAAGTTATTATTATGATTTTTATATAGCAGAAGGCTTCTGTCATATATTTTCTCTAAACCACACTTAGACCCCAAGTCTAAAAATATGTTATTTCTATAAATTCCACATCTCATTAATCCCATTCTATATTCTCGATTGTAATACTGAAAATTTTTATATTTTTTTAAATTATGTATGATTATGCATCTTGCGAGGGTTTGAAAAACATAAAGTTTTTTGAATGACTCAAGTTCTCTAAATGCTTTACTGTAAATTAAATTTTTTAAAAATGTAATTCCTTGTTTATAATTTTTTTCGATATAAAAAATTTTGTAAAAATCATTTATTATTCTAAAAAGTTTGTAAGAATGATCTTTTTTCAAATTATTAATTATTTCATTATTAATAATTCCACCACCAATAAAAATTATTTTTTTTTGAAAAAAATATTTTAGAAAAAATAATGGATATTTAATTACTCTTGTTAGATAATAAAGATTTGAGTATTTATAAATAAATTTATATTTTAAATTACAATAAACAAAGCAATTCCCAGCCTTTTTTTTCAGATTTTCAGAAAAAAAAATGTTCTTTTTTTTTTTATACTCATCCATGTATCCAACAAGAAAATAATTCAATTTAATTTTTTTATTTTTGAATTTATTTAAAAAAAAAATTACCCTTGACTCTTTGAAATCAAACATTCCATTCCACAAGCAGATTATAATTTTGTAATTTCTTAGTTTTTTTGAAATCTTAATTTTATTAAGCGAATTTCTATCGATTAATATTACTTTTGAAAAGTCATAATCCAAAGTTTCAGATATTTTAATTTTTTTAAATTTCCAAACAAGATTACAATAATATAAATAGCGTAACGTTAATGATTGATCACAAACTATTGATACCTTCGAAAAATTTTTCATCAAAATTTAGCCTCAAATTTTTGTTGAATTTATATAGATTAATAATACAAATAATTTGACAATCAAATGAATATTTCAAAACATTTAAAAAGTTTAAACTATTATCTTGGTATTAAAATTTTCAAAAACGATAATTTATTTACTTATTCCCTTTATACTTATTTACTCAACTTTTTTTTAAAAAAAAAAATAAATAACGATAAGGAACGTGACCTTTTCAAGAATGGTTTTTTGAAAATTAATAAGGTAGATAAAAAATTTATAATTAATATAAATAATGAAATTCATAAGCAAATTATTGGTCAGTCAGACTCACCAATAATTAAATATGAAATTAATAATAATTTAAAAAGATATTTAAAAAATTTTTTAGTAGATATTTCCAAAGAGCCAATAAATATTTTAAAAAATTTGTTTAAATGCAATGTTTATATTACCACAATTCAAATTAGAAGAACCTATCATATTAATAAAAATGAGTTTAAGAATGAAAGTATTTATTCAGAAGATTTTCATTGTGATAAATATGTTGGAACGCATTATAAACAATTTATTTATTTAA
>MDTB01023793.1_pt1 | contig 10155 bp, 27 predicted proteins | sample 811161 | NCBI WGS metagenome assembly MDTB01 (sample SAMN05326650, study PRJNA326480) | marine metagenome | isolation source: seawater | place: Mediterranean Sea | collected 2009
ATTCATCTTAGCCGATCCTGAACTAGAAACTAAAGATAACCAAGTTGATATGTTCAGTTACGAAGATGATGAAGAACATTATTGTGAGCAATGTGATGAGGTAGCAGACGGAATGGCAGGACATCTTTGCTCCGATTGTGAATATCAACAAGAAATGGATGAAGAAGAGGAGTATTGTTAATGACCCAATTGACTGCTATTGACGACGGGTTTGTCAAAGAAGAAGAAATAATAGTAGGCACAGATAGCCGAGGTTTTGAGCTTTCTAGTTTTGTTTTGGCTGAGAGGCTGACCCAACTGGATTGCTATGATATCATCGCTGATGCCAAATATAAGGACTACCAATATGTAGGTGAAGTATTAGGTAGGGGATTTAGAGGATATCATAATATGTCGCCAGGCGAATTATGGACAGAGTTTAAAGAAAAAGAAGATCAGTTTTATGAACTTTTTGACCTTGAGGACCTACCTTATAAATTTGATGAAGAGCCAGCAAAGATTACCAAAAGTGGTTGACTTATATAAAGAATGATCATATACTGTAAGAACAATAAGGAAACAGAGAGAGGGCTACATGATTTATTCAATACTAGAATCCACAATGCGTTCTGCAATTGACAAGGACGAAAATAAAAAAGTAGACGGTTCAATCAATTGGAACTATGTAGATGCAGATGCCTACATGGAATGCAGAAGTTTTTTCAAAGACGATAAAGACTTTTATGATAACTTCGATCACATCGGCGACAAAATCCAAATGGAGATACGTGGTCGTGATGAATATGGTAACCAACTTGAGATGGAGGTATAATAATGTTTTATATTTACGAAAAGAGTTCAACTTATATTATAGGCAAGCCAGATAGAAATGGTGTTGCTCGTCCAGATCACAGGCAGTCATATAAAACTATGCCGGCGGCCAAAGCAGGCCTAACTAGAATCATAAAGGCAGAGAACTTATTGCCTACAGATCCTAACTTTGGTGAGTTTCGTTATGCAATCGCAGAAACAGGCACCTTTCACAAAAACATCGAAAAACAGGTTAAGAAGAAGAACATGATGAGTGGCAAAGAGTTCATGGAACCAGCCAACCGTCCTTACTATTGTTCACCTTCATCAGAATCTTATTGGTCAATGTGAGGAAGTAGGTATCCAATTAAAACAATCCAAGAAATATTGGCCGACACAAAATACCCAGCCTGTGTCGGCCTATCCTGGCAAGGAAATGGATGGAAAAAAGATTCTAGACATGAGGTTTGGAACGATATGGTTAGTAGACCCTGGCCAATATATTTAAGGTTTCTTCCGACACGGTGGGTATCGTGGGATAGAGACGGAGCTAGATTAAAAATTTTCTATAGGAGGAATATTAATGAGAGATGAAGTGACAGCTGAAGACAAAAAGGCCATGGAAGAATGGCTTAAAAAAAATAAGGTTACAATTTGCCCTCCAGGTGAGAGAACTGATAACGAAAATATTGGTTATTCTTGGGGTAAGAAAAAGAAGGCAAAGTCACCAAAAAAGGTTGACCTTTCAACAGAATGATCTTATACTGTAAGAACAATAAGGCATTAACCAAAGGCAAAGAGGGAAAAATAAATGGCGTATGTATCACAAAAAGATAAGGCAGAACTAGCACCAGAGATCAATAAGGTGCTTAAAAAGTATGGCATGAAAGGTTCAATTGCCGTTCGACATCATTCAACATTGGTTGTAAATATTAGGTCTGGTGAAATTGATTTCACAGGTAATTATACCCACGGTGATCAATATATTCAAGTCAATGAATATTGGATCGATGATCATTATGCAGATAATCCTGTAGCAAAAGATTTTCTAAATGAACTTTTGGCCGCAATGAAAGGTCCTAAGTATTTCTGTGAAGATGATATTCAATCAGATTACTTTTGCCGTTCACATTATACTGACATCAATATAGGACGTTGGAATAAGCCTTATGTTCACAATTTAAAGGCGCCTAAGAAGCCCGTACAACGGTCTAAGGCAAAATCTATTCCTATGATGCCACAGTTTTCAGTCAGTGATTCTAACGAAACTGCTGAAGATTTAGCTCGGATGAATGAAGACCAATTGAATAGTTTCGTTGACAGTTTGATGGATCGTTACCCTACATTAGGTGAAGGCATCATGTCTAAGATTGGTTATGCAATGTTAGAAAAAGAAGGAGATTATTAATGATAAAAGCATTATTTTTTATGGCTGTTGGAGCCTGTGCGGCATATCTATATATGAACCCAGGTGATGTTGATGGCATGGCTACCATGGTCAAGGATGGAGTAAATAAAGGAGCAACGGTTGTTCAGGAGGCAACAAAATGATTGACATCTTAGATATTGAAGTAGGCAAATCTTATGCCTGTAAATTTAAGGTAGAAACTATGTTAGATACCTTTGGTAGACCTCCGGGGTTGAGTGATACTCCGTTAGCAGGTCCTGGTATGTATGAAGGTGTAGGTGTCATACAAGTAAGAGATACCGCCAGCGAAAGAGTTCAGCTGAAAGACGAAAAGACCGGAAAAGAATTTGTCGTTCCCTTTTCACAGATATGGGATGTAGATACCGCAGAGTTTTCAGATGATTGAGCTATGGTTATTGGTATCCTATGTGGTAGGAACCCTTTTTGGAATATGGGTTGGCTACCATAGAGGAGTATGGAAAGGAACTGAAAGTTCTATTGACAATTTGATTAAGCGAGGCTATCTAAAAACTCGCGGAGAAGAGATCCTAAAATATAATGAAAACGACTGAAATGAAAGGGCTCACTGAGCTTCTAAAAGATAGATTGGCTACCCTCAAAGAAATGCAGGCAACTGGAGTCAAGTATCAATATCAGCAAGGCACCAAAGAAGATATCTATCGTATAAAAAGAGAGCTGTCAAAACTTGAGAAGGAAAGTAAGAATGGAATCGGATGAAGAACCTTTTGTTTTAACACCAACTCCAATGCCTTCCAAATTTAGAATCTTCTGTAATCAAATGTGGTACGAACATAGAGACGAAATCTTTGCATGGACTGGAAATGCCAGTTTAGATTACGATCAAAATTATTATCTTAAAAAACATAAATGGCTCTTAAAAAGATTATATAAAGATTCCAAAATAGGTTGACAATGCTTTCAAGTGGTGCTATATTAAGAGCATAATTAGAAACAACGACATGGAGGGCTTTATGTCAAATTTAGATACCCAAATTTCAGTAGAAGACCAGAAGATGTTCGCAGAAATGGATCACTTCAATGCACTCAAAGACGATCAAGGTTTTGAGACTGTATGGTCAATAGAAACTGGTATCCATCCTTTAACTCATGCAATTTTTACAGACAAGCCTAGGCTGGTCACTTATAAATGCATCAAAGAAATGGGTGCGACAATGGACGATGTTGAATGGATTACATTCACAGCCGTTGCTGAAAATGGTACTGTTGGTGCCCTTTGGAAGGCGGCAGAGTCTTGTTTCAAACAGGCTAAACTTACAATTGGTGATTGGCATTATTTCATTGAGAACTTTGATGTCCAAGATGATGGAAGTCTTTCACTAGTAACAGGGAGCTAGATGATGGGATTAGAAAAAACATCAATCGATAGAATCAATCGACAGTTTAATGAATTAGGAGCATCGGCCCCTAATATGTTTTGGCAACACGGAACTCTTTGGATAGACACAGACGATACCGATGACCTCAGAGTAATCAAAGAGGCTATGGAAGAAGATGTTCTTACCCAGAACCTGACTGTGGATTTTACTTTACAACCAGTGACAGAAACAGAGCCATGGGACCAATGGTCTATGGACATTGTGGAGAAATAGAATGGCTTATTTGACCTATACCCAGAACCCAATTGGATCTTTTATTGAGAAGGAAGTAGGAAATACCTTTGAGTTCTCAAAAAATGATGAGCCTATGAATGTGATGGAAGATTTTCCACATAAGGTTTGGGTTGCTTCAGGTCAAATTGCAGGCGACAGTGGCTTCCGATATGCCAACGTCAAAAAGACTGTGGCCTATATTGCAGTCGACGAAGATGAATTCGGACTACCTGTGATTGAGAAATGGTTTATTAAAGGAAAAAGAGATTATGTCATTCATGACTGACAAGGCTAGGATCTTTGCAACGGCGGCTCATATGGCTGTCGGACAGAAGAGAAAGCATACCGGAGAGGATTATATCGTTCACCCTATTGAGGTTGCTGATATTGTTTTGAAAGCCGGATTGGACGACGAGTATATCTCTGCGGCATTCTTGCACGATGTGGTAGAAGACACTCACATCACCTTGAATCAAATAAAAGAAGTCTTTGGGCAGAAGGTTCATGACATTGTTGAGGCATTGACTGACGAGCCTTTTATAGAGAACGGTGCGAACAGAAAGGCAAGAAAGGCAATCGACAGAGAAAGATTGTCTAAGGCAGATGCTGGTACTCAGACTATTAAAGTCGCAGACTTAATAGACAATACCAAGACCATTGTCGAGTATGATCCTAAATTCGCTCCTGTATATTTGGCCGAGAAGGCATTGTTATTAGATGTTTTGACCAAAGCAGATCAAGCCTTGTTAGAAAAGGCAAGGGAGCAGGTAAATGTCTAAGAAAAGACGGCCACAGGCACCGAAGCAGAGAAACTTCGTAGCGAAGGCGGTTAGAGATCCTAATGGTCCTTTCCGCCCTCGTGCAATAAAAAATAAGATAAAATTCAAAGAAAAATATCCAATTAAGGTTGACCTTTCTGATGAATGATCATATAATGTTTATATAATTAAAAACTAGGAGGGCTAGATGAAAAAATATATTGAAATAGGAACCAAATGTGATACAAGGTTCGGTGAAGCCAAAGTTACCGGCATTGAACTTTGTCAAAACGTAGGCGATAAGCATGGTTTGGGCGTAGATAAAATTTTTACAGAAGATAAAGACAGATGTGTCTTTGATTTCGACAACGGCCATTGGCAATATGGTTACCAAATTCAAACAATATAACCAAAATAGGTTGACATTAGCCTATAAAGGTGCTATTGTCTTAATATAAACTAAACAAGTGAGGTAAAAATGGCAACTAGAAGTGCAATCGCAATGAAAACTCCAGAAGGTAAGATCAAAGCAATTTATTGCCACTGGGATGGTTATGTGGATCATAATGGTAAGATCCTATTAAATGATTATTCTGACATTGAAAAGGTAAAGGCACTAATTGATTTAGGCGACCTATCATGTCTACGTTCAGAGATTGGTGAGAAGCATGATTTCGACGCAAAATATAGCGACGAGCCTGAACTGCCAATGACAGACAACTGGTGTATGGCTTACCATAGAGATAGAGGCGAAGAGTGGTCTGGTACTGCTCCGCAGACAATAGATGATGCTGTCGCTTTCGTAGATTGCTTTGATGGTAGCTCATGTGAATATTTTTATCTATTCGACGGACGTGACTGGTTGGTTTCAAACGGAACAAAAGATTCAAATGGATTTCCAATCTTTGATTTCGTAGAAGTGGAGATATTAAAAGAGATTGCCCATGCTTAAGGTAGTAGGAAAAATTCTCAATGTCACTCCTTTGTATATTGGAGCGGTGGCATTGGCTATGATTGCCTGGCAATTAATGGAGATAAGAAAGGCGCAGAACGAACACCATATGTATATGGATGAGTTCTACCGTGTTCAAGACGAACTGGTATCTAACCTAGAACAACTAAGGATGGATCTAGTATTAGATGAGGTTGTGGAAGGAATGATAAAGAAATAATAACTTGGTACCTACAGAGGCGCCCGTGGGGCAGATAAGGGTAGGCTAAGGTATTCGATTAAAACAGATGCATGCCGAGATCGAAACGCCAAACCTAACAGGAGGGAAAAATGAAGTTTGAAGATCTAAAATTTACGGAGACAAAGATGCCTAAAGGCATTCAGTCTCTTATCTCATACGGTGATTATGAACTGAGCATTATCAAGAGTGATTTTTCTTATGGTGGCAAGTCAGGCCTATATGAAATTGCCGTGTTCAAAGGCGACGGTCAAGTTGAAATGCCTGGCATCACAGAAGAAGGTGATACTGTAAAAGGTTTCTTGGATGAAGAAGCTGTCACAGGCATTATGAAAAAGATGCATTTTGCCACAGGTTCTGACCCAAAACAGGTTGACATTAAGGTCCACTGACCTTATACTGTAAGAACAATAAGGCAACAAATGAGGGAAATTAAGATGTCAAATTTAGTTACAAAGACAAGCGAACTGATCTTTCAAATGGATAATGATCAGATCAATCAAGTGGTTGAAGCAATCAAACTCAAGCGAACTCACCTAGCTAGGCAGGTTACAAGATCTGTGATGATAGGTGATATTGTATCGTTTGAAGGTAGAGGCGGACGAATGGTATCAGGTAAGGTTACGAAAGTCAACCCAAAAACAATAATTGTGAAAGATACTAATTCAGGTATCCAGTGGAAAGTATCAGCCTCGCTGGTTACAAAATTAGGCATTGGAGCCTAAGGTGGGACCTTACTCCGAAGAAAGACAATATCAAAGAGCAGAGGCTATTCAGTCTCTGCTCGAGAACAATCCTGATATTGATCCTCTTTATAGAGCGGTATGGGAAAAACATCTATGGAATCTATCATTTAACGAATCTACATATAATTATAGAGTGAAGAATATCTATACTAATATGAGACGTGGACCATTGGTGGATTGGGATGCCTAAATTCAAACAGTCATATCTTAAGCCAACTGAATTCAATCCCAAAGGACATTGGATGGTTGATATTGTTTGGCCTGTAAAAGGATCAAAAGATAATGTTTATGATGTCACCCTACATGACAGAGGATTCACTTGTGATTGCCCTGGCTTTAGTTTTCGTGGTCGTTGTAAGCATTCTCAACAAATCTTGCGACAAGTAGAAGGAGTAATGAGATGAAGTTTATTTTAATTGCCTCAGTGATGAATCTACAGATGACCTATGCTTCGGAGGACGTATGTCAGAAGGCACTGAATGTGGTGAAAGAACAAGACGAAACTGCCTTTTGTATTCCTGCTGGTGCTGATGAGGCCGCAATTATGTTTGAACGTTTCTTAGACGTAATGAAAAGAATAAGACAGATGGAAACGGAATCTAAATGATCCAAATGGGGTTGCATTTATCTCTATAGATGCTATACTGTAAAGACAATAAGGAAATAGGAGGGCAATATGCCAAATTGGTGTAACAATTCAATAGCTATTCAGGGCTCAACTGAAACAATTAAAACTCTATGGGAACAGGCACAAGACAACTGGAAGAACGAACAGTATGGTCTACTCAATGCTATGGTTCCTATGCCAGATACATTAAAAGGCACTAGGTCACCAACACCGGACGACGGCAGTCAACCTGCGGTCGACGGCTTTACTAACTGGTATGATTGGTGTGTGAATAACTGGGGTACCAAATGGGATATCTCAGATGAGGGCTTAGAGTTCAAAGACAATGGTGATGGTACCGCACAGATATCAGGATGGTTTGAGAGTGCTTGGGCACCTCCAATTGAAGCCTATAACAAGTTCTTAGATGATATGGATGGTTGTTCAATCTATGCTACCTATGATGAGGGTGGTATGGACTTTGCTGGCATTTATGAGGACGGTGATGATCAGGGCATGGACGGCATATCAGACAACTGTGAACAGGTTATTAGAGGTACTGTACCGCTAGAAGATCAGAGTGAACTGTTTCAACGCCTAGAACAAGAACTAGAGTTGATAGACGCCAGGCGTGAGTATATTGAAGAACAGATGCTGGAAGAAGCACAAGAAGAGGCGGCAGTATAATGAGAGATCATGCAGAACTAAGAGACACTTCAAAGGTCTTGTATAAAAGCCTCAACAACTTCGAATTGACTCGTGGTATGCTGGAAGAACGTCTGATAGCATATGAAACCACTAGATGTTATGAATCAGCCCAAGAGGGTGACTTTGATGGTATTGCATGGATGATATCAGATGGTTGTCAGGGCTTTTATGAAATGGCAGATGATCAGCTTCTCAATGAATGGGGAGATGCAGAAGACGGTTTCATGAGCTGTTGGGAACAAGGTAGATTGGTGTTTGATATAGCCAAGGAGGATCCATTAAATGATAGCAAGAATGATTAAATACCGTATGACCAGGGAAACCGCACTATGTTGGCTGATTGCCGTTGTGATATGGCTGTTGATCACTGTGATAGGACCAGAACCCACATGGCTACTCATTAAATAGGTTAAGTATTATTATGTCAGTAAGAAAAGATCCACCCTACTACGAGATAGATCAAGAAACCCGTGATATGCTGGAGGCCATACTAAACATGATAGGTGGTGTTGCAGATCTACAGGCAGACGATGACTCAAGAGAAGATGTATATGCTCTAGGAGATGAGGTTGCAACTCGCTTTGGTGTTCCACTGGTAAAGGCTGATGCAATACCTGGAAAGACTGTTGATGGAGAAGAAGTCACAGTTCTTAGATTTAGATCAGATTCAACTGAAAAAAGCCCTCCCAAACTAACGGTGGTGTCGGATAATACTGATAAGCCGCGAAGCGGTCCTCCGCCAGAAAATGACAACAAGTCATAAAAACCCAACAGAATTCTGAAGACTGGGTTCATTAAATAAACAACGATGAATCAAAACATAGCATTCCTATGGGACGACCCGTGTGATGACTGTAGTCATTGGATTGGCCGTATATGAAGCAGATACCTCTGACTCTTATCCTAACCTCTATTTTCATGTATTATCTTCTATTCTGCGACGGATTGATACTTATGACAATGGTATGGTTGACTCCGATCTGGCTGATAAGTTTAATAGAATTTATAGTTCACACAGATGATCGCACCTTCCCCTAAGGCCCCGCTGTAGCTCTCTTAGATACACTGGATACAGGCCCCGCTGTTGGTCTGTCCGTATTGGGAGGAACCTAAGATTTTGATCTGAACGCAGGTCATGCTTGTATGATAGTAGAGGATCTATTAGACAGCACGAGAGCGTCATACAAGCGCCTTAGTATAGTGAACAAGAGTTCGAACAAGGGTAGTAGGTACGGTATAGTAGAGAGTGAACTAGAGTGCGAGAGAGACTGCAAAAGGCTTTAGAGTATTTGAACTATGCCTCTCGGCACCACGGTCAATCATTTTTTTTATTGTGAAAAAACCACGTAAATTGTAATAAAAATAGGCAGATCCTAACGCCACCATGGCATATAGACTGGTTCTAGGGTGCTTAAATGCCTCTTAAACACTGGCTAACCCTTTGAAATATAAGGGAAAATTCGGCCCCTTCAGGGCCTCTATACTGGCTCAACTCTAGTAAACTCTTCAATGACTCTGCCAACTCTCTCACTACTATACTATAGAGGTCAAGAGGGGTTAAGAGGTCTACTACTACGTAAGGATCAAGGTCTACTATGTTCTAACACACCTAATCTAACGCGAGATCTAACGGCACGCCTAAGTTGTTGTTTTTGTTGGCTTTTTTTGAATTTCCGGCTAACCTCTTGTTTTTATTGGCTTTTTTAATTTTTGAGGAGTAATCAGCTAAGTCATTGTTTTTGTTGAGGAAATTTTTCTCTTTGTTTTCAATGTGTTAGCGAGGAGGAGGCGAAAAAGAACGCGAACAAAAAGAACCCAACGTTTTCAAGAGGTTAGCTATTTTGGTAATATTTTCCAATTTTTCCTCTTGACAACCGGCCGAAAAATGTGTTATAATAAAGAGACTGGCGAGGCGGTCGAGAGACTGAGGTCAGATTTCGGCCCACCTATAGTGCTCTAAACGCTTTTCTCGCCCTCTGCCATTTCTCCGGCATGCCCTCTTGCGTCTGTTTATGTTTATAATATAGCAAGAACCGAGAGAGAAGTCAACCCCTATTTCCAGAAAAGAATCCAATGTTTTCAATGGGTTAGCAAAAAAGATTTGTCAATGATTTCAATGACTTAGCCCCGTCCGGAATTGCAGGCATCGGGAGCGTAGTTTATTATAACATAAAATTTTTGGGTTGTCAACCAGAAAATTAAAAAAATTAATTTTTTTTTGGTTGCATTATGTTTTGAAATATGCTACATTAAAACAATAATAAATGCATACGGAGGGCAGTATATGCAACAATTAAAAACAATAACTAAAACTACAA
>MDTB01112967.1_pt1 | contig 10155 bp, 9 predicted proteins | sample 811161 | NCBI WGS metagenome assembly MDTB01 (sample SAMN05326650, study PRJNA326480) | marine metagenome | isolation source: seawater | place: Mediterranean Sea | collected 2009
GCAGGTTGAAATCAACAAGTTGCTGGGCATGACACATTCGATGTTCAAGAACATAATTGCATTAAACACATACACGCAACCGTTCCTATCAACCAAACAAGCAGAACAAAGGGAAATCATCGAACAGTTGTTAGGAATAACTTTGCTGTCACAAAAAGCGGATCTTTTGAAAGAAAAACAGAAGGCCACAAAACAATTTCTGACAGAAGAGAAGATGAGGATTGATGCCATGGTCTCATCCAACGAAAAGATACAGGAGTCTATCGAGAGTCTGCAGATAAGATCAAACGCATGGGCAAAGCAAAAAGAAGACGACATCGCAAGTTTCAAAGAGGCGATAGCGGAACTGGAAAAAGTGGACAGTGAGATGGAGATCGAGAAACACAAGAAACTACAGAAGAGGAACGAGTTACAGACCCTGCTTCGTAGTCTCGAAAAGGAGAAAGCATATCACGAGAACAGTCTCACAAAAGCAGAAAGCACCGTGACGAAAACCAATGCGGATCTCGAATACGCGGAACAGCAGAAATGCCCGACCTGTGAACAGGAACTGCACGATGACAAGCACACGCATCTTGTGGACAAACTGAAGGTGCAGTTGACGGAATCCACAGACTACGTGACAAAACTGAAAAATGATCTTGCAAAAATACAACAGGGCATTGATGAAGTGGGCGACCTGGGACGTGTTCCTGAGACATACTACGACACCATAGACGAGGCCTACAACCACAAGGGATCACTTCAGGACCTTAAGAGACAACTGGAAAGAACTGAAAAACAGGAAGACACATACGCGGAACAGATCGCAGAGATGAAGAAATCAGCAATACAGAAAATTGATTATGAGAAGGCCAACGAACTAGAGGACCTAAACAGACACCAGGATTTCTTATACAAACTACTGACGGCGAAGGATTCTTTCATAAGAACAAGGATCATAGAACAAAACTTGACTTACTTGAATCAACGACTGGCCTACTTCCTGGGCAAAGTGAAACTGCCGCACACTGTCACTTTCCAATCAGACTTGAGTGTGCGAATTGAGGAACTGGGCAGGGAACTGGATTTCGATAATCTAAGTAGAGGCGAGAGAAACAGATTGATATTGAGTCTGAGTTGGGCGTTCAGAGATGTCTGGGAAAGCCTTTATCAACAGATCAACTTGCTGTTCATCGACGAGCTCGTTGACGCAGGAATGGACATATCCGGGGTTGAGAGCTCGATGGCTGTGTTGAAAGACATGAGCAGGACACAGAAGAAGAACATATTCCTGATATCTCACAAGGACGAATTGGTAAGCAGGGTGAACAGCGTACTGAAAGTTGTAAAGGAGAATGGTTTTACCAATTATGCCAATGATGTTGACATAATTGTGTAATTTTCTTGTTGACAGAACCAGTTCATACGTGCTTAAATTAAACATATGTTAATTAATTATATCGTACGATAATAGAAGGAGAAAAACACATGTCAACGGAAACACATGACGCCATAATGACAGAGATACAGACTTACTCAGAAGAGAATGGTAAGTTCGTAGACAAGGGTGTAAAGGCTTCTGCCACTAGGGCCAGAAAAGCACTTGCAAACTTATCTAAACTGATCAAAGCAAGAAGAAAAGAAATTCAAGAAGTCAAGAACGCAAGTAAAACTGCGGCATAACGATAATTGGATTGCAATTCTAATCACCCTCGGCTTTTGCGAGTCGGGGGTTTTTTATGACTTGAGAATTCCCTTGCCGTGTACCCTCACACGGATGTGACCGTTGTAGTAATCATTAGTTTCCAGAACCTTACGTGCGAACTGTTCACGTGCTTCTACATATGACAATTCCGCTTTGGACTTGCAGTAGAAAAGTATTTCCCTGGTGAACTTGTCTTTACCAAGTCTATTGACATCAACTGTAAGATCATCACTTGAACCATAGTAGTCCTTCCAATCCGAGTCCACTTTGTACCTACGCTTGTTGCGTCTGCCTTTCAATGGTGGTCGGGATCTCTTGAACCTCGCAAGTTTCTTGCCTATGTACTTCCTACCGTTGGTTGTATTGGTTATCAGATACACGAATCCAACCACATCACTGGGTAATTCTTTAACGGGCTCGTCCTTATATGTCCAATGCATTTCCATTTTACACATCCTTTAACCAAGGATACACTTTCTTCCAATTGGTATTTCTTCGGATATCTAACTCGGTGAGATATTTTTTCATTTGATCGATTTTCCTTGGCTGTTTTTTGGAAGACATTATGCTTTCCGCCAAAGTTTCGAAATGACGCCTTATTACAATTTCTCTGACATTTTTTTTTGGTAGAAGTCTTATGGTTTCTTTCAACTCTTTGTCAAAGACTCCGGCACCAAAAATTTTTGGATTGGTTGTACTTCCGTCAATGTTAAAGGAAAACAATATTCGCTCACCCGAACGCTGGCTATTCCACTTTTCGATTTTTTCAATTAGGCTGGGCAACTTTTTTATTGTCAAAGCACTCAATGTGCTGTTGATTGCAAGTTCTATCCCTTTTACACTGTTGAGCCTTTCAAAATTTTTTACAAATTGATTCAAGTCCATGCCGTGTCTTGCATATTCCTGTTCAGGCCCAAGGGCATCAATGCTTGCCACGATCTTGAATCTGTAAACGGCGCCACGCCGGATCATTCCTTGCATTCTGTTGATAAGGGGATCAATTTTCTTATCTGTGGCCTTCAAATTTGTAGTGATTTGAAAAATCAACTTATCATTTGGATATTTTTCCCAGAAATCTAAACTTTCATACAGCTCGGGTATGACCAATGGCTCCCCACCCAGCATCATGTAGGACCTAATTTTTTTGTACCTATCTTTTTCTCTGAGGTATTTCCAAAAGGCATTTTTTTGTTTCACGTAATTAGGGTTGTGTTGGATCTGCCTGACACTGTACTTGGACGGATTTCCTAGGCTTTTTAACGGTCCATATTTGTCAAGTTCCTTTTCCCATTTACTGCTGAAATGTGGTCCACAGTATACGCAACTCATGTTACAGGTGTTCCTAAAGTAAACCTCAAGCTGGGTTGGCGTCACTTCCACTGCGTTTGCATTGTGCCGGAGTTCTGGCGGATTATGAGCAGGATCCGTCTGTCGGGCAAGTTGATTCATTCTATCACTGAATCCACCAGCCTCTTCGGGTATCCGACAGTAATTACAAGTGTCTATCGGCCATTTGCCGTCCAACATACGTTCACGGTCTTCTATCTTTTTTGGTAAATTGTGGAAGGACTCAAAATTATCTTCAGGAATCTTTAATTTCGTTGTCCTGTGGCAACTTGAAGACGTGCCACTGTTGAAATATATGGTGCTCCAATTCCATTTCAATGCACAGGCTGTCTTGGTGTGAATTGGAAATATTTTTTTACTGCGGTCTAATGGCATGGTAATATTTAAAGCCAAAATGATTGACCTTAAAATTAAATCAGTATAAACAAGTGCGATAGGCAAACTATAATTTCTTCAAAAAAATCTCATAGGCAAACATAGCATCCATGTAGTGAGCACGGAAATGCGGCTGGAAAGCGACAGGTGAATCCGTTGATGCAAATGCAAAAAAATGATGGGGCAATTAGAAAAAGATAAACCTCAGGTTTACCAAAAACTATTATGCAAGGGTTTGGTAGGCTCGCGTTGTAATGAATGAGCAAATGGGTACAGCACAACCGCCCAACCACGGTAGCGATGCATAGTGACTGCGAACTCACCACAGAGTTTAAAGTCAGTTCGGCTAGAAATAGCCGAATTGTGACTGCTCATCTACCACAGAGAACGCATACTGCGTTCAAGTTTTTTACAACTGCGTTAAATTAAAAAAAAGGAAACGAGCGTAAGCGAGTTTCAGATGGTTGCAGACCATCTTTGCACTGAATTAAGTACAGTTATGCAGTTTATATGGGATCACACATTTGGCAAACAGGAACAGCAGGATTTGGTTGTGTGCAAACCCATGGCAATTTTTGAGCAGGACGACGAAGCAGAAGCGTTGGATCAAGGTTGGTTGGCGCTGGACAATCCCATAGGCAAATACAATGAAGTATTCTATCAATCACGTAGCACCCGGGTGAATCTGCAGGCCTATAAACCCAGATACAAGGAACACACATACGAGGGCAAACAACTGGGCCTAAAAGTTATTGACGCATCGGAGATGGTAAAGTTATTGAGCCTGCCGCACATCTACAAACAGTACATGAAGAGAAAAAATTTTGGCGCGGACTACGATCCCTTTGGCCACTATCATGCACGTGATCAGTTCATGATATTCTATTTGGGCACCGCGGACAACATAGTCGGCTTCACCAAACAGAAACGATACAGATATCAAGAGGACAACTACTCAACCATAGACACCTACGATTCCAAAGACCTTGCGGGTCTGGAAAGTTGCATTCATGCCAACACCATTCCCATATCAGACATCACCATGGACATGGAACTGCAATGGGCATCAGAAAACTATGTGGCACATTTCTACATGGGTTCCGGCTACGAAAAATCCTCAGAGTACAAGGCCAAATACAAAGGTTTCGAATGGTGGACGGGCACCGAATGGAGCACCAATAAAAAATTATATAAACGATTGTGCAGGCGTGATTCTAAACTGGATGGTTTTATCGGTCTCGGAAACCTTTCACTGATTCCAGATAAACTTTAGACCAATTTTTATAATAAGGCCCATGTTCCAGCAGTTTGCTGAAATGATTCAATTTGCTTAGACCCTGTGCCAGAAACAGGATGTATTTGCCGTTGTTCAGCACAACATTTTTTACGGATTCTTTTATTTTGGGATGGTCCTCCAGCACCACGATATCCCTAGGCATGAAATAGTTGTTGAGATCCTTGGCCAATTGTTCTGTTTGTTCGGCGGTGAACTGTTCTGGTTGGGCAATCATGCACAGCACATCTTTCTGGTCAAAATCAAAATTCCATATATGCCCATACAGGGTGGCATATCCGGCCACACCATCCAGTTCTAAAAATTCAACCTTGTCCTCTATCATGGCTTTTTGTGCAAATGGACAGGGCGGCAGATTGCCAAATACAGGATTGGGTTTGGTTACAAACTCACTGATCCAGTTCTTGATCGTCTGTGTTGCTGTGGGGTTTTGTTGTTGAGTCATCGTGTATGTGTTTAATTTTTTCCAGTGCTTCTTCAAGCAGTCGTTCCTTGGTATCAAGTTTGGCCTGGAGATCCGCTATCAATTTGTTCTGCTCACCGATCTTGTGACCTGTGGATTGAACATCCGACGTGGCGTGTTCCAGTTTGATCATCACCTGCTTCAAGCGTTGTTCTTTGGATTTTACTTTGGCAAGAGCCTCATCTCGGTCCTGTGTAAGATCCTGGATGGTGTTCTTAAGTTCTTTGACAAGGTCTTTTTCAGACATACAAGTGATAATTATCCATATTTTTAAATATCATTATATTATACTATATTTTAGAAGAAAGGCTGACCGGTTTTCTTGGTAGTTTCCAGATTATCTTTGACCAATTTACCAATAATTTCACGTTCTGTGGGAGATAATGCGGCCGCTTCGGAATAGGTTACTCCACCTCGCATATACCAAATGATTTTCATCAATTCAAGACGTATTTCTTTTGTTGCTGATTCCATATCTTTCAATGTCTTTATTATTTCAGAATCCGACTGTGACAGCAAGGTTATACGAAAAAATTTGCGGTATCAAATGTTACAGGAACTTCGTAGTTTGCCGGAGCACCGTTTTTAATCTGCTCTTCTGTGGCTTTGAGTTTAACAGGTTTTACTGATCCTTGTGTTCTAATACCGTTAAGCAATTCTTGTAGTTCTGTTATGAGTGTGGTTGTGGCATTGTCGATGAATTCTTTTATCTGTTCAGGATCTGTAACTTCCGTACCATCCGGTGTTGTTATTTTTTCTACATTTTTCAACATGATTGTTGTGCCTAATTCTGTTAAAGATTTGAATGCATCATCAAATTTTTTAGTCTTTTCTTCTTCTGACATTGTGCTTTCCTGAATAGAAGCATACATTTTTTGTTCTTGAAAAGTTCTCATCGAAACAGTGGTGATGTCTCTATAGGTCAAAGGTCTGATCGTGAATTTCAAACCGTCCTTTAACACCAATTCGTTTTTCATTTGTTGTCTTTTAATATCGTCCAACAGTGCTGGTAAATTCAATGTATGGCTTACTTCTTCATTAGTGACCGGAACCTTAAAACTAATGTCCATGGTCTCTCCGTAGGTTGCAATCCTAATTGACATCAAAATAGTGTCCAAATCATAGGCTTTAATCTGCCATGCATCTTTAATGTCTGGAATGCAACTTTGTATCACATCAACAATTCCTTGTCCGTTCATTAATGCATCAGGTGTTTTAAATCTAATTTCATCCTTGGCTGTCATTGGCATCACTCCTAATTCACCTGTTTTTGTAGGTTGAATTACATGCGGAGGATAACTCATTCCCGATGGCAACGATATGTAAATCGAAGGCTGTCTGAAATACTTGTTTAAAGGGTTACTGTTTTCTACCATTTTTTTATCCTATAAATATACTACAAATACGTATATGTGTCAATATTTATATGCGTATAAAAAGGTGCAAAATAAAACCATATGGCAACAGAAGACGAGATAAGAAAAATAACCGAAGAGTATACAAAGTCGCTGAGCAGTTTGCGAACGGCCAATGAAAAAACACTTAAACAGACAAATATAGAATTAAAAGACCGTATTAGCATTGCCAGAGAAAGATTCAGAGACAGGCGACAAGAAATCAGAGACACTTACACGGAAGGTCAAACACGTAAACGACTTATCAGATTACTCGAACAAGAAGAAAAAGAGTTTGATAGAAAATTAAGACGAGAAGAAGAATACAGAGATAAAATTAAAAGTGTTTCATCTGCCCTTGGTGGATTATACACCGCGGTGGAGCGAGGTGAAGGTACAATTAGTTCTTTTACCGGAGTATTCAAAGGCAGAGGTGTACTTGGTGATGCATTCAGTGGATTGGGTTCTAGGCTTGATACCAACATTGAAACATTTAGACAACTTTCTGAAACAGGTGCTAACTTTGGAAAAAGCATTGTGGATTTGAGAAGGGCGGCCGGTGAAGCATTACTACCGTTGGATGACTTTGCACAACTTGTAAGAGGCAACGCACAGAATTTAGCGGCACTGTTTGGATCAACAACAGTTGGTGCAAGAAGAATTGCTGATCTATCCAGAGGATTTAGGGATCTGGGAGTAGAACAATTGGCACCGTTGGGATTCACAGTCGAAGAAATAAATGAAACATTATTATTAAACTTAGAAAGACAGAGAAGAACTTTCAACTTTGATCAAAATGCTAGACAACAAAATTTACAATCAGCACTGAACTTTGCAAAACAGTTGGATCTACTTGCTAAACTTACAGGTGTTCAAAGATCCGAGTTACAGTCACAGATAGAACAACAACAAACCAATGAAAGATTCCAGGCATTCTTGGCCGGACAGTCAAGAGAGGTGGGTCAGCGTCTTGAAGGATTTGCAGGTACCATTGGTGCTATTTCTCCGGATCTTGCAGAAGGCTTCCAAGACCTTATAGCCAACGCAGGTGTTCCGGTAACCGAAGCAGGATTACAATTGGTACAAAACTTACCACAAGCAGGAAAAGTTGTAAGGCAATTGACTGCGGGTGTCATATCCACTGAACAGGCACTGTCTATGGTAAGAAATCAATCCATTGCTTCGCAGGAAAGATTTAGAAATGCCACAGTGACAGGTACCGTAGAATTTTTAAGATTGCAAAACGGTGTAATCAAATTAGCAACTACAAATCTAGATTTAAATGCAGTATTGGCAGAGCAAGGTGAAACATCAACAGCACTGACACAGGGTTTGACCACATTCCAAGATGCAACCAAAAGATTATCAGGACAGTTCCAAATGATTGAAACAGGATTGTTGGCGGCATTTGGTCCAGCACTGGGCCTGTTTGCAGATGCCACACAAGGATTAATGAAGGGTGTGGGCGGTCTAGTTGCCGGCTTGGCCAAGGTACCAGCACTGACAGGAACGGCAATAGCAGGTATATTGGCAGGAAAATATCTGTTTGATAAAGGTGCACAAACGGCAATGATATTTGCAGGAACATTTGCGGCATTGAAAGCCGCAGGATTAGGCAAAGGTGGTATGTTAGGTAATTTATTTGGCACAAAAACTGGCGGTAGAGTAGCCGGTGCGGCAAAATTTGGAGCCAGTAGAGTTATACCAGGCATAGGTGCCGCACTTGGTGTGGGTTCAAGTTTGTCCATGATGGCCAGCGATGACAAGGATGTACGAAAAGCAGGAAAATATGGCCTAGGCGGTGCGGCGGCAGGAGCGGCGGCAGGAGCGGCTCTGGGTGCAGGATTCTTCGGAATTGGTGCAATACCAGGAGCATTAATCGGTGCAGGACTGGGATCCATGCTTGGTCAGGGAGCAGGAGCACTGTTAGGTGGAAAAAAACAATTTGGTGGAGGAATGGATGCAGGAAAAACCTATCTTGTAGGTGAAAAAGGACCAGAAATGGTCACAGCAGGCACAAACAGTGTAGTCACAGCAAACAGTGATTTAATGAAAACATTCAACACAAAAGATCTTGAAAACAAAATGATCACAATGGTAACTGAACTGAACAACGCAAATAAGACTTTATCGAATATGGTTAACGGTGTAAATACACTTGTTGCAATCGAAAGCAGATCAATGAAAGCAGTGGAGAAAACTGCCCGTAAGGATACAACCACTATTGGTAATGTTTAAGGTTGCAGATTTGAATAAAAAAGTGTAATATATAGTATGGCTTGGAAAAAATATTTTAGAGATGCAAACTTATCGCCTTTAAGTGGTGAAAAAGTTCCTAACTTTGCAAAAAGAAATTACTCATCTTATCTTCCTGATGTGTACACAGGACACCCTAACAGAATACAGAGATATTTTCAATATGATCAAATGGATTCTGATTCGGAAATTAATGCGGCACTAGATATACTTGCAGAATTTTCTACACAACAAAACAAAGAAAACGAAACTCCGTTCGACATTGTGTTTAAAGATGAAACAACGGAACACGAAGTTAAACTTTTAAAGAAAGCACTTCAACAATGGACCAAGTCTAATAAATTAACAAAGCGAATTTTTAGAATATTTAGAAATGCGTTAAAATACGGAGACTGTTTTTTTGTAAGAGATCCAGAAACAATGAAATGGTTGTACATAGACAACGCAAAAGTTGACAGAATTGTTGTCAACGAATCAGAAGGCAAAAAACCTGAACAGTATGTTGTCAGAGACATCAATCCTAACTTACAAAGATTGTCAGCAACTCAGATAACACCCAATCAAACATACGGTGGTGGTGGAACAACAGGTGGTGGTACAGCGGCTTACGGTCAAAATTATGCAGGTGCAGGACAAGGTTCAAACATGAGTGGATTTGCTGGTGGACAAGGTGGCAGATTCTACAAGACTATGAATGCTTACAACATAAACGCAGAGCACGTTGTACATATGACAATGTCCGACGGAATGGACAACTTGTTTCCATTTGGTCAATCAGTATTAGAACAGGTTTTTAAAGTTTACAAACAAAAAGAATTATTAGAAGATGCAATTATTATCTACAGGGTACAAAGAGCACCAGAAAGAAGAGTGTTTTATATTGATGTGGGTAATATGCCAACACACTTGGCAATGCAATTTGTTGAAAGAGTGAAAAACGAAATCAATCAAAGAAGAATTCCAAGCACATCGGGTGGTGTCAACTACATTGATGCAACATACAATCCTATGAGTATTAATGAGGATTACTTCTTTCCGCAAACGGCAGAAGGAAGAGGATCTAAAGTTGATACACTACCGGGTGGTACTAACTTGGGTGAAATAGATGACCTTAAATTCTTTACAAACAAACTGTTCAGAGGTTTAAGAATACCAAGTTCTTATTTGCCAACTGGACCAGATGATTCACAACAACAGTACAATGACGGTAGAGTAGGTACTGCATACATTCAAGAATTAAGATTTAACAAATATTGTGCAAGATTACAATCAATGTTGAACCCAACATTTGATGAAGAATTTAAAATATGGATCAAATCCAAAGGCTTCAACATTGACA
>MDTB01008014.1_pt1 | contig 10154 bp, 10 predicted proteins | sample 811161 | NCBI WGS metagenome assembly MDTB01 (sample SAMN05326650, study PRJNA326480) | marine metagenome | isolation source: seawater | place: Mediterranean Sea | collected 2009
AAATCCAAAATTAAATATTAGACAAATTCAAGGAAAACAACTCAGTTACAATAATTATAATGATATTTTTACTGCACTATCTATTTCAAAATCTTTACCCAAGAGTATTGGAACTGTAATTATAAAACATGCCAATCCATGCGGTGTGTCAGTTAAAAAAAATCCTCTAGAAAGCTATAAATCTGCATTAAAATGCGATCCAATTAGTGCATTTGGGGGTATAGTATCATGTAATTATAAAGTAACAAAAAAACTAGCTATAGAATTTAATAAACTATTTTTGGAAGTAATTATTGCAAATAGTTTTGAAAAAGAAGCACTAAAAATACTAAGTACAAAAAAGAATTTAAGATTAATTGATAACTCACAAAATTTATCAAAAGAGCATATCATGTTTTCTTCATCTAATAGTGGAATTTTATTTCAAACTGAAGATAACATAAAATTTAATTTAAATGATTTTAAGATAGTTTCAAAAAAAAAACCGAGTGTAAAACAAATGAAGGATCTTGTTTTTGCATTCAATATATGTCGATATGTAAAATCAAACGCAATAGTAATTGCTGCTAATCAAACTACTGCGGGCATAGGTTCAGGACAACCCAGTAGACTTGATAGCTGCAAAATTGCAATAAACAAAATGGAAAAATTTATGAGTAAAGAAACTGGATTGGTCGCTGCATCTGATGCATTTTTTCCTTTCACCGATGGGGTGGAAAAATTAATTCAATCAGGAATTACAGCGATAATTCAACCCAATGGTTCAATAAGAGATAAAGAAATTATAAAATTTGCAAACCAAACTGATACTGTTTTAGTATTTTCAAAAACTCGCCACTTTAGACATTAATTGCTTGATCAATTTTTGCAGCTAAAATAAAATCATTCTCGGAGAGACCTTTAATTGCATGCGTTGAGATCTTTATATTAGCATACCCCCAACCAAAATTAATATCAGGGTGATGACCCTCTATTTCTGAAATTCTACCTACAATATTTACAAATTTTTGACTTTCTAAAAAATTTGAAAAATTAAAATTTTTCTCTAAAAAAAACATTTCTTCGTCATTTTTGATAATATTCCATCCGTCAACTTTTTTTTGATATTTTTGAATTTCAGAAATATCAAAAGGTATTACTCCTCCTTCACAAGGAACACATTTTTTTTTTGTTAAGTCCATTATTCTATTTTTTTAACATAAAAATTGTTTTTTTCGAAATTCTAATTGATCGAATAATAAATTAAAAATTGACTCAGTATTTGGTGGTTCCAAAGTAATATATTTGTAAGAAAAATCGTCAATAATTTTTGCAAAACTTAACCAATTTCGAATAATTAAAAAATCTGAGATACTTAGACCAGGAATTGTTTTTTTAAATATCTTTCTTTCTGAAGAATTTTTATCATCTTCCTTTTCAATTTTCATCCATTGGTTATTATAATTCATGTAATTGCTTTCATTATTATTAGTTTGTTTGAAATCTGGAAAAGGCTTATAAAACTCAGAGCAACCTCTTTTTATACTAACTTTGTAATTTATAAATCTTTTTAAAATTGGCGTAATGTCATTTAATATTTTATTTGTTTCGTCCATACTAGAACAATAAATAAATCCCTTATAAGTTCCTGGAATTTCTTTTCTAAGTTCAATTGTACATTTTCTCCAATTATTATTAGAAAGTTTCAAGCCATCAAAAATAAAAAATAATTTTAATAATTCCAAAACATTTTTCGGTTCAATTTGAATTTTAAAGCAACTAAAACAAAATTTAGGAATTATATTAGATTTATTAAATACTTTATGGTGTCGCTCACAATTTAAATTTATAGAGTTTCTTCTAAAAGCTTGAGTTTCTAAGTAATTCAAATCATCTATATTTTCTTTAATCCTATTAACAACATTATTAGATTTTTCAAAAAAATCAGATAAAGATTCAGGTTTTAATAAATTTTCAAAAATTACATCATTATTTATATTTCTTAACTCATTATTCACTAATATTAACAAATTATTAGTATTTTGACTCTTATCTGGTGTAAAAAAAGTTAAATCTGTAATTATGTTTAACTGTGCATCCTTATGTTTCGAATTAAATTTTAATGCTGTACAATAATTATTAATTGCCTCCTGAGATTTTCCTAAATTAGTTAAAACCACACCTAAATTATTGTATGCATCAGAAAACTTAGAATTAATCTCTATTGCCTTTTCATAACAATTTTTAGCTTTTTCAATTTCACCAGAGTCCTTAAATAAAACACCTAAATTATTGTGAGCCATAAAAAATTTAGGATCAATTTCTATTGCTTTCTCAAAACAATCTTTAGCTTTTTCAGTTTCATGAATACTTTTAAATACTAATCCCAAATTATTATGAGCACTTACAAAATTAGGATTCTTTTTTAGAATTTTAATATATAATTCTTTTGCATTTTCTAGTCTATTTTTTTGATGAAACTGAACAGCCTGAATAAATATTTCATTAACTGTTGGTTCTATGATTTCACTCACTTTTAATTAATTTCTAATTTCAGATAAAAAAAATTTTTATTACTCATTTTTACTCCATATTTATGGAGCGGGCAAAGGGGGTCGAACCCTCGACCTTCTCGTTGGCAACGAGACGCTCTACCACTGAGCTATGCCCGCTTGTTCTAAATGTTTAAAGTTATTAGCTTTCATCAAATTAAGCAATAGCTAAAATGTATACACCAAATTAAATATAAGAAAAATATTTTAAACTTTTATTAAAAGTATTATTAAGTTTATCTTTGAGATTTTGATCTAATAATTTATTCCAATCATTTTCTGGTCCTAAATAAAAAAAAGGAATTTTATTATTATTAATTTTTGAATTTATAGACTCTGAAAATCCATAATTTTTTTCATGTTTTTTAAGTTTTTCAAAAGAAGTTGAGTTAATTGAATTTTTTAATTTTTTAACATCGATATTTTTATTTATTTTTAAAACGGTATTTATAAATTTAATTAAATCTTTACAAATAAAATAGGTTTTGCTCAATAAATCTTCATACCTAATTATTTTAATAGGAAAATCATTTTGATTTTTCCATGATAAAAAATTTTTTTCCCATGAACTAATAAATGTAAAATCACTAAAATCATTCATTTTTTTATAATCAAAAAGAAATTTTTTTTCATTAACCATAAAACTTAATGCTTCATTGTAATTTAGTTCATAATGATTTTTTAGAGATGTAATTAGATTGCGGGGGTCACGAACAACATAGATACAACCAATTGTATTATCTTTATTCGTGAAATTATTACCATTAATGGAACCAAAACAGTTATGAGTTTTTTTAAATTTTATTTTTTTATCCTTATTAAGCCTTTCTTGAGCCTTTATCCAAAATCTAGTCGTATCAGTTGTGATCCTTCTATTGTAATCAAATCCTTCAAAATGAATTTTTTCTGGAAACTGACCAATCTTTTTTATTAATTCCTCAGAGAATACTCCATCATTTGAGTAATAGTAGGTGCTTACCAAGGCTCTAACCCATGTATTTCCACTTTTGGGATAAGATGCAATCCAAAAAATCATTTAAAAAATATTATAGATGATTAATAATTTTTTTGTTATTAATTAATAATGAAAAATTTCCCAAAAAAAATACCTATATTTCCACTAAGTAACTTTATTATTTTTCCAAAAACATCTGTTCCTCTAAATATTTTTGAGCCTAGATATATAGAAATGATCGACGACAGCATGAAAACAAATAAATTGATAGGAATAATTCAACCAAAGAATTCTGTAAAAGATAGATCAATAGATTTATTTAATATTGGTTGTATGGGAAAGATAATTAGTTTTAAAGAAACGGAGGATAAAAGGTATTTAATAGAATTAAAAGGAGTATCTAGATTTGAGATAATCAAAGAAATAAAATCAGAAAAAAAATATCGTGAATGTGAAGTGGACTTTAATAAATTTCAATATGATACAGAAAATACGAAAGAAGATTTAAAATTTTCTGACTTAGAACTAATTTTTCAAGACTTAAAATCAGTTTTTGAAAAGAGAGGTTTTATAATAAATTGGAAAGGTTTAGAAAAACAGAGTTTAGACGAAATAATTAATGCTTTAGCAATGGCCTCACCTTTTACGTTAGAGGAGAAACAAATTTTATTAGAAACTAAAAATTTTTCTTTAAGAAAGTCTAAAATGGCTGAAATACTAAGTACTTATACTAGCGATAATTACAATAATACAACAATTCAATAATTTGAAAATTTTAAGTTGAAATTCCAATATCGGCAATTTTTGAAATTAAATTATTTATAGATTTATTTTTACCAAAAAATTCAACAAATTTTCCTAAACTCTTATTTTGCAAATTTTTTTCAAAGTTAAAAAATTCGTAAACTATATCAATCCCACTAGAAAATAAATAATTTTTATGTTTAAATTTTTTTTCAAAGACTGAGCATATTGAACTATCAATTTCAAGTCCAAGATCAATTCTACCATTAATTATTTGATGTAACTGTTTTATATCTCTTAAACTCATATTAAATCCTTGTCCAGCAAGAGGATGAATTCGGTGTAATAGATCACCAAATGCCAAAATATTATTATAATAATAAGACCTTAGATCAGACGAGATAAGATTAAAACTTTCAATTTTTCCAACTTTTGTAATAGAATATTTTGGATTATATTTTTTTAATAACTCAATTATGTCCGATTTAAGTAATTTATAATTTTTTTTAACCGAATATACAATTGATGTTTCAATTTCAGAAATAGGTAAAAAAGCTATTGGACCAAATTTAGTAAAGGTTTGATAAGCAATATTATTTTGTTTAATTTTTTTATGCTTAATAATAGAAACATAAGCAACACTTTGATAGTTTTTAGTTATTTTTTTATAAAATAATTTTTTTGTTATTGGACTACTTGCATCACAATTGATTACTAATTGATAATCATTGTTGTTTAACTGATTATTTCTTAGAAGCTTTTTTCTTTTAAAAAATTTGTTACTTTTCAAACTTTTGTTCAGCAATTCGTATAACTTATAATTCTTTATTACATAAAATAATTGTAATTTATTACCATCAAAATTTAATATTTTTTTATCAAATTTTTCCAAAAATATTTCTATGCTATTAATATTCCAAGAAAATTTGGAAATATTTAAGATATTTTTATTAAAATAATCAATATTTGATTTCGTTATTCCAATAGTTCTATTCTGATTTATAGGTTTTGTATTTTGATTATAAATCAAATCAACAAAGATTCGTTCATTGACTAGAGTTTTTGCCAAAGCTAAACTGATAAGATTATCTCCAAGTATACAAACTTTCATAATAATTTTTAATTTTAACAATAAAAATTAGATGATACAAAGTGAATAATTTGATTCATCATTTATGAATATAAAAAAAATCTTTGATATTACCTATAATTTTACTTTAAAAAGATTAATAGAAATTTTTGGTTTGATTATTATTTTATTAGGTATTTTGTTTCTTGTTGCGCTATTATCTTATAGCCCAAATGATCCTAATTTCATATTTCCATCAAACACCCCGATTAAGAACATACTTGGGTTTCGAGGAAGTTTTGTCGCAGATTTATTTTTTCAATCAATTGGTCTAATTTCTTACTTAACTCCTATTACATTAATATTCACTGGAATTAATATTTTTAGACTAAAGGATCTCTTTTTAATTATTGAGAACATGTTTTTTTTAATCTTATATTCAATAATTGGATCATTATTTTTTGGATATTATTATTTAAATGCGTTCACATTATATATTCATGGAAATGGTGGTTTCATTGGAAATTATTTTAATCAAACTTTTTTAAAAAATTTAATCAAAAGTAATGAGAATATCATCTATTATATTTTATTTTTTTTAATAATATTTATATTTCTCTTAAGTATAAATTTTAGTCCTTCAAAAGTTTTGCATTTGATCAAGAGACTCCTTCACTTAATATTTAAAAAAGATGAAAAAAACTATACAAATGAAAAAGAGATAATAAGCGAATATATACCCCAAGAAGAAATTAAAAATTTAATACAAGAGGATCTACCTTTTATTAAAAGTGATGATGAACCCCCACAAAATAAGAAAAAATTTAAACTTCCAGAAGTTGATTTATTAAAGACACCTACTAAAGAAGAAAGATCTAATTCTAATCAAAGCGAAGGTAACGATCCAGAGTTTTTAGAAAAAATTTTATTAGATTTTGGTGTCAATGGTAAAATTAAAAAAGTAAGTAATGGACCAGTGGTAACTTTGAATGAATTTGAACCAGCTGCTGGGGTTAAAGTTTCAAAAATAATTAATCTTTCAGACGACTTAGCTCGAAATACAAGTTCAGAGTCTGCTAGAATTGCAGTAATACCTGGAAGTAATACAATTGGAATAGAATTACCAAATCAATCCAGAGAAAATGTTTATTTGAGTGAAATATTAAACAGTCAAAACTTTAAAAAGAAAGATATTAAACTACCAATTGCTCTTGGTAAAAATATATCTGGTTTACCAATTATTGGTGATCTAACTTCTATGCCTCACCTGCTAATTGCAGGGACTACTGGTTCAGGAAAGTCTGTTTGTATTAACACGATAATTCTATCATTACTCTTTAGACACACTCCAGATAAATGTAAATTCATTCTGATTGATCCAAAGATGCTTGAATTATCTACATATGAAGGAATACCTCATTTACTCTGTCCTGTAATAACAGAAGCAAAAAAGGCAGCTTCCGTGCTTGGTTGGGTTGTTAAAGAAATGGAAAATAGATACCGGTTAATGACTAAAGAAGGTGTTAGAAATATTGATGGATATAATAACAAACACAAACTTCCTATGCCATATATAGTTGTAGTAGTTGATGAAATGTCTGACTTAATGCTAGTCGCAGGTAAAGAAATAGAAAATTATATTCAAAAATTATCTCAGATGGCGAGGGCGGCGGGAATACATATTATTATGGCAACTCAGAGACCTAGTGTAGATGTTATAACAGGGACTATAAAAGCTAATTTTCCTACGAGAATATCTTTTCAAGTAACTTCAAAAATAGACAGTAGAACTATTTTAGGAGAACAGGGAGCTGAACAACTATTAGGTAAAGGTGATATGCTATACATGTCTTCAGCAAATAGAATAATAAGGATACATGCACCGTTTGTCTCAGATGATGAGATTGAAAAAATAAATCATTTTTTAAGTTCTCAATCAGAACCAGATTATGTAGATGAAATTTTGAACTTTGTAGATGAAAAAGAAATAAATGATGGTCCAAAAAATCAAAGTGATAAAGATCAACTTTACAACGAAGCAGTTGAAATTATAAAAACGGAAGGTAAAGCATCTACATCGTTTTTACAAAGAAAATTACAAATAGGTTATAACAGAGCAGCAAGAATTATTGATATGATGGAGGCTGAAGGAATTGTAAGTAAGGCAAATCATGTTGGTAAAAGAGAACTTCTTAAATGATTAAATATTTGTCTGTATTTTTATTTTTACTTATTTTTAATTTAGCAAATGCGAATGATAAAAATGAAATTATTAAGAAACTTCAAAAAATTGAAAATTTAAGTTTTAATTTTGAACAAAACCTAAATGGAAAAATAGAACAGGGTAAATGTATAATTAAATATCCAAAAAAAATTTGGTGCATATATGATAAAAGTAATAATAAAATTTTAGTCTCTAATGGTAACTCATTAGTAATTAAAACTAATATTGGCAGTTATTATCGCTACCTTTTAAGAGATACTCCATTAAATTTGATACTAGATAAGAATTTTATAATTAATGAAATTAAAAATTTGAAAGGAAATATTATTAATGAAAAATTTATTAGCTATACACTTACAGAAAGTCAAACAAAGATAGATGTTTTCTTCAACAGAAAGTCACTTAATATAGTTGGATGGCAGACTTTAGATATTTATCAAAATACAACTATAACAAAAATTTATAATACCTTAATTAATCAAAAAATCAAAGGTGATATATTCAAACTTCCAAAATTAAATTGATTTAAATAGAGACAACTTCTTCTTTAAAAATTTTCATACCTCGTGATAGATAATTATTTAATGCATTTTTATGATCTAAGGAACAAGTATGAACCCAAACTCTTTTTGGACTTTTTAAAAAAGCTTTTTTTATTGCTGAAGATAAAAGAATTGATCCTAATTTTTTATTTATATACTCCTCTAAAAGACCTAAATAAGCTATTTCTATTTCATTCCTCTCTTTGTGATGAATTAACTCAAAATAGCCAGCCATATTTTTTTTATTTTTTAATACAAAAGTTTCAACGGTTGAACTGAAAACGTAGTTTTTCCATTGATTATCTGTCCATGCTAATCGATCAACCCAACCATGTTTTTTTCCAACATTTTTATAAAAAAATCTATTAAGCTGAAAATCAGGTGGATTAAGATACTCTATTAAATTATCTTGAGATAATTTTTTAGAGTCTTTAAGTTGATCTGAAGAATATATCTCTAAATAATATCTATTAATTTCTGTCTTCACTGAACCATCTTACCAACATTTTCACCCCCAAATAAATGAAAATGCAAATGAGGAACCTCTTGACCACCATCTTCACTTATATTGGTCAAAGTTCTATATCCTTTGCCTTCTTTAGTTGAGATACCCAATATTTCAGCTACTTTATTTATTCCTTTTAGTAGGCCCACCATTTCTTCGGAGGAAGCATTCAAGCAAAAATCATCTAAATCAATATATTTACCCTTTGGTATTACTAATGCATGAATTTTTTTTTGTGGATTTATATCGTGAAATGATAAAATGAAATCATCTTCATAAATTTTGTTACATGGAATCTCATTTCTCAGGATTCTTGCAAAAATATTGTTGTCATCATAAATCATTTTAAAACCTTATTTACTTTTAAAATTTTGGTAATCTTACCACTAATAATATTAGCTTCAATATCTGCACACTGATATTTTATAAATTTTTTTTTTCTTATATAATCTCTTTGATTAATGCATTGCGAAGCTGTTTTTAAAGGATATCGTTCAATTAATTTAACCTTGCCACTCTTAAAAATTAAAAGGGCAATTACATTTGCTTGTCTTTCAATACCTGCTTTGTCTTGTAGTTCAACAATTTTATTTTTTGCACCTTCTTCAAAGTTTTCTATTAGTTGATAGACTTTATAAAATCCAAATATTATCAACAAAATTAAAACCAACTTAATTTTGCTCATTTATTAATTATTTAGTTTTTTTATCCAAAACAGATTTTACTGTATCTCCCATTACAGATGGATTTTTTGAAATTTCTATTCCACATTCTTTTAAGATTTCTACTTTTTCGATTGCACTCTCTCCATAAGCGGAAACTATAGCTCCTGCATGTCCCATCACTCTTCCTTTGGGGGCAGTTAAACCAGCTATGTAAGCTATAACAGGTTTTTTCATATTATCTCTAGCAAATTCTCCAGCTGCAACCTCTTGTGGTCCACCTATTTCTCCAATCATTAATACAGCATCTGTTTCCAAATCTTCTTCAAATTTTTCTATTACATCTCTAAATGAACTTCCATTTATCGGATCTCCTCCAATTCCTACACTGGTAGAAACACCTATGTTTAAATTTTTCAATTGTTGTGCTGCTTCATACCCAAGAGTACCTGAACGACTTATTATCCCCACTCTCCCTTCTTTATAAATATGTCCTGGCATAATACCCAACATTGATTGACCTGGACTAATTATTCCAGCACAGTTAGGGCCCACTAAGGTCATTTTATCACTTCTAGTATATCTTCTCATGTATCTTTTAATTCTAATCATGTCGTGTGAAGGGATACCATCAACAATTGCAACACATGTTTTAATTCCTGCATCGGCAGCTTCCATAGCAGAGTCAGCCGCAAAAGCTGGTGGAACAAATAAAATTGATGCAGTAGCACCAGTGTGCTTTACTGCATCCTTAACGGTGTTAAATACGGGCAAGTTAAGGTGCTTAGACCCTCCTTTACCAGGAGTAACCCCTCCCACAACATTTGAACCATATTTAATCATTTCTTCAGCATGAAAAGATCCCATTTTTCCAGTAAACCCTTGAATTATAATTTTAGAATTTTTATCAATTAAAACCGTC
>MDTB01136648.1_pt1 | contig 10154 bp, 11 predicted proteins | sample 811161 | NCBI WGS metagenome assembly MDTB01 (sample SAMN05326650, study PRJNA326480) | marine metagenome | isolation source: seawater | place: Mediterranean Sea | collected 2009
CCGTTATTGAAGAACACAATTGATTGGGTATCTAGGCCGGAAAAAACAGATAAGACAAGACTCGTCGCTTTTAATGGAAAAATAGCAGCAGTATTATCAGCGGCGCCAGGAAGTTTAGGTGGGGCGAGGGTTCGTATGAGTCTAAGAGCTCTTTTGGGATACATGGGCATGATTGTTGTTCCCGAGCAGTTCGGTCTCAGTAATTGTTCTCAGGCGTTTGATGAAGACGGAGGCTTGAAGGATACAGTTGACCAGACTCTTCTGAATGCGACGTTGAACCGATTAATTCAGTTGTGTGCACGATGAGCTTTATTAACCAGTCGCTTATTACATTTTTAACCCTGATTTTTTCTTTTCAGCTTAGTTTTGCGGAGACGTGGGTGGAAATCGGTGCCGATGCTGAAGCTTTATACTTCATTGACACAGATTCAATCCAGTGGGAAAAAGAATCGGTAAGGGTGGCAAAAAAGGCGGTCTACAGCAAGGTAATGACAGAGGAACTTGGTGGTGCAAAAAGAGTTTTTAAACAAACACTTGGTATTATTGAAATCGATTGTAAGTTGAGGGTCAACCGAGTAGTGCAAATAGATATGCTTGACGAAAATGGAGTGTCCCTTTGGTCATCTGGTTACATGCGAACACGCCCTTGGGAAAAGGTATTAAAAAATACACACGCGGAAAGAACTATTGATTATGTTTGTAGCGATCAATCAGCAACATGAAAATTTTAGTTTGGATTAATGGTCTAGCGCTTCTTATTTTTGGTACTTTTTCAATTGGATTAGCTTGGGTTTATTGGTCGATCTTGCCCCAAATTGGGTCGTTTCAATCTCCTCCTAGTCAGATTGGTCAGGTTATCGAAAAATCTATAGACCGGGAGGGTTTAAGGGAGATAGCCCGGGTCTTGTATGAGCATCTAACTTTACAAACTACTGAAATCAACAATATTTTTTATATAATTGTTTTTGGTTTATTTGTTTATGGTTTTTTAGTGGTTTTATTAACAACTGGTAATTTAGTTCTGATCCATCGACACAATAAAACCGGCAAAATAGTATAAGATATTGGGCTAAAAGCTAGCGGAGAGGGGCGGTAAGTTGTATAGTCGGGGCAGTGCATAATCAAAACGGCAAATCTGATGAAAAATGTAATTTTATTTATTCCTGTTTTTGTGCTCGCTTTTAGTGGAAGTGCATTAGCTGACAGACCTAAACCTGACATCCACTGCATACTTAAGACCAATCGAATTCTTCCGGAAGGAAGGGAATGTGTGTATCGATGTGCGGATAAATCGAGGATGCAGTACATCCAACAAGAGAAACACAAGTGTCCCACCCGGATATTTAAGAAAAATAAAGGTTAGGGTCTATTAATTTTTTTTGGCACTGTAATGGTTTTATCGGGCGGTACGATAAACCACAGGATTACGGTCCATGAAAAACAAACTAAATAAAGTACTAAAAAAAAGGTGCCGGGCAAGTTCCAGTACAAAAGTTTATCTATCCAAAAGCCCCAAAACCATTCTTGATTCGTTGTTCCTCGCAATTCAGCCTCTAAAGTAGTCAAGGGACAGGTCATTCCGAGAGTAGCTTCAATTGAGACAAACCCCAATAGACCTAAGTGAATTTGACGAAAAAGCCGTCTACTAACCCATTGCCATTTTAGGTAGTTTCCAAGTGGTATGAGGAAAAGGTTAGCTGCCAGAAAAAATGCTAAGAGAAAATGGATAAATAGAACAATATTTGCGGCCATGATTCCGTCTCAAAAAATATTTTTAGATTACTTTTCATCGAAAATTTAGACTAAGATACACCAAAAAACTTGGGAGGAAAAAATGAAAAAAAAGACATAAACTATAATTTATTTAAACAATCAGAAAAGTTTGCTTTGAAGCATAAAAAAATACTTGATCAAACTTACAAAAATTTATGGGATGAAGACAAAATGGATGAGATGAGTAGGAAGCGCGAGGCAGAATTAGAGCACAAATAATTATAATAATTATTTAACTACAATGCGTTTTATTTCCTGAAATGAGCAATCTAGAACAAAATGTTCAACTCTGAGGTAGCTGGATCGGGACCAGCGCCGAACTACAAATTTAGCTTTTTTTGCGGCTCCTGGGCGTGTTAAATATGCGTATAAGTCATCGACGGATCTAATCAGGCGGTCGTCTACGGAAATCAGGAGATCCCAAGTTTGAGCGCCGCAAATACTTCCTGTCGATCCATCTTGAATATTCGCTACATAAGAATAAAATCCGTCTAAAGCTCCGGTCGCTCCAACACGCCGCGGCGTGGCAAACAGAATTCCTCCAACATCGATCCCGTAATTGCCTAGTATCGATCTTGCGGGGGTCACTTGAATGTCGACCTTCTGGGTAATTCCTTTACGGATTATGGTCAATGTAATTTTACCGGTTTTTCCTCTCAGCGCCGTTATTAGTTCAGCCGGGTTTTTAATTAAAACGCCATTTTCCACAGAGGTTATCTGATCGCCACTTTTTAAAGATGTCCATCCGTCAGTACCATCTCGCGCGACGAAAACCGCATCGGTGGTAAGTCTCCTACCAAACGCAGCTTCGATGCGCGGAGGAAGGGGTGATTTCCCATTTTTTAGTATATTAATGATGGGGCAGACATGAGAAATCGGCACAGCAAAGTTAAGACCTTCTGCTTTTTTTTCTTTTTTACTGAGTTTTGCTGTGTTTATTCCAATAACTTTACCTGTTGTCAGGTCTACAAGGGCTCCCCCGGAGTTCCCGGCATTTAGGGCAGCATCTGTTTGTAGCTGCTCATATCCTTCGGTGTACCGATAAGCTGAAACAATTCCTCTAGTGGCTGTGAAACGCAGACCCCATGGATGCCCAAACGCGGCGACCTCTAAGCCTATCTTTCGTCCGTGGTTACAATCCAACTCTGCTGCGTTTGCTGTTTGTGGGATAACATTTGGGTCGACTCCGATAATTGCAATATCAAAATACGGATCAACATAAATTCTTTCTGCTGAGTGGAAAGTATCTTCCTTAAAAGCTACATCCAGCGGGCCTGGCGAATGTTGAGCAACGTGGGCATTTGTAAGTACCCAACCCTTTTTTTTGTCAATTAAGAATCCGGCTCCTGAACTCGTGCCCTCTTCGTTTGAGCCAAATGCATATTTAACCTGAGCAAAAATCTGTACTGTGAAAAAATTTGCCACTTCGAAAATTTGCTGAAGATTTAGTGTCGCCCCCGCGTCCATCAACTCATCTTGATTTTGAGAATGAGCATTAAAGGAGCAGCTTATCAAGAAAGAAAAAAACAAAGCGCCGGCAGTTCTCATAATGAATAACGTGAGGAGTGCGCCACACGCTTATAAGGAAGTAAAAAAAAAATCAAAAAAAGGGCCCGCTGTCTGGCGTGCCCTCCAAAATCATGCGAGTCAATTACCCGCATGACAGTCGAAGACAGGATAACATAACAAATAAATAGTGTGCAAACTGCCGGGCATTGGATTCAAGATGGCATAATAGGAGCGCGCAGGGTTTAGCTTCCTTGCGAATGAAGTTTTTAATGGAAAGTGAGCCTTCATATGAGTTTGCCAAAAAATGCTGTATATGACTACTTGGTCATAGGTGCGGGTTCAGCGGGGGCTGCTGCAGCCTGTCGTTTGTCAGAGGATTCGAAAGTTTCGGTGTTGCTTATAGAGGCGGGAGGGGAGACTCATCCACTTTCTCGCATGCCAATGAGTTTTGGTTTATTCATCAATCGCTCTGATGTTAACTGGTGTTACTGGTCGCAGCCTGAAAAGGGCACCGACGACCGAAGGATATCTATACCGAGAGGAAAGATGTTAGGCGGTTCGAGCGCAATAAATGGAATGGTATACGTTAGAGGACAGAGACAGGATTATGAGGATTGGAAGAATCTTGGAAATAAAGGGTGGGGTTGGTCGGAAGTTTCTAAAATTTTTAGTCGTATGGAAAACTATTCCACTGACTCTGGCGAATTAATAGATGATTGCCGAGGTCGCGTGGGTCCTCTAAGAGTTACGAAGGTCTCTGATAAAAATCCGCTCTACGAGGGTATTTTTAAAGGCGCGCTTTCAATTGGATATCCGAGTAACCCTGACTACAACGGCATAAAGCAAGAGGGGGTCGCAAGGACTCAAGCAACTATCTGGCGTGGTCAACGCATGAGTAGTTCATATTGTTATATTTCTCCAGCAAGAAAAAGACCTAATTTTGATTTACTTACCAATGCATTAGTAGAAAAATTAGTCTTAAAAGGAAAAAAATGTGTCGGACTCATTTACTCTCAGGGAGGCGTACAAAAACAAATCCAATGTGGAAAGGAGGTCATTCTTTCCGCTGGCGCAATTGGTTCTCCACAGATATTGGAATTATCTGGCATAGGTTCCCCAGAGATCTTACAAAATAATGGTATAACCGTGAAGCACGCGTTACCAGCAGTCGGTGAGAATTTTCAAGATCACATGATGACCCGTCTTCAATGGAAGCTAAAAAACAAACACGCTTCATACAACCACAGAATGAACGGGGTTAATCTCCCGTTTACAGCCTTAGAGTATCTTTTAAAACGAACTGGCCCACTAAGTTTGCCAGCGGCTCCTTTAATTGCTTTTCTCAAGACACCGCTCGCTACTGAGCGTCCAGATTTCCAAATTCAATTTATTCCCTTTTCCATTCAAAATCCCGTAGACCGTAAGTTTCACGATTTCCCTGGAATGGCGGTGGCCGGTTTACCTAGTAGGCCCATAAGTAGAGGCTCCGTCCATGTAAAATCCACAAATATAAAAGATTCGCCAGATATCTGCTTCAATTTTCTGAAGGAAAATATTGATAGAAAAATATTTATTGAAGGATTTAAGATGATAAGAAATATAATTAATTCAGCTCCTATGGACAACTACAGAGACATTGAATTATCTCCTGGGAACGAAGTAAAGACCGATGATGAAATTGAGAATTTCCTGCGAAATAAGGCAGAGACTGGATATCATCCGATGGGCACTTGTCGGATGGGAGCGCTCGCAGATTCTGTCGTAGATAGTGAACTAAGGGTACACGGAATTGACAGTTTGAGAGTAGCAGATGCCTCGATTTTTCCAGCAATGTTATCTGGTAATCTGAATGGTCCAAGCATAATGATTGGTGAGCGGGTAGCTGATTTTATCAAAAAAATATAATACGAAGAGTTAAAGAAAGTTAACAATTCAATGTCTTAATAGATTTCAATTTTTTTATGGGTCACTAAAATAACTTTGCTCGACCCATAAAAAAAAGAGGAAAATGAAGATGCAGGTTTATCTCGCAATAGACCAAGGAACCACGAGTAGCCGAGCTATGGTTTTTGCTAAAAACGGAAAACTATTGATAACAGATCAAAAGGATTTTCCCCAATTTTATCCGAATTCTGGATGGGTTGAACATGACCCAGAAATAATATGGACTGTTACACTGGAGACTGTAAAAAATGCGCTCTGTGCTGCAAAACTGAAAGGTTTTAAGGTGGCTGCTATTGGAATCACCAATCAGAGAGAAACAGTGGTAATTTGGGATAAAAAAACCGGAAAGGCGATTTATAATTCCATCGTTTGGCAAGATAGAAGAACTTTAGACGTTTGTGAAAATTTGAAAGAAGATGGCTGCGAAGAACTTATTAGCAGTTTAACGGGTTTGGTTTTAGACCCTTATTTTAGCGCTACAAAAATATCTTGGATACTTGATCACGTTGCCGGAGCCAGAGCAATGGCCGAATCGGGGAATCTCGCTTTTGGGACTGTTGATTGCTTTTTGTTATGGCGATTAACAAATGGTTCCGTCCATGCTACAGATGCAACTAACGCTAGCAGAACAAGTTTATTTAATATTTCCTCCCTCGCATGGGATGCTAGGCTATTGGAAATATTTAATGTCCCTAGGTCAATCCTGCCGGAAGTTTTTGAGTGTGCTCATGATTATGGATTGACATCGAAAAGCATTTTAGGAGACGAGATTCCGATTTTAGCCGTATTGGGTGATCAACAGGCTGCTGCTTTTGGGCAGGCGTGTTTTGATACAGGCAGTTTAAAGGCAACTTACGGAACGGGTGGTTTTTTGCTTTTAAATACCGGATCGGAAATAGTAAGGTCGAAAGAGCGCTTGATAAGTACCGTATTATTCCAGTTAGATGGTGAGGTTTTTTATGCATTAGAGGGCTCAATTTTTATAGCAGGAGCAGCCGTTCAGTGGCTACGCGATGAAATAGGAATAATAAATAGTGCGAAGCAGAGTGAGGTGTTTGCATCCCTATTGAATGGAAATGATGGCGTTTATTTAGTTCCTTCCTTTACTGGATTGGGGGCACCACATTGGAGACCGGAAGCTCGAGGGGCACTGTATGGAATTACACGAAACACGAGTAAACAGCATATTACACGAGCAGCATTAGAATCGGTTGCCTATCAAACTGTAGATATCGTTAATTGTATGTCGCAAGATGGCATAAAAAGCAACGTAGTTAAAGTTGATGGAGGAATGGCGGACAATTTTTGGTTCGTACAGTTCTTAGCTGACATCTTAGGTACACCTGTCAAAGTGCCCAAGACGAGAGAGGCCACCGCTTTGGGGGCGGCCATGATGGCAGCTGTTTTCGACGGACAGTTTTCCAGTTTTAGAGAAATTGAAAACTCCCGAACTTCAAACCAAACCTTCTATCCGAAAATGGATCCAGCGGATCGTCAAGCCTTGTTGAGTGGATGGAATAAAGCGGTATCGAGCACGTTGTCTAATTCATCGTTTTAGAAGTGGTAAATCGCTAATAGTTGTTATTGCTTTTTTCTTTTATCCACTCACCTGCTCGATTTAGATCTTCTGCCGCCCCGTTTAAAAAACCAGCAGTGGTTTGGCATCCCATTAAAGCGCAAAAAAACAGAATAGCTAAATATCTCATTGATGCTCCTCTAATTAATATTTATTGCCGCTAACAACAGACCTTGGCAAATGTATGCTTTAAGTATAGATTGTTAAGTTACTAAAATATATATATTTAGGAAAAGGTCAAATGGGTATGAAACTTATTTTTGGTATTTTTTTCGCAGGCTATTTTTCAATCACTTCGGCAGCTGATCTAGTAGTTCCTTCATGCATGAAGGAGGCCAATCGCTTATTGATTCATCTGCCTATGAACTTGAAATATGATCAATTTGGCGGACAGAAAATTGAAAGGGTGTATCGCAAAGTGCTGCATCTTAATTGTGATTTGACAAAAAAAAACGAAGAGTGCAGTGTTGTTGAGGTTAATTTAGATAGACTTTCTGCAGGTAAACTAGGGGTTTTTGATATCGTATTAATGGAAGAGGCTAAAGTGATGGAAAATACCAGGGATATGGTTGTGGTTAGATCGCGTGAAAATGTATTCGTAGTTGACTTTTTGGAGCAATCGTTTACCTGGAGAGTATCCAAAGAGGGCATGAGTGCTTATGGGATGTCTACTTGTCCCGGGTCTTGGTAACTCGGGCATGGAGAAGACGAATAATATTGAAGTTTGGGGCATTGGAACATTGCGGTGTATGCGAGTTCATTGGGTATTACAAGAATTTAATTTACAATATTTGGTTCACCCCATCAAAACACGAACGGGTCAGGCAAATACCGAAGAATATCGAAAGATAAACCCTCGGGAGAAAATACCAACTTTGATTCATGACTCTTTTGTCATAACTGAAAGCGCAGCGATAGTCTCGTACATTGCTGATAAGTTTTCGCCTCCTGCAAACTTCTATGTGCCAGTGGATAAAGACGAGCAAGCCCGGATTTTAGAATGGAATTTTTTTGTAATGACTGAGCTCGATGCAACGGCTCTTTATGTTATAAGAAGACACGAAGGTTTACCTCATATATATGGGAAATCAGAGACTGCGGTTAGTGCAGCAAAAGAGTATTTCCAAAAACAAATTTCTGCTATGGTTCCTGAATTGTCAAAGACATCGGGTGGTTTTCTTTGTGGTAATCAATTTTCGATTGCGGATATAATTATGACGACCACCCTGGACGGAGCGACAAATTACGGGATAAGTTTACCTCCACTTTGGGTGGAGTATTTGGAATCTATGGTGAAAAGACCGGGTTATGAAAAGGCTTTCGAGATTACGTATCCAGACGGAAAACAAGTATGAAAAACAAAAAAGAAGGACCATTATCAGGGGTCAGAGTCGTTGACTTGACCACAATCGTTTCCGGACCTGTAGCGACTATGATGCTGGCAGACCAAGGTGCGGATGTAATAAAAGTTGAACCGCCGGGTGGGGAGCAAATGCGCCAACTAGGTACTCCTCAACCGGTTGGTATGACTGGCATATTTCTCTCCTGTAATAGAAGTAAACGCTCGATTTGCGTTGATTTGAAATCAAAGAAAGGGAAAGAGATAATTAGAAAACTTGTTAAAACGGCAGATGTATTTGTACAGAATTTTAGACCAGGTGCGGCCAATCGGATAGGTTTAGGGGAAGCTGATGTCCGAAGAATTAAGGAAGATATAGTATACGTATCTATTAGTGGTTTCGGCGAAAAGGGACCATATTCGGAGCAAAGAGTCTATGATCCGGTTATTCAAGCTTTGTCTGGTTTAACCGATATACAAGCTGATCAAGAAACAGGTGTTCCAAAAATGGTAAGAACAATAATTCCTGATAAAACAACCTCAGTGACTGCTGCTCAGGCTATAACAGCGGCTCTATTTTATCGGGAACGATCTAAAAAGGGACAACATATAAAATTAGCTATGTTGGACACTATGATTGCATATTTGTGGCCAGAGGCCATGTCAGTATTAAGCTTTGTGGGGAATGAAGGAGACCCAAAAAAAGGTTCGCTTGGTCTCGATTTGGTATTTAAGACTAGGGATCGTTACATTACTGCTGGAGCTATTTCGGATTCTGAGTGGCAAGGGATGTGCCGGGTATTTAAACGCGAGGATCTTATCAGCGATGATAGGTTCAGCACTGCTAGAGCAAGAGCAATGCATCGTCCTGAGAGACTTGAAATCATGAGTCAGGAAATTGGGAAATGGGATTCTGAAGAGCTATTGAGTCGTTTTAGAGAGGAGCAGGTTCCCAGCGCACCAATTCTGGATAGAAAAGAGCTGTTGGACGATCCACAGGTGAAGGAGAACGATATAATACAGGTTTTCGACGGAGGTCATTTAGGTAGTATTCGCCAACCTAGACCAGCAGCACAGTTTGGCCTCACTCCTTCGACAGTAAGATCAATGGCTCCTATCCTTGGCCAAGACAACAAAGACATACTGGAGGAGCTCGGTTATGATTTGAGCGATATTGAGAACTTTCAAGATGAACAAGTTATACATGAAGATGTAACAGACAAGTCGGAGAGGCCAAGTTGAATGAAATCAGATCTAGTTAGTACAGAGGTTAAAAACGATTTGCACATATTGTTTCTTAACAACGCTCCCAATAATTTGCTGAATGGAGAGTTTCTTGATGCCATAGAAGCTAGTTGTGAATTAGCTCAAAAAAAAGGTGCTCGTGCAATTTTATTTCTCAGCAAATTAAAGCATTTTTCGGGGGGTGCTGATCCTAATTTTTTTAAAAAAACAGATCTCTCGGAGAGAGATCCCATGCGACTTATAAAGCTCATCGAAAGTGTTGCCGTTCCGACAGTTGTTGGAATAAATGGGGTGGCAGTGGGTGGAGGATTTGAACTCGCATTAGGATGCGACCTTATTGTAGCATCGAAGAATGCGAGTATTGGCTTAGTGGAGGTTTCGGTTGGACTGATGCCACTGTCTGGCGGCGTACAAAGAGTTGTTCAAAGAGCAGGTCTTGTTAGAGGAAAGGAAATCGCGATGCTGGGTCGTCGTTACGATCCAAATACCCTTGAAAAATGGGGTGTCATAAACTTGGTTGTAGATGACGCCACTTTGCATGAGGCATCTATTGCTCTAGCTCAACAAGTAGCAAATGGTCCGACTGTAGCACTCAAAGAAATAAAAAGAATAGCGAATTTAACCGCGTGTTCAGGAATTGGCCAAGCAGATATTGAAATGGATCAGTCTATAGATATGGTTCTCCGTTCAAATGATGCGAAATCGGGAGTAGATTTTTTGTCCCAGAGCAAAGACACTATTTCGTTTAAGGGGGTCTAATCTAGTGAG
>MDTB01056000.1_pt1 | contig 10153 bp, 10 predicted proteins | sample 811161 | NCBI WGS metagenome assembly MDTB01 (sample SAMN05326650, study PRJNA326480) | marine metagenome | isolation source: seawater | place: Mediterranean Sea | collected 2009
CAATTTGTCTAATTCTTTCTCTACTAATTTTATATTTTTTACTTAATTCTTCCAAAGTTTTAGGGTTTTCAGAAAGTCTTCGTGAATTAATAATTTCTTTTTCTCTTTCATTTAAAATTTTCATTGCATCATTCAATAATTCTTTTTTGTCATCATACTCTTGTTTTTGTGAAATAATTAATTCTTGATCTAAACTTTTATCCACCAGCCAATCTTGCCATTCATCAGTTTCTCCACTCTTAATTGGATCGTTTAAAGACTTCTCCTGACCCATCATCCTTCTATTCATATTAACTACTTCTTTAGAGTCAACATCTAATCTTTTTGAAATTTCATCAACTTGCTCATCCTTTAAATCACCTTCCTGGCCAGGCGCTATTTGATTTTTTAGTTTTTTTAAATTGAAGAAAAGTTTTTTTTGAGCTGTAGTTGTTCCCATTTTAACAAGACTCCATGATCTTAAGACATATTCTTGTATAGATGCTTTAATCCACCACATCGCGTAAGTTGCGAGTCTGAATCCTTTATCAGGATCAAATTTTTTTACCGCTTGCATTAAACCAATATTTCCTTCTGAAATTAATTCATTAACAGGCAATCCATAACCTCGATAACCCATAGCAATTTTTGCAACTAGTCTTAAATGACTGGTTACTAATTTATGAGCAGATTGTAAATTACCATTTTCTCTCCAATTTTTTGCTAACATGTATTCCTCTTCAGCGTCTAACATAGGAAATTTTTTAATTTGGGCTAAATAAAGTGAAAGACCTCCTACTGATGGAGTAGGTAAATTGCTTATTGTTTTTTTGTTACTCATATTTTTGATTTATATATTAAATTTTATTTTTCAACTACTAAGATTTTTCAATAAATCTAACAATTTCTTAAAGTCATGAGGCAATTCAGACTCAAAATTGACCCATTTGTTTTTAGATGGATGAATAAATGCTAAACTTTTTGCATGCAGAGCTTGACCTTTAAGAATAGAAAGTTTTTTAAAAAAATCTTCATTGATCTTTTTAAACCTTATATTTTTTTTTCCATATTGATTATCACCTAATAGAGAGGCCCCTTTATATTTCATATGTACTCTAATCTGGTGAGTTCTTCCAGTTTCCAATTCACATTCAATCAAGCTAATTCTGGGAATATCTTTTATATTAAAAACTTTAATTGTTTTGTAATTTGTTATAGCTTTTTTTCCATTAAAATCACTAACCATCATTAGCTGTCTGTTTTTTTTATTTCTACAGATTAGAGTTTCTATTCTACCTTTTAGTGGCCTTATTGCTCCCCAAACTAAACATAGATATCTTCTTTTAATAGTATGTTCACCAAATTGTTTTCCAAGTTTTGAGTGGGATAGATTATTTTTTGCAACTACTAACAAACCAGTTGTTTCTTTGTCTATCCTATGGACTATTCCTGGTCTAAGTTTACCACCTACGTTTGATAATTTATTTCTGTATTTAAAAAACAAAGCATTTGCTAAGGTATTTTTATAATTACCAGCGCCAGGATGTACAACCATTCCCTTTGGTTTATTAATGATGAGAATATCTTTGTCTTCGTATTGAATGTTTAATTTTATTTTATTAGCAATTAAATTTTTTTCTTTATCTAAGGTAAAATGAATTATTATAGCATCGTTCGTCTTGATCTTTTTTGAAGGAGAACTAATTATTTTATTATTGATCTTTATATTTTCTTTTTCAATAATTTTCTTAATTTGAGATCTAGTTAAATTGTTAATTTTTTTTGATAAAAAAATATCAAGTCTTTCACCACTATTTACTTCTTTAATTAAGAATTTCATTGTTTTATCCATAATTTAATCTAAATTATATTCATACGCGTTCGTAGCTCAACTGGATAGAGCGCCTGACTTCGGATCAGGAGGTTGAGGGTTCAAATCCTTCCGGGCGCACCAAATCAAGCAATCCAATTTTTTAATTTTTCTTGATTATTAAAAATATATTCTGGAAAAGTTTCATCTATATTGATTACTTTATATTCTATTTTTCTATCAAAAAGATCTTTTTTATTAATAATTCTTTTTTCTATACTTTCTGTGTTGGTAAATATATCTTTATTGAACTCTTGATGAGAATATGATGTAATTTTTTTTTTTATCGACTCAGGATTTTTTAAAAAACTAAAATGCCATCCCCCATACTCAATTAGTTGAGGTTCTTTATCTCTTAAAATTTTCCAAAAAGGTCTTTTTTGGGTTTTAATTTCTCTGAGCCACTGGGGAGATTTCAAATTTTTTTTCTGACATATTTTGGTTCCAGCCCAAAAATTATCGGTTATATTTAAAAGGTTTATTTTTGACTGAAAGTTTTTTTGCAAGAAACAGGCATACTTATTTTTTACATTAAATTCTTTAATCTTTTTAGGGTCAGGAATTTCATCTATATCAGATATCATTATTAGATCATTGGCATTAAATTTTTCATAACCTTTAGCTAAAGAGTTTCTTTGAAATTGGTCACGAATATGATTTTCATGCCAATCTTTTTTATTTGATTTAACGTTGATAGGTAAATTATCTATAATAAGATATTCAATTTTGTCTTTAAATTTTGAAAAGTTTTCAATTTTAAAGTTTAATTTTTTTTCTCTTCCAGCGTGGTCTCTTGTAGCTTCAGCAATAATAAATTTGTCAACAATCTCATTTAGTGTATTGAGCCTTATATCTAAGACTAAATCTTCGTCAAAATACATAAAACAATCAATTAATTTCATTTGAAAATTCTATTCACCCATATTCATTAATGTTCCTCTTTTCTTAGCTCCAGAAAATGAAATATAAAAAACTATTACACCAAAAACAAAATAAACTATAGATATAGATATTGATTTAATTATGTCAGAATAATTTACTACGTCATTTATCAGAATATTTCTCATTTCTTCAAATATGTGAACTAAGGGCAAACACTTTGCTATAACTTGAAGGAAAAAAGGTAAAATTTCGATTGGATAATAGATACATCCCAAAGGGGCGAAAAAGAATAAGCTTGCCCATGCTATATTTTCAAACGATGGTCCAAATCTAAGTAATCCGGAGGCTACCAAAAGACCCAGACTTACACCAAACAAGTAGAGTGAGATTAAAAGAAACAACAAAGGCAAACCGAGTTTAAAAATTGAGACTCCAAATAAAGGTATCGCCAAAATTGATGCAGGAACTAAACCAATGAGAGTTCTTAAAACTGCAGTTAAAGTTAATGATGTAATGATCTCACTTATTTTAATTGGAGCAATAAATAAATTTGTAAAATTTCTACTCCAAATTTCCTCTAAAAACATCATATTAAAACTGATGCTTGCTCTAAATAAAAAATCGTACAAAATCGCAGCTGTAAGAATTATTCCAACTGTATTGCTATAATATTCAGAGCTAACCGTAAAAAATTTTGATATAAATCCCCATAAAAAAATTTGCACTGTAGGCCAATATATTAAATCTAGGACCCTAGGAAATGAATTACTTATTAAATACAAGTGTCTTAATCCAAGAGCATAGATTTTATTAAAGTTCATCTTTACTCCTTGCTAATTTAAGAAAAGTTTCTTCTAGATTATTTCTTCCATGTTTTTTTATTATTTCAGAACAAGTTCCTCTATCTATAATTTTTCCTTTTTTCATCATTATTATATTGTCACACAGTCTTTCAACTTCACTCATATTATGTGAAGCAAGAAGAATAGTAACATGATTTTTAGACCTGTAATCTTGAATATAACTTCTTATAAAATCACCAATGTCAGGATCTAAGCTAGCTGTTGGCTCATCTAATAGTAAGATTTCTGGTTTGTTAATTAATGATTTGGCTAAAGAAACTCTATTTTTTTGTCCTGACGAAAGTTCACCAGTTTTTTTTTCAAAAAAGTTTTTAATATCTAAATCTTGCGATATTTCATTAATTCTATTATCTAAGTTTTTAATACCATAAAGTCTCCCATATACTTCTAAATTTTGTTTGACCGTAAGTTTTTTAGGTAATTCAATATAAGGTGATGCAAAATTTATTCTAGCTAGTATTTCATCTCTTTTAAAAAATTCTAAGTTTTTATTATCTATAATTATTTCTCCTTCAGTTGGTTTAATTAAGCCAAGCAACATACCTATCGAAGTAGTTTTGCCACATCCATTTGGCCCCAACAAACCAACAGTTTTATTTTTATTAATATTAAAATTAATTTTGTTAACAGCTAAGTTATCTTTAAATACTTTAGTAAGATTTTTAACTTGTATAAACATTTAATGTGCAGCTCTTTTTAATCTATCATTTATTGGAATACCAGGACCTTGATTAGGTATTTTAACAACATAGATTTTTTTTAATTTTTGTTTTTTTATTTTTCTGAAAGTTTTGTATAAATTAGATGCAGCTTCTTTCAAGTCTGATTTTTTACTCAGGTTAAAATGATTTACTCTATCTTTATATTTCCCGCCAAAAGTAATTAAGGCACAGTTTTTAGGTGCTTTTTTTTGATTTAATAAAATAGGAATACCCGGCGAGTAGTGTCTCTTCAACATGCCTGGAGATCTAATTTTAGAGATATTTTTTGAAGTACTTATTTTTAAAAACTTATTTATAATTTCAGCTCCAATTATTCCAGGTCTTAAAATTTTTGGTCTTCCTGTCAAACTAACAACAGTTGACTCAATTCCTATTTTTGAATTTCCACCATTTATAATAATTTTAATATTTTTTTTAAATTCTTCAGACACATCTTTGGCACTAACTGGACTTATTCCTGTAGACAAGTTAGCACTAGGCATAGCTAAAGGAAAATTAATTTTTTTAAGAATAGATCTTGTCGTACTGTGTTTTGGAAATCTTATTGCGACAGTATTTAATTTTGCTGTAACAGAAGATTGAATTTTAGATTTTTTTCTTTTTTTTAAAACAAAAGTGATAGGGCCTGGACAAAATCTTTTATATAATTTGAAAAAATTAGTATTAAGTATTACGTCTTTATCAGCCTCTTGAAATCGAAGATAATGAACTATTAAAGGATTTTTTTTTGGCCTTTTTTTGAGGCTGTATATCTTCTTTATAGCTTTTTTAGAATAAGCATTTCCAGCTAAGCCATAAACAGTTTCAGTAGGTAAGCCTACAACTTTTCCTTTTTTTAAAAAATTTATAGTTTTGCTGAGATTTTTTTTATTGAAAGATAATATATTTGAATAGATATTTTTCATAATGTAATTATTATATGAGTAATGAAAAATGAAAATATTCCAGCTGACGTAAAAAGTAAATCCTTAAAAGAAGCAAGGGATGAAATAAATGACATTTTAAATAAACTTGAAAGCCAACATGCAGATTTAGAGGGTTCAGTCGATGATTATAAAAGATTAATGTATTTAAATAATCATATCAATATTTTATTTAAAAGAAAAGTTAAAGAAATTTCACTAACTACAAAAAATAAAAAAAATGATAAAAAATAGACTAGTTAAAAATGCGAAAAAAGTTGATAAATTTTTAATTAACTATCTAAATAAACAAGAGAGATCTCTATTAATTAACCCTATGAAGTACGGAGTAATATCTGGGGGGAAAAAAATAAGGTCTACAGTTATATTCAGTGCTGGTAAAATATTTAATTTAGAGCAAAAAAAATTAATTAATATTTGTGCAGCTGTTGAATGTATTCATTCATACTCTTTAATTCATGATGACCTTCCATGTATGGACGATGATTCAACAAGAAGAGGAAAACCATCTACCCATATAAAGTTTGGCGAAGCTTCAGCTGTATTAGCTGGCAATTCTTTATTAACCTTAGCATTTGAGATAATTGCTGATCAAAATTATTTGATAAATCCAAAATTAAAAAATGAAATTATAAAATCTTTAGCACTTTGTTCAGGTCACACTGGAATAGCAGGAGGTCAGGAACTTGATCTTAAATTTGAAAATAAGAAAAAAAGTTTAAACCAAATAATGAACATGCAGAAGAAAAAAACGGGAAGATTATTTAATTTTTGTCTTTATGCAGTGGGAATACTGGCAAAAAAAAAAAATAAAGAAAAAATTTATTTAAGCAATTTGGGAGAAGAAATTGGACTATTATTTCAGTTTGCAGATGATTTTTTAGACATCAAAGGATCAAAAAAATTAGTTGGCAAACCAATTAAGAAAGATAATAAAAAAGGTAAATCCACAATAATTAACTTAATGGGATATAAAAAAGCACATAATTACGCTGATAATTTAAAGAAAAAAATATTGCTTAAATTAAAAAAACATGGAAAAAAAGCGAGAGATTTAACGGATACTATAGAATTTATATTAGGTAGAAACTTTTAATGACTAGACTAATTAGACAAATAAATTTTCCAGCAGATTTAAGAAAATTTAAAAAAGATCAACTTAGACAGATTTCAGATGAATTAAGAGATGAATTAATAGATGTAGTCTCTGAAACTGGAGGACATCTTGGAGCGGGTTTAGGTGTAGTAGAATTAACAATAGCTTTACATTATGTTTTTGATACTCCTAAAGACAAACTAGTTTGGGATGTAAGCCATCAATGCTATCCTCATAAAATAATAACTGGGAGAAGAGATAGAATTAAAACTCTTAGAAAAGGAGGTGGTTTATCTGGGTTTACTAAAAGAACCGAAAGTGAGTACGATCCTTTTGGTGCTGCCCACAGCTCAACATCTATCTCTTCAACTCTTGGTATGGCAGTTGCCAAGAAATTATCAAATAACAACAACAATGTAGTAGCAGTCATAGGTGATGGTGCGATGAGTGCAGGCATGGCTTACGAGGCTATGAACAATGCTGGAGCATTAAAATCTAAACTTGTTGTAGTTCTTAATGACAATGATATGTCCATAGCAAAACCTGTGGGAGCTATGAGCAAGTATCTTGCAAAACTTCTATCGGGTAAATTATATTTTAGCTTAAGAGAAACAATAAAAATGGTAATTTCTGCTTTTTCAAAAAGGTTCAGTCAAAAAGCAGGTAAAGCAGAAGATCTACTTAGAAATATAGTAACTGGTGGGACTTTATTTAGTGAATTAGGTTTTTATTACATTGGACCAGTCGATGGACATGATGTTGATAATTTAGTTCAAATATTTGAAAATGTTAAAAACTCAAATCATCAAGGTCCAATATTAATTCACGTTAGAACTAAAAAAGGAAAAGGTTACAAACCAGCAGAGGACTCAGGGGATAAATATCATGGAGTTTCTAAATTTAATATAGCTACTGGTGAACAAAGCAAGTCTAAATCAAACACTCTTTCATACACCAAAGTTTTTGCTGAAACTTTAATCAAGCATGCTGAACAAGATACTAAAATCATAGGCATCACGGGTGCTATGCCTTCAGGAACAGGATTAAATTTATTTGAAAAAAAATTTCCTGACAGAACATTTGATGTTGGAATAGCTGAACAGCATGCGGTTACCTTTGCCGCTGGCTTAGCTACAGAAGGGTATAAACCTTATGTAGCAATTTATTCAACTTTTTTACAAAGAGCATACGATCAAGTTGTACATGATGTTGCTTTACAGTCATTACCTGTAAGATTTGCAATAGATAGAGCTGGTCTAGTTGGAGCTGATGGACCAACTCATGCGGGCTCGTTTGATATAACCTATTTATGTACTTTACCGAATTTTGTAGTAATGGCTGCTAGCGATGAAGCAGAACTTGTAAAAATGATTAATACTTCGGTTAACATAAATGACAGACCGTCTGCTTTTAGATATCCCAGAGGGAATGGAGTTGGAGTTGAGCTTCCTTCTATTAAGGAAACTTTAGAAATTGGTAAAGCAAGAATTATCAAAGAGGGAAAAAAAGTAGCTATTTTGAACTTTGGAGCTCGTCTAGATGAATGTAAAAAAGCTTCTTTAACGCTTTCTTCTAAAGGTATTGATTGTACAATTGTTGATGCAAGATTTGCTAAGCCTTTAGATGAAAAATTGATAATGGAGATTGCTACTAATCATGAAGTTTTATTGACTATAGAAGAAGGAGCAGTTGGGGGCTTCGGATCTCATGTAATGCAATTCTTGTCTGATAGAGGTGTATTTGATAGTGGATTAAAATTTAGATCAATGATCTTACCAGATATATTTATAGACCAAGACTCACCAGAAAATATGTATAAAAATGCAGGCTTAGATAGCCCATCAATTGTAAGTAAAATAGAAAGTGCCCTGAATTCTAATATAATTTTTGCTAAAAACAAAAATAAACTTAAACCTTTTAATTAGAAAAAAAATTTTTTTAAATGTTAAAAATAAATGTAAAAAAAAATATTGGAATCATAATAATAGCAATCGTTTTTCTTTTAATCGCAGGTTACTTGATTTATTATTTTTTTGATAAAAAGAAATCTATAGATGATTATAAAACAAATGAAAACAATGTTTATTGGGCAGAAAAAATTATCCAAGGTGGCTATATACTTCATTTTCGACACGCTGAAAGAGAGAAATGGATTGATGTTCAAATGTACGATGCTCTTGAGAGTGATTTGCATGATAAAGGTAAAAATGGAAGCAGATTTGCCGAAAACGATTATTTCAAAAAAGCAGTTTGCTTAAATTCTAGAGGAAAAATTCAAGCTAGAGCGATGGGCGAACATCTTAAAAATATAGGCTTACCTATTGGTCATGTTGCTTCATCGGTATCTTGCCGTGCACGACAAACTGCTGAATTAGCATTTGGTAAGTATGATACTATGCATAGAATTTTAGTTCACGATGGACCATATTTAGAAGAAAAACCACAAAGATTAAAAAATTTAAAAAATTTTTATTTAAACTTACCTTTGTCAAAAGAAAAAAACACTATAGTTTCATCTCATAATAGTGTCGCAGTATGCGAAATGTTTGAAAATTGCAAAGACAAAAAATTAGAACTTGAAGAAGGTGGTTTTTACATAATCTCAATTAAGGAAAATAAACTTTATTTAGATCATGAGTTTCACAATTATAATGAATTTAATAAAATTTTTTATAAGAGATAAATATTTTACTTAATTGATAGTTAAATTTAGCTACATTGAGCTCTATGCATTAATAGATGATCAAGAATTACGCAACTTATCATTGCCTCTCCAATAGGTACTGCTCTAATTCCTACGCAAGGATCATGTCTTCCTTTAACTGAGATTTTAGTATTTTTACCTTTTTTATCCACAGTTTCTCGAGAAGTTAAAATTGAAGAAGTTGGCTTAACAGCAAAAGAAGCTACGATATTTTGACCAGAAGAAATTCCACCTAAAATTCCACCAGCATGATTAGTTTTAAATTTAATTTTACCAGAAGCTTTTCTGATTTCATCAGAATTCTCTTCACCACTTAAAAAAGCAGAATTCATCCCAGAACCAATATTAACACCCTTTACTGCATTTATGCTCATAAGAGCGGCTGCAATATCAGTATCTAATTTTGAGTAAATAGGAGCTCCTAAACCAACAGGAATTCCAGACGCTCTCAATTCGATTATTGCCCCACAAGAGGAACCTGCTTTTCTTACAGCTAAAAGATATTTTTCCCACAATTTTACAGATTTTTTATCAGGGCAGAAAAAAGGATTTTTTCTTATCTCAGAATCTTTCCAGTTTTCTTTGTCACACGACATTAGTCCTAATTGAGTTACCGCTCCAATGATATTAAATTTTATACCTAAGATTTTTCTTAAAACTATTTTAGCTATTGCTCCAGCTGCCACTCTACAAGCAGTTTCTCTTGCAGACTGTCTACCGCCTCCTCTAAAATCTCTAATTCCATATTTCTTAAAATAAGTATAATCAGCATGACCAGGTCTGAATTTGTTTTTTATAGACTCATAATCTCTAGATTTTTTATCCTCATTATGAATAATAACTGAGATTGGTGTTCCAGTTGTTTTCCCTTGAAATACTCCAGATAAAATAATTACTTTATCAGACTCTTTTCTTTGAGTAGTAAATCTAGATTGCCCAGGTCTTCGTCTATCCATGTCTTTTTGGATATCTTTTTCAGATATGGGGATATTTGGAGGACAACCATCAATTACACAGCCTATAGCAGGCCCGTGAGACTCTCCCCATGTAGTAAATCTAAATATTTTTCCAAAAGTATTAAAAGACATAGTTATTTAATGTATAAATTATTTTA
>MDTB01024230.1_pt1 | contig 10152 bp, 9 predicted proteins | sample 811161 | NCBI WGS metagenome assembly MDTB01 (sample SAMN05326650, study PRJNA326480) | marine metagenome | isolation source: seawater | place: Mediterranean Sea | collected 2009
AAATTATTTTAAATGAAATAAAATGAAACAAGAACTATGGAAATGCTCTATACTAGATATTCTTAAAGGTTACAAAGAAAAACTTTTTTCACCTTTAGAGCTAGCTAAAGAAGTAATAAATAAGATTAATCAAGATAATACAAAAATTAATGCATATGTATTCTTTGATGAAGAGGTTATTCTAGAACAAGCTTCTATCTCAACATTAAATTATGAAAAAAATTTATTAAGAGGTTCTTTAGAAGGAGTTCCAGTAAGTATTAAAGATTTAATAGTTACAAAGAACATGCCCACAAAAAGAGGAACTTTAACATCTAGCTTATCAAGTCAATCAGATTACGATGCACCTGTAGTAAAAAAATTAAAACAACAAGGGGCAATTATTTTAGGAAAAACGGCATCTCCAGAATTTGGACATAAGGGGACAACTCAAAGTCTAAAATATGGAAATACTAATAACCCTTGGAATTTAGATTTAAATGCTGGTGGAAGTTCAGGGGGGTCTAGTGCGGCAGTGGCAAGTGGTTTAGGGCCTGCTTCTATTGGAACTGATGGCGGAGGATCAATTAGAATTCCATGTAGCTTTTGTGGTTTATTTGGGCATAAACCTACTTTTGGCAGAATACCTGCTTATCCTATTTCTCCTTTTGGTACGATAGCTAATTTAGGACCGATTTCACGAACTGTCAAAGATAGTGGCCTTATCATGAATGCTATAGCTAATTCAGATATTCAGGATTGGTATTCATTGCCAAATGAAAAAAAAGACTATACTTCTTATGACGGTGACCTGAAAAAAAAATATAAAATAGGATATTCAAAATTTTGGGGAATGAATAAGTACTTTGACACAAATCTTATGGAAAGCGAAGTTTTAGAAAAAATAGAAGAATCTATAAGATCTTTAAAAAAAAGTGGTCTGGAAGTTTTTGAAATTGATTCTATAAATTGGCCACATAATCCTTTGGATGTATTTTTAGTTATGTGGCAATCAGGTGCAGCAAACCTCGCAAGAAAAATAAGTGTGAAAGACTCTTCTAATTTAGAATCATCTTTTTCTAATTTTGTAGAAAAAGGAAAACAATATACAATGTTTGACTTTATGGATGCAGAAGCTAAAAGAGCTGAAAATGCATTACATTTAAAAAAAATTTTTAGAAATGTTGATGCAATAGTAGGTCCAACCTTGCCAGTTCTGCCATTTAATTCAGGTCAAAATGTTCCTGCAGGGTTCAAGGAAGAACAACTATTTTCATGGTTACCATTTACTTATCCTTTTAACCTTACTAAGAATCCTGCATCAACTATTAACGTGAATTTTTCAAATTCTGGACTTCCCATAGGATTGCAAATAGTAGCTGATATTTACAAAGATAAAACGTGTTTTGAATTAGCTTATTATATAGAACAAACTATGGGGCTAACGGATATCTGGCCTAATTTTTAATTTAGTTATTAATTTAAAAATATTTTTTCTTTTCTTTTTTCATCTAAGTAAAAAGCATTGATGACTTTTGAGCATGAGGAGTCTAATTTTATATGCATAGGATTTCCAGTAGGAACTTCCAATTGATTTATTTTTTCATTGCTTATACTAAACAAATATTTGCAAAAAGCTCTTAAAGAGTTTCCATGTGCAGCTATCAAAACATTTTTTCCATTTTTTATTTCTGGGAAAATTCTATTTTTGTAAAAAGGAATAACCCTATCATAGGTATCTTTAAGTGACTCTGTTGTAGGAATTTTTAGAGTTGGTATTTCAGAGTTTTGTTTACTGAATTGGCTCAAGTATTGGCTGTTTTTTTCTAAAGGCGGAGGGGCTAGATCCCATGATCTTCTATACTTTTTTAATGTTTCTTCGCCTAATGAAATTTTTGTCTCTTCTTTATTTAAACCGGTTAATGAGCCATAATGTCTTTCATTTAACTCCCAAGCTTTTTCAAAAACTGCTCCTTTGTTTCCTATTGTATTTAAAACTATATTAAGAGTGTCTTGCGCTCTTTTTAAAAAAGAAGTGTAAGACTTAGATATTTTGATATTAGTATTTTTAATAAGTTCACCAGCATTTTTCGCTTCTATTTTTCCTTTTTCAGATAAAGCAGCATCCACCCATCCAGTAAACTTATTTTGAGCATTCCACTCACTTTGGCCATGTCTGATCAAAATAATTTCATTCATATAAAATGTATACCAAATTTTTTCATTAAATAATCACCTTTTTTCCATATTTAAACTATTTATTAAAAAATATCGTAATAATGTTATACTAAGCATATTTCATGTATATAAACTACAATACTGGAGGTTAATATGAAAGGAAATGAAAAAGTCATAGAGCATTTAAATCAAGTTTTGAAGAATGAGCTGACTGCAATCAATCAATACTTTTTACATTCTAAAATGTTTAAGGATTGGGGGTACAACAAATTGGGAGAATATGAATACAAAGAATCTATAGATGAGATGAAACATGCTGATCAAATAATTGCAAGAATACTTTTTTTAGAGGGATTACCTAATGTTCAGGACATGAATAAAGTTATGATAGGGGAAGAGCCTGTAGAATGTTTGAATTGTGATTTAAAATTAGAGGAAAAAGCTTTGTCAGATTTAAAAAATGCTATTTCTGATTGTGAAAATTTAAAAGATTTCGTTTCCAGAGATCTTTTTAGATCAATACTTGATAGTGAAGAAGAACATGTGGATGTTATAGAAACTCATTTAGGATTAGTTGAAAAAGTAGGAAAAGAAAACTGGTTACAAAGTCAGATTTAATATATTATTTTGTACATGAAAAAAAATTTTTCTAGTACAAAAAATTATATTGCATCGGATCAACTTATAGAAGCTGTTAATGCAGGAGTTTTACTTGAGAAACCTCTTCTTGTTAAAGGGGAGCCAGGGACAGGTAAAACCATGCTTGCAGAGGAAATTGCTAATACTTTTAATACTAATTTAATTTCATGGCATATTAAATCTACTACAAAAGCTCAACAAGGTCTGTATGAATATGATGCAGTTTCCAGATTAAGAGATTCTCAGCTAGGAAATAAAAAAGTTAACAATATTAAAAATTACATAAAAAAAGGGGTCTTGTGGAAAGCTTTCACGGCAGAAAAAAGACCTGTTTTATTAATAGATGAAATAGATAAAGCTGATATAGAATTTCCAAATGATTTATTGCAAGAATTAGACAAAATGGAATTTTTTGTATATGAAACCAATGAAGTTATAATAGCTAAACAAAGGCCAATAATTTTAATAACCTCAAACAATGAAAAAGATTTACCTGATGCCTTTTTAAGGAGGTGCTTCTTTCACTATATTAGTTTTCCTGATGAGAAAACCTTAGCTGAAATAGTTAAAGTACATCATCCAAATATAAAAAAAACTCTATTAAATTATGCTTTGAATTCATTTCTAGAAATCAGAGAAACGCCGGGTCTGAAGAAAAAACCATCTACTTCAGAGTTAATTGATTGGTTAAAACTATTAGTTGCTGATGATTTAAACCTTGAAGATTTAACAACAAAAAACAAACACTCACTTTTGCCACCACTTTATGGGGCTTTGTTAAAAAATGAAGCCGATGTAGAATTATTTCAAAAAATAGCATTTATGGCAAGAAGAGAGAGCTAGTGTTTTTAAAACTTTTTCAAGCTTTGAGGTTATCTGGTATTCCAGTCACTATAAGAGAATATTTAGACATGCTGACAGGTTTAGAAAAGGGAATATGCAATAATAATAGCATTGAAGAGTTTTATCATTTTTCTAGGATGAGTTTAATCAAAGATGAAAAATATTTTGATAGATTTGATAAAGTGTTTGAAAATTTTTATGAGTTAAATAAAGAGTTTTATGAGGAGATTAAAAGCAAAATACCAAAAGATTGGATAGAAAATCAACTTAACAAAATATTTACTGATGAAATGAAAAAAAAAATTAGTAATGATAAAGATTGGGAAGAAGTTTTAAAACAGTTTCAAAAAATACTTGAAGAACAAAAGAAAAAACATCAAGGAGGAAATAAGTGGTTAGGAACTGGAGGAACATCAATGTATGGAAACTCAGGGTATAATCCAAAAGGAATTAGAGTTGGTGGAACGTCTAAAAATAAAAGTGCAATAAAGATATGGGAAAAGCGTGAATTTGAGAATTTAGATGATAAAGTTTCACTTAATACTAGAAACATTCAAGTTGTTTTAAAAAGGCTAAGGAAATTTGCTAGGCAAAGTTCAGAACTTGAATTTGATTTAGATAAAACAATTTCTCATACCTCGAAAAACGCTGGAATTTTAGATATTAAATATAGACCTGAAAGAACTAATAAAGTTAGAGTTTTGTTATTCATAGACATTGGAGGATCAATGGATGAACATGCAAAAATCTGTGAAGAAGTTTTTTCTGCTGCTAATAATGAGTTTAAAAGCCTAGACTTTTTTTATTTTCATAATTGCATTTATGAGAGTGTATGGAAAGACAATAGAAGAAGGAGTAATAATTTAACTGATATAAATGAAATTTTAAGAATTTATAAAAAAAATACTAAAGTAATAATAATTGGAGATGCTCTGATGTCTCCTTATGAAGTTGTTTATCCAGGAGGAAGTATTGAGCATTGGAATGAACAGCCTGGGAGTTATTGGATAAAAAAAATAGTAAGTTATTTTGATAAAGTAATTTGGTTAAATCCAGAAAACATAGAAAACTGGAATTATTCTCAATCAACCAAAATATTAAAAGAATTAATAAATCACTTAATGTTTGAATTGAATATTGCGGGGATAGAGTCTGGTATGAAAGAACTAGCAAAATAAGCTTTTTTTAATTTTTTGTAAGGGGGAAGAAATGCGTTTTGAAAACAAAGTAGTAATAGTAACGGGCGGTGCATCAGGTTTTGGAAAAGGCATAGTAGAGAAATTTATTAATGAAGGCGCTAAAGTTTTAATAGCTGATATAAATTACGAATCGGCCAAAGAGTTTTCTAATGAACTTGGAAAAAATGCTGAAGCCCTTAAAGTAGATGTTAGCAAAGCATTAGACGTAGAAAATATGATAAAAGAAACAGTTTTAAAATTTTCAAAAATTGACATTTTAGTTCAAAATGCAGCAATAGGAATGAAACCAAGAATGTTAATAGACTCATCAGAAGAACTATTTGATAACCTTTTTAAAATTAATGTTAAATCTATTTACTTAGGCGCGAAAAATATTATTCCTCAGTTTATAAAACAAAAAGCAGCAGGAAATATTATAAACATAGTCTCTACAGCAGCCATTAGGCCCAGACCTGGGCTAGCTTTATATAATGCCACAAAAGGGGCTTTAGTGCCCATGACAAAAGCTTTAGCGTTAGAAGTAGCACAATATAAAATAAGAGTAAATGGTATATGTCCGGTAGCAGGAGAAACTCCAATGCTAAAAGAGTTTTTAGGAGAACAAGATCCTAGTACGGCTTATGAAAACTTTAAATCAACAATACCATTAGGAAGATTAGCTGAACCATATGATGTAGCTAATGCGTGTTTGTTTTTAAGTTCAGAAGAGGCTAATTTCATTACTGGAGTTATGTTAGAGGTTGATGGAGGTAGAACTATTTAAAAAAAAGGGTTGCCGAATGGGTTTAAGTGCATTATTTTATTATCAGATATTTTTTTAACACTCACTATGGGAGGAAATATGACTGTATTAACAGTTAATGGTGTAAACCAGGTAGTAGACGCACCTGGAGATACTAGATTACTTTGGGTTATACGTGAGCATTTAAGATTAACTGGAACCAAATTTGGTTGTGGTTTAGGCTTATGCGGAGCGTGTACAGTTCATTTAAATGGAGAAGCCGTTCGTTCTTGTCAGATAGAGATATCTGATGCAGAAGGTGCTAAAATTACAACTATTGAAGGTCTAAATGGTGGACAAGGAGGACATCCAGTTCAGCAAGCATGGCTAGAATTACAAGTTCCACAATGTGGTTATTGTCAATCAGGGCAAATGATGAATGCTGCTGCTTTCTTAGCTTCCAATCCTTCTCCAACTGATAACGAAATAGTTGAAGCACAACAAGGTAATATTTGTAGATGTATTACTTATAACAGAATTAAGACTGCTATAAAAAGAGCGTCAGAAATAATGCAAGGAGCTTAGTAAATGACAAAACACATTAAAAAAATTGGAAACTTATCCAGAAGACAAGTATTAGTTGGTTCAGCTGCTGGTGCTGGTCTTGTTATTGGTTATTCAATACTTCCTCATGCTGTAGACAGCGCTTCAAAAGCTATTGCAGCAGGGAATTGGGATCACCAACAATATTTAACTATGGATGCTGACGGAAAAGCTTACGTTTATGTAACAAAGTGTGAAATTGGACAACATGTTGGGACAGCACTTGCTCAAGCGGTGGCGGAAGAGTTAGAGATTAACTGGGATGATGTAAACGTAATATATCCAGACTCACATGCTAAATGGGGTTTGATGATTACTGGTGGATCTTGGTCAGTTAATTGGACTTTCGATAGAAATTCAAGAATTGGTGCTTCTGCTAGAATAGCATTAACTGAAGCGGGTGCTAAAATGTTAGGAGCTTCTCCTAATAATTGTACTGCAAAGAATAGTTCAGTAATTAGCAATGATGGTCGTTCTGTAACTTATAAGGATATTTTAAGCAAAACTACCATAGACAGAACATTTTCTGAAGAGGAGATGAAGTCTATTAAATTGAAGAGTTTTGGTGAATATTCTATAGTAGGTCAGTCTAAATTACCTTTCGATTTACCTGGTAAAATAGACGGTTCTGCAAAGTATGGAAGTGATGTTTTCGTTCCAAACATGGTCTACGGTATTCCAGTCCCTAATCCGGTAAGATGGGGTGCTATACCACAATCTGTGGATGAGTCTGATGCTAAAAAGATAGATGGTTATGTTGGCTCTTACGTTGAAAAAAATGGTTTTGCCAGAATTAATACTGGATATGTGGTAGCTTTTGGTGAAACTGTATGGGCAGCAATGAATGCCGCTAAAGCTCTAAAAATAAAATGGGATTTAGGCGAGAATAAGAACGTTTCTTCAGAGGATATAAGGAACGAGTCAGTGAGATTGCAACAAGATCCATCATCTGGTTTTTTATGGGTATTGGAAGGTGATACAGATAAAGCTATGGATAATGCAGCTACTAAACACAAAGCTGTGTACGAGACATCAATTGCTTATCACGGTTGCCATGAGCCTATGAACTGTACCGCTTATGAGAAAGACGGAATTTGGCATCTTCACGGTGGTAATCAATGGGCTAGTATGGCACAACCAACAGCTGCTGCAGCTCTGGGTGTAGAGGCTGATAAGGTAGTATGTCATCAGTATTTAGCTGGAACAGGTTTTGGAAGAAGAACAGAGCCAGATAATTTTGTTTTAGCTGCTCAGTGCTCTAAGCATCTTGGCGGTAGACCTGTTAAGTTGTTATTTACTAGAGAACAGGATATGCAATTTGACTTCCATAGAACCCCTACTTATCAGGTAGTTGAAGGTGGTTCTGAGTTTGGAAGAATGACTGCAATGAACCATGATGTGGTAGCTGGCTGGTCAACAAAGAGAGCTGCTCCAGGTTTTATGCCAGATTCAGTTGATAAGAAAGGTAAAGTCGACCAATTTTCAACTAATGGTTCTGATCATTGGTATGATATACCTAATCATAAAGTAAGGTCTATTAATAATGAGTTATCTGATAAAGCATTACCAGTAGGTTTCTTGAGAGCTGTTGCTCCTTCTTGGACTTTTTGGGCTGTAGAAAGCTTTATGGATGAAATGGCTAAAAAAGCTGGCGAAGATCCATTAGCTTTTAGAATAGCTCATTTAACAGCAAGTGGAAAAAATGCTGGTTCTCCTCCTAACTCAGTTGGTGGTGCTAACAGATTGAAGAATGCATTGTTAGTAGCTGCAGGTAGAGCTGGTTACGGAGTTAAGCCTTTAGGAGAAAATGAGGGTATGGGAATAGCATGTGTATCTTCCCAGGAAAGAGGGTCACCAACTTGGACAGCTTGTGTAGCAGAAGTCAAAGTTGATCCTAATTCAGGAGACCTTACCGTTAAAAAGGTAACTGTTGCTATGGACGTTGGAACAGCTGTTAACCCTGAGGGTGTAAAAAAGCAAATCGAAGGTTCTACTCTTCACGGCATTTCTTTAGCATTATACGAAGATATGACAATGAAGAACGGTTCAATAGAGCAGACTAACTATGATACTTGGACTCCTATGAGATTAGATCAGGCACCTGAAGTTGAGACTATTATTATTCAAAATGGTCATTATCCAGCAGGAACTGGTGAGCCAGCAACAACAGTTGTTGCTCCTGCTATAGCAAACGCTATAGAAAATGCTGTGGGTGCAAGAGTTAGATCAATACCTATGACACCTGAGAAAATAAAGAGTGCTTTAAGAGAAGCATAAAGAATTCTTAATTCTTAATATTTAAAAAAGGGCAGTTAATGCCCTTTTTTTTTGCTTTTTATTTATTGAAATCATTAGAGTAATTAATTAATATAATCTTTTAATCTATTAAAATAATTAAGGGAAATAACATGCTATTTAAAAAACTTAATAAGCTTATTTTGGGACTTCTATTTTTTTCTTTATCTACTTCATCATTTGCAGCTGGAGGTGCTGGAGAGTTAATTAACTTAGAAATGATCCTCAGTTTTCCTGCTTTATTTTCCTTAGCAATATTTGTTATTGCTTATTTTTTTGTAATGACAGAAGAATTTAGTCATCTAAGAAAGTCTAAACCGGTAATAGTAGCAGCAGGTATTATATGGTTAGCTGTAGTTATTACGGCAAACGCAAAGGGCGTTTCATACGATTCAATTAACTACACGTTTAGACATGTTTTCTTAGAGTTTGCTGAGTTATTTATGTTTTTATTAGTTGCTATGACATTTATTAATACTATGACAGAAAGGAATGTTTTTGAGAGATTAAGGTCTTGGTTAGTGACAAGAAACTTTAGTTATAGAAAGATATTTGTTATCACTGGCATATTATCATTTTTTATTTCTCCTATCGCAGATAATCTTACTACTGCATTATTAATGTGTGCTGTAGTAATGGCAGTTGCAAAAGGAAATAAGTCTTTTATTTGTTTAGCTTGTATAAATATAGTAGTTGCCGCTAATGCTGGAGGAGCATTCTCGCCCTTTGGTGACATCACCACACTAATGGTTTGGCAAAAAGGAGTAATTCCTTTTTTAGGTTTTTTTAGTATTTTTGTGCCATCTGTTGTTAATTATATTATACCTGCAGCAATAATGTACTTTGCAATTCCAAAAGAAAATCCAGAAAAATCATCTGAAACTGTAACCATGAAACCAGGGGCAATAACAACTATATTTTTATTTTTAGGTACAATAACGTTAACTGTGATAAGTCATCAAAAATTTCATTTGCCTACAACCTTTGGAATGATTACAGGTTTAGGGGTATTAAGTTTATTTGGTTATTTTCTTAAGAAGAGTTCAGGTCCTAATAATCCAAAAGATCCTAAGAAATTTGATATTTTTACTCAGATGGGTAAAGCTGAATGGGACACATTGTTTTTCTTTTATGGTGTACTAATGTGCGTAGGAGGACTTTCTGCTTTTGGATACTTAGCTTACACTGCAGAAGTAACTTATATAGATTTAGGAGCAACTTATGCTAATGTCTTAGTTGGTATTTTTTCAGCAATAGTTGATAATATTCCAGTTATGTATGCTGTACTAACCATGTTTCCAGAAATGGATACAGGACAGTGGTTATTAGCAACATTAACAGCGGGTGTAGGAGGAAGTATGTTATCTATCGGCTCAGCAGCTGGTGTTGCTTTAATGGGTCAATCAAAAGGAAATTATACTTTTTTTGGACATCTAAAATGGACTCCTGCCATAGCCCTAGGATATGCTGCTTCGATTTATGTACACATTCTTTACAATAGCGATAAATTTGACAATATTCCTATTGTATTGTGATAAAAACTGTAGTACTAATATCACTTCGGGGCGTAGCGCAGCCTGGTAGCGCATCTGGTTTGGGACCAGAGGGTCGCAAGTTCGAATCTTGCCGCCCCGACCAAAAAAATATGAGTACACCATCTGAATCTTTATTTTATATGCCACCTGAATGGCATCC
>MDTB01126984.1_pt1 | contig 10152 bp, 10 predicted proteins | sample 811161 | NCBI WGS metagenome assembly MDTB01 (sample SAMN05326650, study PRJNA326480) | marine metagenome | isolation source: seawater | place: Mediterranean Sea | collected 2009
CTACTGATTATTACTTTCTATCTACAATCGTTGCAGACCACTGAGCATCTGCCATTTTTTTATCTCCTACAAATGCTGTCCCTTTATACTTCCATACCCTTCCGTGTGATCTTATAGCCTCAATATTTAATTCTAGCACACAATCAGGTATAACAGGATTTCTAAATCTTGCTTTCTCAATTGTCATAAGAAACACCAGCTTATTGTCGTATGTGGCCTTATCTAAACCATTCGCGGTTAACGCTGCAGCAGCTTGTCCAAAAGCTTCCACTATTAAAACTCCAGGCATAACAGGTTCTCCAGGGAAATGTCCATTTACAAAAAAACTTTCTTTTTTTACTTTTACAATTGCTGTTGCGGAAAAAAGTTTTTTTATATTTTTTAATTCGTCTATAAGAAGCATTGGTTCTCTGTGTGGTAATAATTCTTTTATTTGCTCTTTATTTAAATTTGTCATTTAATTTCTCTTTTTTTAAAAAATCTCTAATATTTGTAGCAGGATAACCCATTACTTTTGTATTTGAAGGAATATTTTTAATAACACCACTTCCGCCTCCTATTTGAACATTATCTCCAATCTTTATATGTCCGGAAATACCAGCCTGACCTCCAATTAAAACCCTATTTCCAATTGTTGAACTGCCTGCAAATCCTACTTGCCCAGTTATAATACAGTTTTTTCCAATTTTTACATTGTGGGCAATATGAACCTGATTATCCAAAAAAGTTCCATCTCCTATTACAGTATTTGATAATGAGCCTCTATCTATAGTATTATTACACCCGATTTCAACATTATCTCCGATAATTACAGATCCTATGTGCGGATACCTTATATTTTTTTTTTTGCCTGGAAAAAAACCGAAACCTTTTTTTCCTATTATTGCTCCATCAAGTATATTGGTGTTATTTCCTATAATACTATTTCTTAATATTACATTACTACCAAGGGTACAATTATCTCCTATAGATACATTTTGCTCAATTATACAATTGTGGCCAATAGAACAATTTTTTCCAATTTTTACATTTTTTCCTAAAAGTATATTATTACCAATTTTTAAATTTAAATATTTTTTAGGGTTGATTGGTTTAACTTGTGAGTCAAAAGTATCATGAATTGAATTTGGGTAAAACAATGAAGTTACCGTAGCAACAGATAACAACACATTTGGGACTAAAATAATTTTTATACCTTTAGGTATTTTATTTTTTAGTTTTTGATTTGTAATAATAAGTTTCACATTCGAATTTTTTAAATAATCTAAATATTTAGTTGAATGCAAAAAAGATATATCATTTTGTTTTGCTAGCTCTAACTCCTTTATATCATTTACCATAAAGTTTTTATTTTGTTTTTTTTGATTTAAAACTTTTAGTATGTCGTTAAGCTTTACATTTATAGTTTTTTTAAAAAATTTATTTTTCATCTAGAAACTTAAAGATTTTTTTTGTTCATTTAATAAAATAATAATTCTATCTGTTATATCCAGTTTTTTTTGACCAACAATTATACTTTTTTTTGGTAATACGAATGAAATTGAGTTTTTTTCAACAAAATCTGTAATAATAGGATTTAATAATTCAAGAATTTTTTGTGTATTTTCAATTTTTATATTATTTAAATTATCTTGTAATTTTTTTTTTTCAGATCTGTAATCTTTAACTTCTATAGATAAACTATTAAATTTTTTTTCAAATTCATTCTTTTCAAGAATATTCTTTTGGGATATTAAAATTTCTTCTTTATTTTTCAGATCATTTTCTAATTTCTTTAAACTATCAATATTTTTTTTATTTATTTCTTGTAGATATTTATTTAAAGATTTTCCTATTTCTGATTTATTAAGAATTAAATTAATATCAATATAAACAATCTTACCATAGGCAATTGTTGGAGATAAATTTAAAAAAATAAAAATAAATAAAGATAGAATTTTTTTCATTTTAGAATGAGGTTCCAATTCTAAATCTAAAAGATTCGGTTTTATCAGAAGGTTCGCTGGATAAAGGTATAGCATATGACAAAGATAACGGTCCTATTACAGTGTACCAATTTAAAGATACACCTGTAGATGATCTAATTTCACTAGACTCTAAAGAACTATCGTAATCTACCTCTCTTAAGGTAGCAGCATCAAAAAATAAACTTAAATCCAAATTTTCATTTTCAGTAAAAATACTGGGCACTGTTGTATTAAGATTTATTGCAGATCCAAAATTTCCCCCAACATACTCATCCCCATCTTTTGGTCCAAATTTTCCTGTTTCAAAACCACGTAATTTACTACTTGGAATGTATACTCTTTTAGAAACTCTAACGTCATCATCAATTGAATTGACTGCCTTAAAGAAAAATCTACCAGATATAATTAAATTATCAGATAAGGAAATGTATTTTGAGTAATTTAATGCGTTGGTAATAGATAGATCATCTGAGTAAATTGGAAGTTGTTGGTTAAAACTAAGTCTATAGCCATCTGAAGGCTGAAAATTTTGATCTAATTTATTCAATATTAAGCTATAAGACAACAAATTCTCTATATAATCACCCTCTTGTTTTTTTTTATGATTTGATGCATTTGAAGATGTTTCCAATTTTTCATAATAGAGAGAAACATCAAAATTAATAAAAAGATCTGAATATTGTTCAAACCCAGTACCCACTCCAAATCCAGTTCTAGATGTTTTGAAACCACTCGTACTCAAAAAATCAGTTGAAGTACTTTCTATTATAGTATTCAGGGACCTATCAGTATTTTTATAGTTTGGGTTGACAACAGAAAATACACCTTTTACCTCATCCTCAGAAAGTGTAAGTTTAGTTGACAAATTAATACCTCTGCCCAAATAATTTTTTTCTTTTAAACCTGCAGTCATCGTAGCTCCCGCAGTACCAGTTCCAGCTCCAGCAAAAATTTCACCAGTTGGACTTTCCTCTACTGTAATATCAATAATTTTTTTTTGATTATCATTAAGAGAATCAGTTATTTTGGTCTCGACTGTTTTAAATATACCTCTAGACTTAATGTTATTTATAGATTTGTCAAACAATGTTTTATTAAAAGCATCTCCTTCGTCAATAATAAGTGAATTTCTAATTACCTTTTCATCAGTTATAAAATTTCCAAAAACATTAACCTGCTCAACAAATAATTTTTCTAGATCTTTAAAATTAATTATTACGTCTATATTGCTCTTATCATCAACTATAAGGTCATAATTTACATCAACAAAAATAAATTCTTTTTGAAGAGCTATTTTATAAATTTCATCAATTATATCATCAAGTTTTTTTTTTGAATATTTTTTATTTTTAATCTTATTTATTTTTTTTTTTATATTATTGAAATTGTCTTTATCAAAGTTTTCATTTAAATTTATGGAAATATCCTTAAAAAAATATTTTTTTCCAGCATCAATATTGAAGTTTAATTCAAAATATTTTTTATTTATATTTTTTGCATATGAGGATTTTACATTTACGTTGTAATAACCCATGTTTTGGTAATAATTTGCTAATAATTTTTCATCAAACTTAATTCTTCTTTCATCTAGATATTTATTCGAAGTTAAAAATTTCCAAAATTTTCCCTCTGTTGAATTAATAATTTTTCTTAATTTAGAATCTTTAAATATTTTATTACCTTGAAAATTGATATTTTTGATAATAGCTCGATCACCAAGGTTAAAATCATAAATAATATCAACTGAATTATTTTGGTTATTAATTATTTTTGTTTTTAAATCTGAAAAATAAAATCCGTTTGATCTAACTACATTTAGTAAAAGATTTTTTTGGTCTTGAATATTATTTTTTAAAAAAGGATATTTTTCACTTTTTTTTGTAATTTCGTCAATTTGTTTAAGTATTGACTTATTTTTTATTCCTTTGACTTGTATTGATTGGATTATGGGATTTTCATTAATTTTTATTTCAAGAATTTTATTTTTAGTTATTATTTGTATATCTTTAAAATAATTAGTTTTATAAAGTTCTTTAATAGCTAAATTTAAATCGTTTTCATCTAGTTGAACATTAGTTTTTAAGCCTGAAAACATTAAAACGGTTTCAACAGATAGTCTTTTATTGCCTGTAACTATAATTTCATTGTAATTTTGCGCAAAAGAAACTGATATATTTATAAGAAAACAAATTAATAAAATTGCAAGAGATTTAGTATTTTTAATTTTTATAAATTTAATCATTTCTTATTTAAATATTCATATAGGAATTTATTAACTTTTTTTACCATATTTTTAATTTCATTAATATTTTTTGGGGAAATTTTATAGTATTTAATTAAATATGGGTTTTTTAATAATTTAAATAATAACTCGTGTATTGAGATATATTTAATTGAATTTTCTAGATACATTTTTACCAATGCATCGTTTAAAGCAACTAAAATCACTTCAAAATAAGTATTGCTAAATTTTAAGTTTAAAATTTTTAATAAGGGAAAATTTTTAACATTGGGTTTTGAAAAAGAAATATTATTAATTTTTTTAATATCAAAATCATTATCATAATATTCAAATGTTTCATCTTTTTTGTATAATGAGTTTAAAATTGGTATCTGCATAGTTGTATCATGAGCTAAAAATTTTATTAGTCCAGATTTAAAATGTACAATAGCATGAACGTATGATTTAGGATGTATAATAATCTCAAATATTTTTTGATCTAAATTAAAAATTTTTTTTGCTTCTATAACCTCAAAAATTTTGTTCATCATCGTGGCAGAATCAATTGATATTTTTTTTCCCATTTTCCAGTTCGGATGCTTTAAAGCATACTTTGGGCTTATATTTTTAATATCTTCAAGTTTCATATTTAGGAAAGGACCACCAGATGCAGTAAGGTAAATTTTTTTAATATTTTTTTTATTTTCACTATTAATTAGTGAGTTGATAGAAAAATGCTCTGAGTCTAGTGGAATAAAATTTGTATTATTTTTTTTTAATTCATAGTTTAGAAATTTCCACCCACATATAATCGACTCCTTGTTTGCAATTCCAAGATTCCTAGTGAATTTGATTACTTTTAGAGTTGGCTCAAGACCCTCAATGCCAGATATAGCGCTTATTGTAAAATATACCTTTTGTTGAATATTTTTCAAAGCATTGTCTATCTCAAAAAAAACCTTAATTTTTTTTTTTTTAAACAAATGACTATATTTTTGAAAATTTGACTTATCATTTATAACTACTTTTTTTACATTGAATTCTAATGCTTGATTAAAAATTCTTCTTATATTTGAGTTTGTAGTCAATAAGCTTATTTTAAAATCTTTTTTATTTTTTTTTATAATTTTCAAAGTTGATCTACCAATTGAGCCGGTAGAACCAAGAATTATTAAGTTTTTAATCATATTAAATAGAGATAATAAGAATTCCAACTGGTAATGCTAATAGAACACCGTCAATTCTATCTAGAATGCCTCCATGGCCCGGTAGGAATGATCCTGTATCTTTAATTTTAGCTTTTCTTTTAAAAATTGAAATAATTAAATCACCAGCTTGCGATATCGATGATATTAGCATTATTACTAAAAATAGATTTGTATCTGGTAATATAATATCATCATAGGCATTTTGAAAAGAATAACCAATGATTAAAGAGATTACGAATGAACCGACTAAGCCTGAATAAGTTTTGTTAGGACTTATTTTAGTTATTTTTTTTCCACCAATAGTTCTTCCAAATATATAACCTCCAATATCTGTTGAAATACAGATTGATAATATAAATAGAATTTTAAATTTATTTATTTCAAATGACTGGGTTAAAAAAAAAATGATAACTAAAGTAAAATAACACAAATAAATAATCATTGAAATTATTGCTAAAAAATATGAAAAATTGTTTATATTAAATATTTTTTTAAACATCTTTATAAATTCATCAATTACAAGAAAATTTATAATAATTAGGATAACATAGAGAATTTTTGTATCCATAAATGACAAAAAAAGGATTAATAATAATAAGACGGATGTCAAAAACCTTTTGTTTAACTCACTCATTTTAATCCACCAAAGTTTCTTCTCATTCTTTTAAATCTTAATATTATTTTTCTAAAGTCTTTTTTAGTAAAATCAGGCCATAATTTTTTTACAAAAAAGATTTCAGAGTAGGATGCTTGCCAAAGTAAAAAATTACTCAGTCTATGTCTATCACCAGTTCTTATCAGTATTTCTGGATCTGGGATATTTTTAGTATATAAGCCTTTTGAAATATTCTTCTCATTTATACCAATTGATGAATTTATTAATTTTTTTACAGAGTATATAATTTCCTCTTTAGAACCATAGTTTAAAGCTATGTTAACTTGTATTTTATCTTTCTTTTTTGTTAATTTTTCAGCATTTAAAAGTTTTGATTTTAATGAACTAGGAAATTTATTTATATTTCCTATTATTTTAAGTTTTATATTTTTTTTTATAAAATTATCTAATTTCTGATCGATATATTTTTCCAGCAGATATATTAAAAAGGTAATTTCTTTCTTAGGTCTTTTCCAATTTTCTGTAGAAAAAGTATACAAAGTTAGGTAGCTAACTTTGTTAAAAATTGCTTCCTCTATTATTTTTTCAACTATTTTAACGCCTTGACTATGACCAAAATTTCTAGATTTTTTTTTTTTAATTCCCCATCTTCCATTTCCATCCATAATGATGGCTACATGTTCAGGTGAATTCATATTGTCATTATTTCTTTTTCTTTTGCTGTTACTCTATCGTCTATAACTTTAATTTGATTATCCGTATAATCTTGAATAACTTTTTCATTTTTTTTAACCTCGTCTTCAGAAATTTTTTTATCCTTTAGTAATTTTTTTAGTTCATCATTTGCCTCTCTTCTAATATTTCTAATTGAGACTTTACATTTTTCTCCCATGGCCTTTATAATTTTTTTAATTTCTGACCTTCTTTCCTCACTGAGATCAGGTACGGGCAATCGTATTAATTGACCATCAATTTGAGGGTTTAAACCTAATTCTGATTTTTTAATTGCTAAGTCGATCAAAGTTACATTATTTGTATCCCATACTTGAATATTAATACTTCTAGGTTCTGGTGTTGTGATGCTTCCTAATTGATTGATGGGCATTTTTTGTCCGTAAACATCAACTTTTACAATATCCAACATGCTAGCATTTGCTCTTCCGGTTCTTAGAGAACTCAATTCTTGTTGAAAAACTTCATATGTTTTTAACATTTTGTTATTATATTTTGAGTCTTCAAACATTACTCACCGATCTTTAGTCTAACAAATTCGTTGATTTGTAAATTTGATATTTCTAAATTTTTAATTACATCTTTAATTTTCATTTTTGGGTCCATTACCCAGTCTTGTGTCATTAAACTATTTTCATCTTTAAATTTATTAATTTTACCTAAACTTATTTTCTTTGCAATTTCTTCGGGTTTACCTGAGTTTTTTAATTCCTCTGCAATTAGATTAACTTCTTTATCAATCAATTTTTGATCAATTTCATTTGCATTTAAAGCTATAGGATTGGAGGCAGCTATATGCATTGACAAATGTTTTCCAAATAAATCTAATTTATCAGATTTTTCATTAATATTTATAGAAACTATAACTACTAACTTTGATACATTATCTTTAATGACAGAATGTTGATAAGCAAAATTTCTTGAGTTTTCATTATTGAGAGTCTTGGCTCTACCAATCGTTATTTTTTCACCTATTTTTGCAATTAATGCCACCAAACTCTCATCAACTGTTTTATTGTTTTCCATTTTAGCAATTTTCAATTCATCCAAATTTGATGAATGTTTATTATTCATTGTACCTAATTCTTTCACAAAATTTATAAAATCATCATTTTTCGCAACAAAATCTGTTTCACAATTTACTTCAATTAATGACATTTTTTTCTCATCGCCTGAGAGTACAATAACACCCTCATTAGCACTCCTAGACATTTTTTTCGATGCTTTAGCTATACCTTTTACTCTTAAGATTTCTGCAGCTTTATCTAAATTACCATTGGACTCTTTTAAAGCCATATTACAATCTTTGAAACCTGCTCCTGTTGATTTTCTCAATTGTTTTACTTTTTCTATATCACTCATTAAATTTCCTGTAATAAATTAATATTTAATTAAGTTTTGTTTCTACTTTTATTGATTTAGGTTTTTCAGAGCTTGATTCTACCACTTTTAATTCACCTGTTTCTTTATCATTAACAGGATTTTGTGAAACCTCTTTTTTAGCATTTAAAATAGTTTCTTTTAAAAGCGAGCAATAAAGGTCTATAGATCTTCTTGCATCATCATTACCTGGTATAGGAAAATCAATATCATCTGGATTAGAATTTGTATCAAGTATCGCTACTATAGGTATACCTAATTTAACAGATTCTTTAATTGCTAATGACTCATAGTTAGTATCAATAATAAATACAAGATCAGGTATCTTTTTCATACTTGAAATTCCACCTAGAGATCTTTGCAACTTATCTCTCTGACCGCTCATTTTTAATAATTCTTTTTTTGTAAATCCTCTATTCTCTGAACTCAAATCTGCCTCGATTTTATCAAGTTTCTTGATAGAATTTGAAATTGTTCCCCAATTAGTTAGCATTCCTCCTAACCACCTATAATTTACAAAATATTGATCAGTTTCATTTGCAAGTTCTGCTATTGCTTCTGATGCTTGTTTTTTGGTTGATATAAATAAAATTTTACCACCAGATGAAATTGTTGAATAAACTTTTTCTAATGCTACTTTAGTTAATTCAAGAGTTTGAGTAAGATCTATTATGTGGATAGAATCTCTTTTACCAAAAATAAATTTCTTCATTTTTGGATTCCATCTTAAAGTTTTGTGGCCAAGATGCACGCCAGCCTCTAGTAATTGCTCAATTGTTAGATTTGGTATTTTCATATTTATTCCCGGTTGTGCCACCACAATTACTGCCTAAAAAAGGACCGGAGGTATAAAACCAGAAATTGTGTGCGTATTAGTTTATGGAACTAATTACAAAAAAAAGAAAAAAAAACAAGTACTTTTTAAATAATTTCAAGATTTTCATCATTTCTCAGCAAATTAAGCATTTTATGATCAATTTTTCTATTTTCTTTTAATTGAAAAGTCATCATTTTTTTATCCATCTCAACATCTATGACGACTTTAGTCTTTCCAACCTCCTTACTCAATTTATTAATTTTTTGTAATTCTTCTAAATCTTTAATTTTTATTTTTATTTCTTCAATAGGTTTATCAATTACTTCCTTCATAGAAATAATTTTTCTTATGTTTATTTTTTTTTCAACCTTATTTTCATCAATATAGTTTTTAACTAAAGTGATCATAACGGAGTTTCCCTCAATTAGTATTTCTCTATTAGACTCAAAAACTTCAGAAAATACAAATAACTCAAAAACTCCTGATAGATCAGAAAATTTAATTATTGCATAAGAAGTCCCTTTTTGCGTTTTTTTTTCTTGTACTTTTAAAATAGTACTTGATATATTTGAGCTTAAAATATTTTCATTTGTATTAAATTCTTCAAAATTGATAATGTTATATTGATTAAAAAGTGATTTATATTGATTAAGGGGGTGGTCAGAAATAAAAAGTCCCAATGTTTCAAATTCTTTAGATAGTTTAACATCGACATTCCAATCTTTTGCATGTTCAATATAAGTTTCGTCATCTTCTTCATTAAATAAATCTATTTGATTTGCTGAGTTATTTTCAAAAATATTTTTGGATTTTAGGATAATATTAGGTATTGAATTAAATAAAGATTGTCTGTTACCAATAAAGTTATCAAAAGCTCCTGCTTTAACAAGACCTTCTAATTGTAATTTATTAATATCTTTTGGGTTAACACGGTTTATAAAGTCTGTTAAGTTTTTGTATTGTCCATTTTTTACTCTCTCGTCTACAATTTTTGAAATTGCTTCAAAACCGACGTTTTTAATTGCTCCTAATGCATAAAGAAAATTTTTACCATCTGATGAAAAATCAGCATAACATTTATTAATATCTGGACGGATTATATTTATATCTAATCTTTTAAGTTCCTCATAAAATTCACTTAATTTTTTTTGGTTTGAAAGCTCCATCGACATAGATGCAGCAAAAAACTCATGTGGATAGTACGTTTTTAA
>MDTB01134609.1_pt1 | contig 10152 bp, 8 predicted proteins | sample 811161 | NCBI WGS metagenome assembly MDTB01 (sample SAMN05326650, study PRJNA326480) | marine metagenome | isolation source: seawater | place: Mediterranean Sea | collected 2009
CACCGAGTCTAATGGCGCTCAGTGTGTTTTTTTAGACGAATTCAAGAGTAAAAGCGGCGAAGCCCTGCCCGTTATTGTGCAGAAATCCGATGGCGGCTTCCTTTACTCCACCTCGGATCTGGCTTGCCTACGCAGACGCATCGGCGACTTTAAGGCCGACCGCGTACTGTATTTTGTGGACGCCAGACAAGCCCTGCACTTCAAGCAGGTGTTCGCGGTAGCCGCAGCCGCGGGCATTAGCAACCCTGCCGTGGAACTGGTGCATATGCCCTTTGGCACCATGCTAGGCAAGGACAACAAGCCCTTCAAAACCCGGCAGGGGGCGCTGGTGAAATTATCGGACCTGCTAGACGAGGCCGTAAGCCGCGCCGGACAGCTGCTGCAAGATCGACAAGTACAGAGCAAGAACCCCGATATCGATGATGCTGAACTGGCGCGCTTGGCGCAGACCATTGGCATCGGCGCAGTAAAGTATGCGGACCTGTCGAAAAACCGCACCAGCGACTACGTTTTCGACTGGGATCAAATGCTCAGCTTTGATGGCAATACTGCGCCCTATTTGCTTTACGCCTACAGCCGCGCTCGCAGCATTTTTACTCGCGGCGGCATTAACCCCGCGACCTTGCCGACACAGGTTGTTAGCGTTGACGAACCTGAACGACGGCTGGCTGTGGTCATTGCTGGCTATCAAGACCTGCTCGAGCAAGTGGCTGAAGAAGGTTACCCGCATCAACTGTGTGCCTACCTTTATGAATTGGCCGGACGCTTCACCCAGTTCTATGAACAGTGCCCAATTCTCAACAGCGAAGACGAGGTTAAAACCCGCCGCCTCGCACTGACCAAGCAAACAGGCGACGTGCTGGCAAACGGCCTGAGTCTGCTGGGCATCGGTGTCGCGGAGCGGATGTAGTCCCAGGGTTTGGGTTGTTTGAAAAGAGCAAATACATGACACAGACCTATACAACTTTGATCAGCGCCAGCGAACTGGCTCAGTTAGTAGCACAGCAGGCGCCTCTGCGTATTTTCGACTGCCGCGCCAGACTGGGCGCCCCCGAACAGGGCGGCCTGCTATTTCGCGCCGGACATATCCAAGGCGCACTGCAGGCTGACTTAGATGCCCAGCTTGCAGATGCACCGAACACCCAAGGCCGTCATCCCCTGCCACCCTTTGAACAGTGGTTGGGCCAAGTACAGCGCTGGGGTTTGCAGCCTGAGGAACAGGTCGTGGTCTATGACGATGCCGGTGGGCAAATGGCCGCCAGAGCATGGTGGATGTTTCGCTGGTTAGGCCACGAGGCCAGCGCAGTGCTCGACGGCGGTCTGGCGCAGTGGCAACAGCCTTTGCAAAGCGGTAATGCCGCCCCAGTCAGCACCAGTGATTACCAGCCGCAGCCAGCTCTAACCCGTCTTTGGCAGGTAGACGAGGTGCTGCAAAACCTGCAAAGCACCGAACACACCTTGGTCGATGCGCGCAGTCAGGAGCGCTTTCGCGGCGAGGAAGAACCCATTGATCCGGTAGCCGGGCATATCCCTAATGCGGTCTGTTTACCCTGCAGCGAAAACCTCGGAGCAGAAGGTTTGTTCAAAACCCCAGCCCAGCTGCGCGAACGCTTCGCCAGCATCACAACGGCGCATACCGTGTGCTACTGCGGCTCTGGGGTAACCGCTACGCACAATATTTTGGCCATGCGCGTTGCGGGCCTAGCCGAACCCGCCCTGTACGCTGATTCGTGGAGCGGCTGGATTACCGACACCAGCCGGGCTGTCGCCACCGGCGACGGATCCGCAGACTAAGCAACGTCGGCCACATGCTCGAGCATAAAGAGTCTATCGCACCTACCCAACTGCATTGGCAGGACAGCCAGCCTGTATCAGCAGCGTTTGACGACATTTACTTCAGCGCCGATGGCGCGGAGGAAGTGCAGCGCGTGTTCTTGCAGCCGAGCAAAATCGTGGCCAGAGCCAATGCAGCGTCAGCCTATTTGACGGTTGCCGAGTTAGGCTTCGGCACGGGCCTAAACTTTATCGTTTGCGCCGACGAGCTGCTTCGCGCAAGCAGCCGCATACTGCATTTTATTAGCGTCGAGGCGCATCCGCTGGCACCCAGTGACTGGCAGAAAGTAGCTTCCCTGCAGCCTCACTCGCCAACCGCCCAAGCCCTCTCAGCAGCTCCACCACCCCTACTCAGTGGCTGGCACCGCCGTTCGTTCCATGATGGCCGGGTACAGCTGAGCGTTTTCCATGGTGATGTAACCCATGCCTTAGACGACCTGCATGCGCGGCAACGTCAACCCATAGACGCATGGTTTCTCGACGGCTTCACCCCGGCAAAAAACCCCGCCATGTGGCAAGCCTCGGTTATCCATCGCATCGCCAGCCTCAGTACCCAAGGCACTACGGTGGCAACTTTTACCTCGGCAGGACAGGTGCGGCGCGACCTAGATGCTGCGGGTTTTGCCATGACAAAGATCGATCAACGACCCTTAAAACGCACCAGTTTACTCGGCAATTTCGTTGCCAACGGCAAACCCCAAGCCGAACAACCACCACGCCGGGTTAGCGTGCTCGGGGCAGGCATTGCCGGTGCAACAGTTGCTCGCCAACTGGCCCAGCTGGGTATTTGCGTCAGCGTCTTTGATCCAAACGGCATGGCCAGCGGTGGTTCGCAAATGCCCGTTAGCGCCCTGCACGCGCGCTTGCTGGGAGACCAAACAGCGGCTGCTGAGTTTCGCGCCCGGGCCTTTCATCATGCCCGCGCCATGCATCAAGACTACCTGTCGTTCCGCCCGACCGGGGCATTGCAGTTGGCGCTCAACGAGCGGGAACTGACCAAGCTAAAGCGTATTCAGGCGGTTTATGGATCTGGTCGTTTAGCCGCTGAAGACGACTGGCTACACTACCAAACACCTGAGGAGCTATTGGCTAGCGTACGCACCCAAGCGCTGGGCGGCCTCTACTTTGACGGCGCAGGCCTCGTCGACCTGCCGCTACTGTGTAAGACCCTACTGGATCACAGCAATATCGAATTCTCAGAGATGGCCGCCGAGCCTGACGAAGGCCAACCGTGGGTTATCGCCTGCGGTACCGCCAGCCGCAACCACACACTTGGCATACCCTTGGAGGTTGGCAGCGTCTGGGGCCAACTGGACTGGATACAACCCTTCTCGGCACACCCGAATAACACCCGAACTCGGCCGATTGTCGGCAACGGCTACGCTATTCCCAACGGCCAAGCATGGGTGGTTGGCAGCAGCTACGAGTATCGGCCATGGGAGCCAGCGCAAGCTACGGCCAGCAATATAGAAAGCAATCGACGTTTTATTGGTCCAGACGACATGCAGACCCTTAGCTACAAACGTGCACCACGCTGTGTTTCCAGTGATCGAAATCCGGTGATAGGGCGGCTGGCACAGCAACGCTGGATCAGTACCGCACATGGCTCTCTGGGTACCAGTTCTGCGCCCTTGGCAGCCAGCATTATTGCCAGCGATATTATGGGGTGGGTGCCGCCAGTATCCGCACGGGTGCTAGCGGCGCTAGCGCCGACGCGTTTCATTGCGCGTCAGGCGCGGCGTGGCGTCAAGGTGGTTGGTCCTGCCGAGCCGTAAACGGTATTAGACGCCCTTGATTACGCGCACATCGATCACGCTTTCGATGTCCCGAATGGCCTGCAACAAACCTTCATCCGGTGCCTCAGACAAATCGATTAGGTTATAGGCCAAGTCATCGCGGCTTTTGTTAATTAGGTCGATTACATTGATGTTGCGCTCACCCAGCACCGCCGTCATCTGCCCCAACATGCCGGGTACATTGTGGTTGCTTATGGCCACACGGTAGCCGTCTACCGCCTCCAAGCTCACGGCTGGGAAATTTACCGAATTAACAATGCTGCCGGTTTGCAAAAACCGCATCAGTTGATTGGCGGCCATCACCGCGCAATTTTCTTCCGCCTCATCGGTGCTAGCACCCAAGTGCGGTGTGAGCATGACTCTTGGGTGATCGATCAACCCTGGTACCGGAAAGTCGGCCACATAGCGGCCAAGATGCTCGCTTTCCAGCGAGTCTTTCAATGCTTGGGCGTCGACAATGGGCTGCCGGGCAAAGTTCAGCAAAACGCTACCGGGTTTGAAGGCCTGCAGCGCTTCGGCGTTAATCATGCCCTCAGTGGCGGGCAGTTGAGGTACATGCAAACTGACATAGTCCGCCCGCGCAAATAGGCTGGGCAGGTTTTGCATACGCTCAACATCCGATGGCAGCCGCCAAGCCGCATCGACGGACAGTGCGGGATCGTAACCGAGAACATTCATGCCCAAGTCCATGGCTGCGCGGGCTACCATGGAGCCAATGGCACCCAAGCCAACGACGCCTAACGTTTTGCCGATCAGCTCGCGGCCTTTGAATTTTTTCTTCTCCGCTTCGACCAGCTTGTTCAACTCAGCCTCATCGGTAACTTGGGCGAGCGAGCGGACATAGCTGATACCGCCAAATACGTCTCGGGAGGCCAAGAACATGGCCGTAAGTACCAATTCTTTTACTGAGTTTGCATTCGCACCCGGCGTGTTAAACACCACGATACCCGCCGCACTACAGGCGTCTACTGGTACGTTGTTAACGCCTGCACCGGCTCGCGCCACCGCACGCAGACCCGGCGTTAACTCCTCTACTGCCAACTTATGGCTGCGCAGCAGGAGCGCATCGGCCTGCTCGACATCTGGGCCAACCTGATAGTCACCGGCGGAAAATCGCTCCAGACCAACGGCAGCAATGGCGTTATAGGTTTTGATGTTATAAGGGTTCGGCTTGTCCATATGCGGCGCTTTTTATAGGGGAGCGGCACGTTAGGCAAGGCCCCGCACGATGTCAAGACAGGGACGGATTCGCGCCGTGAAGACGCTGTAACTCACCCAGAAGACGATCTGCGGCGTCTGCCGCTTCCAGCTTTGCCATGGCTTCGCGATACACCGAAGCGTCTTGCACTAGTTTGTGCAGAGCCGCCAGCAGGCTTGGGCCGGTGAGTTCGTTTTCTGCCACCACCTCGCTCCAACCCTGACCTTGGGCATAGGCTGCGTTGGCCAGTTGATCGCCTCTGGAGCCTGCCAAAGGCAGCGGCACCAGCAAATTCGGCTTGCTCAAGGCCACCCACTCAAACAGCGCGTTGGCCCCGGCTCTGGAAATCACCACATCGGCAGCTGCCAACAGGTCACCCCAACCCCCAGCGACAAATTCCAGCTGCACATATCCCGGCTGCTCTAGCTCGACGGTTTTACCGGCACCACAAACGTGAACGACAAAGTAGTCCCGCGTTAGCGCCGCCATGTTGTCGCGAATAATTTGGTTGAGGCCTTCGGCACCAAGACTGCCGCCGGTGACCAGCAGTACCCTTTTAGCGTCGCCAATTGCAAACTGCCGACGCGCGGCAGTCGCGTCGCCGCGCAACAGTTCGTCGCGCACTGGCGTGCCAGTGATTACGTGCCGACCCTTAAAACCAGCGAAGTGGGTATCGCTGAAGCTTGTACAAAGGGTTTTGATGAACGGCAGGCTCAGCCGGTTAGCCAGCCCCGGCGTCAGGTCAGATTCGTGAGCCACCACCGGAATGCGCAGCAACCAGGCGGCGACAACTGGGGGCAGCGAAACAAAACCGCCCTTAGAAAACAGCACGCTCGGTCGAATGCGCGCCAACAACCGCAGCGATTCCAACACCGCCCAAGCGATGCGGAACAAGTCGCTAAAATTTTGCCAAGACCAATAGCGCCGCAGTTTGCCGGCAGCGATACCATGAAAAACCACCTCACGCTGAGCCAAATAACTCTGCTCTAGGCCACTACGAGTGCCTATAAAATGCACCACATAACCACTGGCCAAAAGACGGTCTACGACGGGTAGGGCAGGAATCACATGACCTGCGCTACCGCCACCGGTAATGACAATAGGCTTTGTTGGGATATTGGCCGGGTCGGGGCTGCTGGCAGACTCAGTCATAGGGCAGTGTTCTTCTTGGTTATGCCGTCAGCAACCTTAATAGCCAAGCACCGACTTTAACAAGGGAACCGTAAGCAGGCGTTGCTGTTCCAGCGTCGCCTGATCGAGGCGATCTAAATCGGCCAGTAGCTGGTCGATGCCCCGTGGCCCACGCCGCAGCCAATACTCGACCACATTGTCGCCCAATCGATAACCGCGCTGCTCGGCTCGCCGAGTCATAACGCGGCTCTTTTCTTCGTCGTTTAGCGGTTGCAGTTGGTAGTGGGCCAGAGCACGGAGCCGTGAATTCAGGTCCGCCAAGACGAAGGACAGTTGCCCAGCGTTGTGTCGATGGGCGACTAGCAAGCGCCGCGACACACCTGCGCCACTGTCGTTTAGCACGTTGTACAGCGCCATCAACATTTCTTCCGCCGTTATTTCACTCCGCAGTGCCTCCACATGGTCAACGGCGACACAAACCGACAAATCAGCGCCCTGTCGAATGCGTCCAATCAGGTCGCCAACGGCGTCAACAAAGCCGCTTGCACCTAGCTCAAGGCAGTCAATATAGGCCTGTAAAAACCCGCTCTGCGCAGCGCCTAAACAGCTGGCTCGCAGTAAGTGGGTCTTGCCGCAGACATCTTCGCCGCAGAGCCAAAAGCCACTGAAGCCCCGAGGCCAAGAGCTTAAGCCAGCGCATAGCTCTTGGTTGGGGCCGACCACGAAATTGTCAAAACTCGGCTGATGGGGTGCATCGATGGGAAAGATAGTCTGGTCGTTCAAGAGTCGCCCTGCTCTGCCCTGCCGTCACTTTCTACGCCCTGCTGGCCGCGCAGCCGCCGCCAAGAATGCCGTCCCCAATAGAACAAATAATGGCAGCCTGAGGCAATGCACAGGGCAGCCAGCAGGGGAAAACCGAACTGCTGCAACAGTGCAAGCAAGTCAGCGCCAAGCGCGCCCACGGGCATTTGGCTCACCATAAGCAGCAGTACCACCACAATTTGCACTGCTGTGTTGGTCTTGCTGAGCAGACTGGGGTTCACTGTGATATCGCCGAACACCCCACGGTATACGCCAACACCGAGCAAGATCAGAAAATCCCGAGTTAGGATAAGTACCACAAGCCAAACCGGTATCAGCGAATGCAAGGTGAACACCAGATACATGGCCGCCACCAGAAATTTGTCCGCCAAGGGATCCAGCAGCGTACCCAGCTCCGTCTGCCATCCAAAGCGACGGGCCAAAAACCCGTCTAGGGCATCAGAGCCAGCGGCTACCAGCATTAGCCAGAAGGCGCTCATCACCTGTTGCTGCCACAGCAGCCAGGCAATGGGTACGACCAAGGCGATACGCAGCATGCTTAAGTAGTTGGGCAGCGCATTCATATTTCACCTAGCCAGATAAAGTCTATTTGCGGGGTCTGCGCGGGGTCGTCGAAAAATTCAATCTCTGCGAGTTGCGCTGACACTGGTTCAGCGTCTGGGCTCAACCTAGGCCGAGCAAAGCGCCCATCGTCGAGAAGCAGCGCCTGTAGTTGCTGATCTGTCGCCATGGTGTCTATGCGCAAGGTTAGCTGCCCCTGCTGCATACTCGCCAGTTCCACTGCGTCGACAAATTCCAGCGAGCCCAGGTAATTGAGCAAATCTGCGTAGGCCTGCAGGGTATCTACGCCCTGCACCACGAGCTGATGCTTAGTGCTGGTTTTCGCAAACACCAAGTGCTGGTCGAGTAGACTTTGGGTGGCCATCTGCACCCCAAGCTCGGTCACATTGTCGATGTTAGCGCCGCTAACATACTGCGACGACTCCCCTGTGGCTGAGCGCAGCAACCATTCACCGGTATAAAACCGTTCGCCCAGAATTTCCTGCACGCTGAAGCGTCCAACCAAATACTGGTCAGCCCTGTAGCGCTGGCTGGCTTGGTCTAGGACATCGGTGAACTTACCCCAAATCACACCGGCGTTAACCTGCACACTGTCTTGCAGATCCATAAGCGGCAGCAGCACCGGCAGACCACGTTGGTAGGCGGCAAAGTCTAATGCTCCGCCAACTGCCAAGGTGCCGTGATCGACTACAGCGCGGCCACTGGGTTCGTCCAACACCATCCATGCCAACGTTGAGGCGCGACGCGACCACCATGTTGGTAGCTGGGCGTTACGCGCCAGTTGCTTAATGACGGTGGGCTGAAAGTCGAAGCGCAAGGCTAGTGTCTTAGTGCCGACTTGTCTGGCGTTGTCGATTTGATTGCGGCGCTTGGCGCCTAGATCGCTGGGGTCGAAGTAAACGTATTTGGAATAGTAGCGTTCTGGATTTTTCAGTGCGTCTGCTATGACGGGAACGCGGGGCACCGAGGCCAGCCCAGAGGTGCGCGACAACACTCGGAGCAAGGAACGCTGGGCCGCAGCAAGACGCGCAGGCGCGCCTTGATCTGGTACATATTGCTCCACCTGATACAGCCAAGCGGCAGACCCTGCACCCAGCTCCTGAGCCAGCACCCGAGGAGCACAGACGACAGCCCACAGACATGCCGCGATAGAAAACACTCGCAGTAGGGTATGGGGGTAGCTAAGCCAGTTGGGCATAAGCAATAAATCTTCTCATCGTCACAGCGCGCAAGTGTAGCGAAGTTGACCTGAATATGAGTATTTTTGTCTGCTTAGAATGTGCCTTACAGTCCGCGCTGTGGAAAAATTATCGGCATCAGGCGTGGCCTCGGCAACGCGACAGGGCAGGGAAAGCGATTGGACATCGATGAGGGCCTAGCTCAGCGGGTACGCAAAACATTACGAGAACTTGCCGACTTTGCGGATATCAGTGAGCGCAAGATGTTTGGGGCGCTAATCACCATGGTTAACGGTCATATGACCTGCGGCATTTCCGCTAGTAAGCCCGGCAACAAAATTCGACCCATGCGCGAACCAAACGACGGCGACGAGCCGATTACCGGCATGCTGCTGCGCGTTGGCATTAACCGCTACGACGAAGCGCTGACAGACCCCCACTGCCGGGCGATGGACTTTGCCGGTAAACCCATGACCGGCTTTGTGCATATTGACTCTCTGGGTCTGCAAGAGGACGAGGACTTGCAGCGCTGGTTGGAGCTGAGTTTGAGCTTTGTACTGGCCCAGCCGCCGAAGTAGATTCTCCCAAAATCACCCAAGGCTTGGCTGCGACTGGCGACCCTCAGAAAAGCCGAAACACGCTGGCACAGCGCACTGCAAGGGCAGACCACATTGGCCACCACAGCTTTGGTCTGGGTCCATGAGCCTGTAGACTGCGCTTTTCATTTCTTGAGCGTGTCATGTCCCAACCGCCCAGCGACTACTCCAACGGCCCAACCCGTGGGCTGACCTATAAGGATGCAGGCGTTGACATCGAAGCAGGTGCGGAGCTGGTTAAGCGCATCGCGCCAGCGGCCAAGGCCACCCGCCGCAGCGAACTGCTAGGCGGTCTCGGGGGCTTTGCGGCCATGGCCGAAATGCCAACAGGCTATGGGCAACCCATTTTGGTTACGGGTACCGACGGGGTCGGCACGAAACTGAAACTGGCCATTGATTACAACCGCCACGATGGGGTCGGCCAAGACCTTGTCGCCATGTGCGTTAACGACGTGCTCGTGGTCGGCGCCGAGGCGTTCCTGTTTCTCGACTACTACGCCACTGGCAAGCTGGACGTGGACATCGCTGAGCGGGTGATCAAGGGCATTGCTCACGGCTGTTCGTTAGCTGGCTGCACACTGGCCGGGGGCGAAACCGCCGAAATGCCGGGGTTTTATGGCGATGGCGAATACGACCTCGCTGGCTTTTCAATTGGTGTGGTAGAAAAGGCCAAAATCATCGACGGCAGCAAGGTCGATGTGGGCGATAAAATTATTGGCCTGCCCAGTTCTGGGCCACACAGCAACGGCTACTCGCTGATCCGCAAAGTACTGGAAACAGCCGACTTGGTGCCGGACGAAACCTTGCTGGACGAACTGCTAGCACCCACGCGGATTTACGTTAAGCAAGTGCGCAAGCTGCTGGAAACTGTCGACGTACACGGCATGGTGCATATTACCGGTGGCGGCTTTTACGAGAACATTCCGCGAATTTTTACCCGCGACGGACTAGCTGCCCTTATCGACCTTGATAGCTGGCAGCGCCCTAACGTGTTTGCTTGGTTGCAGGAGGCTGGCAACATTTCCGAGCAGGAAATG
>MDTB01154038.1_pt1 | contig 10152 bp, 7 predicted proteins | sample 811161 | NCBI WGS metagenome assembly MDTB01 (sample SAMN05326650, study PRJNA326480) | marine metagenome | isolation source: seawater | place: Mediterranean Sea | collected 2009
CTATGCGAATTGTATGGAAACAGCAAAAAGAAATGTACCACGTGAGTGTCGATCCCTAGGATTTGAGACATGACAAGAAGGGAATTTATGGTTAGAAGTGCTGTATTTGCCAGTTGTCTACTCCCCTTGAGCACATCTGAAGCGAGTGTGGCAAGAATAATGGAAAGACGTTTCGGCCAGTTAGCTGATGGATCGGAGATACGTGTGTTTAGGTTGTCGAACGGAACAGGAGCATGGATAGATATTACCCCTCTTGGAGGCACTATTTTAGGTGTGCATGTGCCTGACCGGATTGGTGAAATTTCTGATGTAATATTGGGATTTGATGGACCACAAAAATATGCCGAACCGGGTCCTTTTTTTGGGGGAATTATTGGCCGTTATGCCAATCGTATAGCCGCTGGAAAATTTTGTATTCAGGAGCTTTGCTATCAGCTGGATAAGAACGAGGGGGAGAACTCTTTGCATGGAGGCTTTTACGGTTTTGATAAACGTCTGTGGTCTGCACAGGTCCTCAACGATGAGGATGGCAATTTTTTACAACTTTTTTTACACAGCGTAGATGGCGATCAGGGTTACCCAGGGAACTTATCGGTGACGGCTGAATACCGTTTTGGAAAAGATAACAGACTTTCGATCGACTATTTTGCTGAGACCGATGAAGACACAATTATCAATCTCACGCAACATCCCTATTTTAATCTCGATGGGCATGGAAAGGGAGATATTTTAAACCATCAGCTTTTCATTAAGGCAGATAGTTATCTCCCCGTAGATGATGTTTTTATTCCAACTGGCGATTTATTAGCTGTTGATAAAGTAATGGATTTCCGCAAACCGAAATCCATTGGCGAACATATTTTTGCCGAACATGCGCAGCTAAAGATTGCTCAGGGTTATGATCATACATGGATTCTGTCGGGGCCCGACAGTGGTGGCTTACCCATTGCAGCGACTTTGTATTCAAAAGAGTCAGGACGGAAATTGTCGATATTTACCGACCAGCCCGGTATGCAATTCTATTCTGGTAACCACTTGGGTATCACTAGTGGGGGCAAAGCAGGAGTAAGTTACAACAGATATTCGGGTGTTGCTCTTGAGACACAACACTTTCCTAATAGCCCAAATAACAAACATTTTCCAAGCACGATTCTATATGCTGGTAAAAGTTATTCCAGCCGCACCGAGTGGGTGTTTTCAGTAGAGTGATTGATCGTGGATTTATCCGCTGACCGGTCAACATCCGGAGTAATGGCTCCATGACCAATTCATTTTTATTTGGATTTTAGCTTGGCTCTCGTCGGCAGGAAGTGGGTTTTTGATTAAGAGTCAGTGGCTAGGTTATGGAGTGCAAAGTATGCTCTTTTTGGTTGTTGTTTGGAGTTAAATAGGAGCGGATAATTTGTTCGCCCGACCACCGGTCGATAGTTCTTCCATGTCTCATCATCGGATGTGCCCCACAGAGATACTCTTGGGATTTTATCTCGATGCTTAATGAACAATCGAAATAGTTCTTCATACCTTTCGGCAAGAAGTATGCCTACCTTTTTAGGTAATCCGTCTTTGTATGGATTTAATTTATCCGCTCTTTCAGAGAGGTCGTTGATATGCTGATCTCTGTAAGTCCATGCATTTGGGAGCACATCCACATCTAACTCAGTGATGTGAACCTGCAAGCCCTCGTTATAAAAGTTTATGATAGTTTCTTCAAGCTGCTCGATTGATGGTTTACCCGAGTCTAGCTCTACATGGCACTGCAGTCCTATTCCATCTACCCTGACACCTTTCTTTTGTAATCTTTTTATTTGCTGTATCGCAAACACCTGCTTTTTTTTATTTTCGAGCTTAAAATCATTATAGATCAGGTGAGCTGTCGGATCAGCTTCTCTGGCAATTTCAAATGATTTACTCAAAAAGTTAGGGCCAAGGACATCATACCAACTGCTTTTACGCCAACCGACTTTCTCATCGAATGCTTCGTTAACCACGTCCCAAACAGCAATGTAGGCTTTGTAACGATCCACCACTGTACTAATGTGATTTCCCAAGCGTTTGTATAATTTTTTGGGAGAGATTAACTTTCCCCTGTCGATGAAGAGAGAGGAGGGAGTTTGTTTATGCCATACAAGAGTGTGTCCGACCATCAGCATAGAGTTTACTCTGCCGAAATTGACAAATTTATCGCATAGTCCCCAATTCCAGCGATCATGGCTAGGATGAATTGAGCTCCATTTCATTGCATTTTCTGCCGTGATTGCGTTAAACTCCCGTGCTATGAGGGGTAACATCGAAGGATTTTCTCCGCTCAAAGTTTTTGTTGAAATGGCGGTCCCTAATTTGAAGTAATCTTTATACACCTCGGCAAGACCGGTCTTTTTGATAGCCTCCGCCCGCAATCTTGCCAGTGGCAAAGATAACGATGCTCCGGCACACGCTCCACGATAAATGAGTTGTCGTCGATCCATTACTTCATGTTAACTCGCAGTGGATTATTGTGATTTAAGATTTCTTACAGCAAAATATGCATCTTTCGGGCTTCGGGAACGGTCAAATAGGAGAGGGTAATTTGTTCTTCCTTCGACCGGCCAGTCGTTCTTCCAAGATTCATCATCAGTTGTACCCCAAAATGAAACCCGAGTGATTTTGTCTCTGTGTTTCACAAAGAGTTCAAACAGTTCCCTATATCGTTCAGCCAACTTTGCAGAGACAATTCTGGGTAAAGCATTTTTAAATGGATTTATTTTTTCCGAGTAGTCGTAGTTCACATCGATTTCAGCTCCCTGATAGTCCCAAGCAGACGGGAGCACGTCAACGTCCAACTCGGAAATATGTACCTTTAACCCAGCTCTGGCAAAGTTGACGATAGCAGTTTCTATTTCATTTACTGGAGGCCCTTCATCTAACGTAGCGTGACATTCCATTCCCACACCGTCTACTGTTATACCCATTTTTTTACATTTGTTGACTTGAGAGATAACGAAGTTTTGTTTATCAGGATTGTGCATATTGTAGTCGTTGTAAATCAGATGCGCAGTCGGGTCAGCGTCCCGAGCAAATGCAAATGCTTTACCGAAATATTCTTCTCCAATAATTTTTAACCATTCACTACGTCTCCATTTGCCTTGCTCTATAGCTTCGTTGACCACATCCCAGACGGCTACAGAGTCTTTGTAGCGATCTATTACCGTCCCGATATGATGTTGCATTCGTTTAAGTAATATTGCCCGAGAGGCGGGGGATGCCTTATTTTTGAAGACATAATCTGGCGTCTGTGAATGCCAGACGAGGGTATGCCCTACTGTGAGCATATTATTTTTGCGTCCAAAATTCACAAAGTCATCCGCTAGCTTCCATGAAAATTGATTTACGCTTGGTTGTAATCCCTCCCACTTCATCGCATTTTCAGCCGTAATAGTGTTGAACTCTCTTGCGATCAGATTTAATAAAGTACTATCGTCACTTTTCAAGGTTGCGTCAGAGATTGCTGTGCCTAAATGGAAATCATCTTTGAACACCTCTGCTAGACCAGACGATATTACTGCAGATGCTCGAATTTTTGCTGCCAGGAATGGCATAGCGCCGATCCCCAGCGCGCTCTGAACTAAAAATTTTCGTCGGGTCTGTCTCAATCGATATCCTTATTGAGTAATGTATTATTCGGGGATTGCTAGTTCATCTTAATTTTGCTTTCAAGGCTCTCGGCCCATCCGTACTTCACAGCCTTGAAGGTCGCAGTCTTTCCAGCTCCAATTTGGGTTGGGCCAATGTAGAGCTTCCAAGGGCCATTTTCTATTTTGTAGCCAATTGACGCAGCTTTAGTATTGTTTGTTGCAATAGCAGTTCCTTCTTTCTGAGACAGTGTAGGACGCTTCGTTAATGGCTGTATACCATTAGGCCAAAATATTTTTGCCATATCGATTTCAGTTTTCTCTGCCATATCGGGCATACCCTGCATCCAATGCGACAAGGTCGACCTCATGTCCTCGAGTACATGTAAATAATCTGGATTACTAACAAGATTATTGAGCTCGTGGGGGTCCTCGAGAACGTCATACAATGATTCCTCGGGCTGTGGACTAAACCAAGTACTTTGCTGGACATTAAGTTTGCCTTCAGCAAGGTGTTTCCATAAATCCTGCATGATCTCCTGATTGTCACGATAGATAAGATGTCGGCCACCGGGTAATCCGGGCAGATAATTACGGATATATTTGTACTGATGTGTCCTGACTGCTCTCTCATAGAAAAAGTGCTCATCAAATCTATCCTTGGCAGCATAGATGTGCGTTCGTTCTTTAGCTTTTGGGTTCCAAAACGCGCAGAACCCTGCATGTACTCCGGCGCTCTTAACCCTGCGAGGGAGAGAATGCTTGGACCAAGATCGACAAAGCTTATTAAGCTGTCGCTTTGACCACCGGGTTGATTATCAATTGGACGGAAGCGTTCTGGCCAATAAATGATTAGTGGAACCTTGATTCCGCTGTCATATACCTCGCGCTTGGATCTGGGTAGTCCGTCTCCATGGTCTGTCGTCCAAATGATGATTGTTTTGTCGGCCTCTCCATCCGCCTCCAGTTTTGAAATAATTTCGCCTACCCTCTTGTCCATATAGTAAATATTGTTGTAGTGCTGTGCTATATCTTTTCTTACTACCTTGGAGTCGGGGTAATAGGGTGGGACAACCACATCCTCTGGCTTTACGATTACCGGAATGGCTCTGTTTTTGTTATTTTTGCGAACCTCTTTCGGAAAAATTTTACTCTCGTGGGTCTCAAATATTGTGATGAATCCGAAGAAGGGTTGGTCTGTTGATCTATCTTTCCACGATGCACCATCCCTCGCCGCATCCCAGATCGTAAAGGGACCACCGTTACCGTGTTGACGAGTACCAAACTGAAAGTCAAGCTTGTTATCGTTGAACGTGAAGTACCCGTGTCGACGAAGTAGTTCTGGATATGCCTTCATGTAACCGGGGGGAACGGTTCGGTAAGGTGACTCTTTAAACTGGTCGGTCCGCATGTGATGAGCACCAATAGATTGTTGGTATACACCTAGTATCTGCGCCGCTCGGCTGGGCGCACAAACACCCGATGTGGTAAAGGTGTTAGGGTAGCGAGTGCCTCGTGCCGCGAGCTTGTCAAGATTGGGGGTGACCGCAACCTTGTCACCGAATGCGCCAACACGGGAGCTCATATCTTCCGCCATTATAAGTAAAATGTTGGGTCGATCCTCTGCCACTCCAAGTGAGCTGAAACTTAAAATCAAATAAATAAAACTTTGCAGGACTATCTTGCGCAATGAGATTGAATGATGAAGCATCGAGTTACCTCTCAAGTGTCCGAATACTTTTCTCTGGTTTGAGTAGCACGAACGGATGTTTATTTCGCGCTGGGTCATGCTCTCTTATGTGCGCAACCAGCAGTTTCTGCAACCTCTCCACCGTGGCATGGTATGAGGGATCATCAACAAGATTTCTCTCCTCTAGGGGATCCATCTCAAAATCATAAAGCATGTGACCTGTCATTCGGTTACGGTCTTTGGCCCCATTATTTCCAAAGTATGCAGAGTATGAGTAATTCTCAGTAGTAACATTGTCACCTCGAGTGTACCGAGGATACACTGCTGGCTTTGTCGGAAGCGAGGTGTCTTGGAGATTAGCCTTAAAGGATTTTCCATGAAGGTGAGTCGGTAGCTTCAAATCTGCTAACTCTACGATTGTTGGATAGATATCAACATACTCAGCTACGCCTGACACCTTTGCATTTTGTTCGACTTTGGGACCGCTAACTATAAGTGGTACCTTTGTAGCAACTTTAAATAAAGAATGCTTGTTCCAGAGAGTATGATCGCCAAGGCTGAAGCCATGGTCACTGGAGACTATGACGATCGTATTTTTCGAAAGTCCGTGTTTATCCAAGGCTACTAGCACTTTTCCGATCTGTGCGTCTGTATAACTCACTGCGGCATAATACCCGTGTGTGAGTGAGCGAGTCTCGGCTTCAGAAATGTTTTGAGTCCAAGGTTCCGGTACGCTAGGAATACCAGTGTACCAGTTTCTGATTTCTCCAGAGTTGTGCCATGCCCCAGGTGGGGCGTTGTCAGGTTTACGTTGCATTGGTGAGACTTTTACTTCAGCGCGTTCATACAGATCCCAATAGCGTTTCGGAGCGGTGAACGGCAGGTGTGGCTTGTAGAATCCAACAGCCATGTAGAACGGATCCTCCATCCCTGACCCTACAATGGTTTCAAGTGCGTTCACCGCTGCCGCAGCGACTTGGCCATCATGGTAGGCTGTGTCAGTGACATCTTCTATTTCATAAGCTGGAGCCCTTCCGTTATTTGCAGGATCACAGATGCCAGTTTTCTTACAGGTCTCTCGAAGTTTAGAGATCCTGTTTTGTGGATTTGCATAAAGTTGGGTACTCGGGGTCCAAGGAGTCGCGCTCCATGCATGGTCACTATCTCCTTTTGCGTGGATCACCTTTCCGTAGGAAAGCGTCAGGTATCCGTTATTTTTCAAGTAGCCCGGCAAAGTGATTGTATTTGGCACCTCTTTATCAAGTCGTGCTGTATATTCAACGAAGCGATCACGCTTTCCATAAAGACCTGAAAACATACTAGCGCGGGAGGCCCCGCACGTTGGAATGTTGACATAGGCTCGCTCAAAAACTGTGCCTTGATCTGATAATTTATCGAGGTTAGGTGTAATCATGGCTGAATCGCCATACATCGCCAATCCCTCGGCCCGAAGGTCGTCGACAATGATGTGTAAGAAATTTAATCTCCCGGGGGTAGTCCCCGGGGTAGCAGCATCGATTACACAGAGGGGCCATAGGGGGGACGAGCTATTTCTCGTGCTGAAGGAATAAACATCCTCGCCTGATGTATAATCTTTGGTGATGAATGCCTTGTGACTGTCTTCATTAACGGCATCTGCAGTCCAATATAATTGGTTTTGTTGCGGCCAATTTAATTCCGACTCCCAAACGCCATTGCCGTTGGAGCCGACCGTTGGGATGAGGTGTTCTGAAACCTCATCGATTGTCGCGAGGCGGCTGCCAATACTCTCGCACCATTCTCCTGCTTTTGCATGGGGCATCCTTCTAAAATACACTTGGCCTACTCTCGCTAGGTCTCTTCCAGCACCAGTTTTACCGCAGTCTGGACACCAGTCAGTTACCCTCGCCTCACGACCAGTAGGAGGGCGTAAAAAGGTGAGATTGCCTGACAAGTAGCTACCCTGAACCGAATATTTCCCTTTCACTGCCTCTGCAGACAAGTCCTCGGGCAACATGGTTGCCGCACAGATTTGCCCTACAAATAATGTGAGAAAAAATATTTTTATTATCGCTATCAGGTTTTGCTTCATAGATTTTTTGCTCGATCAGTTTCCAGTGGGTTGCTATTCTTATTTTGAGTTAAAAGTTAGGTTCGATACTTTGTAGTCGTCCACGCTCGCAACATTACAAGACCAAACGCTGAGTTCATTTCGCAGTGTGCTGCTCGTTTGATAAACCTAGTTTACAGAAAATCCTGCGCTCTTTCCTCCCTCTGCTTAACATGCGAGAGCAGCTCTTCGCGGAGCTTTGTAACCAAGGGGCTGTAATCTTCGTCGTCGGCTAGGTTCACCGTCTCTAATGGATCGACTCTTCTGTCATATAGCATGTGTGCAGTTATCCTATATTTCTCATCGAGCCATGCCGTGTAAGAAAAACGTTGATCCGATATGCTCTCACCTGCCTTGTAGCGTGCATGTACAAACTTTTTGGTGGGCAGTGTTGGATCAGACAGATTTTGAGTGAATGATTTTCCCTCTAGGTGTCTCGGGTTTTTAACTCCTGCCATTTCTAGTAGAGAAGGGAAGATATCAATATATTCGACCGGCCCCATAACTCGGGTTCCAATGGCGGTACTAGGTCCGCGAACTATTAATGGCGATTGTATAGCCACATTGAAAAGGGTGTGTTTGTTCCACAGAGTGTGATCTGCAAGATTATACCCATGGTCACTTATTAAAATTACCATTGTATTCTCGGCCAATCTAAGGCTTTTGAGCTTGTCAATGATTCGCCCTAGTTGTGCGTCAACATAGGTTGTCGCTGCATAATAACCATGGGTGAGAGTTCTCGTTAAATTTCGTGGCACATTTTGCACCCAAAGATTTGCGGCCTGCGGAATACCGCTAAATTTTCGAAGCTCGCCTGACCCGTGCCAAGGATTCCGAGGAGCATGTTTCGGTTTATCTGGAGCAGCTGACATCACTATGCTATCTCGGTTATACATCTTCCAGTATTTTTCAGGAGCATTGAATGGGAGATGAGGCTTGTAAAAACCAACGCTCAGGAAGAACGGTTTAGCAGGATTTTTTTTGAATGCCTCGAGTGCACTGATAGCTGTTTGTGCAACTCTACCATCAAAATATGCGTCATCTTCGACTAGGCCTACTTCGAATGCAGGTGCCGCTCCTGATTTTTTTGATTTTCCGACACAGGTTCCCTTCGCCTCACAATTCATTTGCGCTTCGATGTTTTCTGCCATCAGATAGTTTTTTGGATGTTTTTGCCCGATTCTAAAATCCACTCTCGGCGAACTCCAGGCCTGATCACTGTCATTGACTGAGTGAAATACCTTGCCGATTGAAGCAGTATGGTATCCGTGATCTTTTAAATATTCGGGGAGCGTTTTCACTGAAGGCGTATCTTCGTCAATTCGTGTGCCGGCGAAAGTGAATCTGTCTCGCGTGGGGCGTAAACCCGTGAAGATACTTGCCCTCGAGGCACCACATGCTGGAAAGTTGGCGATTGCATAGTCGAAGACAACTCCCTCAGCGGATAGTTCATCGATATTTGGTGTGATCATTGCTTTTTCGCCGTATATTGAGAGTCCTTGAGCCCGCAAGTCATCCATGATAATAAGGATAAAGTTAAGTCTTCCTTGCTCTCCAATTGATGGCGGTGCAATGAGTATAAGGCAAAAAATACTGATTAATTTCTTCATCTCAAACCCAAAGAGCTCAGGGACAAGATTTAAACGGAGCAGCGTGATCGCAGGCAGAGAGCTCAGTCTGAATGCCCTTGTCTCCCTGGCTATCCATCCATGCAATTAGCTCAACTGTCAAGCGGTCAATCAGCGCTGCTTGATTTGGGTCATTAGCAAGATTTACCAATTCAAAGGGGTCCTTAGACAGATCATAAAATTCGACCATGGGCCTATTTCGATAGTTTTCAATCCGATTGATAGCCCAGGCGTCACCATTTTTTGCGAATGTGCGCCAGTCTTCTGGAAAGTCCCAAGGGGTAAACTTTTTTTTCGGCATCAGGTTGAGAATTAGCTTGTGTTGCCTACTTCTAATAGATCGAATCGGGTAGTCTTTGCTTCCACGAATATTCCTTGAGGTGTGTACCCCGAAAGCATAGTCGCGATGTTCTTTGACGCCTTGGTTGAGCCCCTCCAAGAAGCTCTTTCCATCAAGTCCATCGGGGACCTTTCCGCCAGCAGCATCGATAAGCGTGGGCACTACGTCGACATACTGGACAATCGCATCATTCCTTTGTGCTGGTTTTAACCGCTCGGGCCATCGAATAATAAATGCAGTCTTTAGACCTGCATCATATAGCGAACCCTTTGCAAATCCAGTGTTGCTCCCTTGCTCACTGGTAAATATAAAAATCGTGTTGTCCTTGGTCATTGTAGTTTCGAGGATTTGGTCAACCGCGCCCACCTCATTATCCAAATCCATTACCTCTGCGAGGTAATTTTTTAGGTTTTTCCGAGTGGTCGGAGTGTCCACAAGAAATGCAGGCACTGTCAACGAATTGGCGTCGAAGGCAGACTGGTCGCCTCGGTTGTGCGGTCCGTGGGGATTGTGCGATGCAATTATGATTAAGAATGGCTGGGAGCGGTCTCTGGAAATGAATTGTTCCGTCTGCTCAAGGCTAAAAGTAGATTCGCCATCACTTCCCTTTGTACCCTCGCCAAGATGTTCAAATGGATATACAGAGCGGGGACCTATGTGGTCCTTCCCAACGAGTCCTACCCTGTAGCCGAGGTCTTTAAAATAATGGACGATGCTTTTTGTCCCCACATTGGTTACCGAGTGCTGAGGATAGGCACCGTTGCGTACCGGAAATAGCCCCGTGTAGAGTTGTTGTC
>MDTB01083830.1_pt1 | contig 10151 bp, 11 predicted proteins | sample 811161 | NCBI WGS metagenome assembly MDTB01 (sample SAMN05326650, study PRJNA326480) | marine metagenome | isolation source: seawater | place: Mediterranean Sea | collected 2009
GATACATTACTGCAAGAAATCCCTTAAGTTTAAGAAATTATTTTTTACTAGATAATATATCATTATAAATATTATTGAAGTGATTATAGTTGTAATCAAAAATTTTTTTGCTATTTTTGGGTTTTTAGGAGCTCCTGGATCTATTCCTTCGATCCTATCTTTAAAAATTTCTTTATTTGATTGAATTCCAACGGGTAAAATAGAGAAAAAGACTATCCACCAAATCATAACATAAATTATTATTGATCCGGTCAGTCCCATTAGATTCTAGCTATGTTTATATTTGTAAAAGGTTTCTTTCCAGTTCTTTCTCGAATTATTTTTCTACAGTTATGTTTTATGGTCTCTATCAAGTTTTTTTCTTGATTTTTGCTTTGTAAAGAAAAAGTCCTACAAATATTTAATATCTCATCTTCCATGTCAAAAATAAAATTTTCAGTTTCATTATTTTCTGGTATTCCTTTGAATGAAATAACAGGTTTTTTTACTTTTCCACTATTAGACACGATTAAAGTTATTTCCAAATAACCGTTTATAGATAGATTTTTTCTATCTTTGATTGACTGTGAGTCAGAATCTACGCCTACGTTACCATCTAAATATAGTTTTCCTGTAGGAGCTTTATCAACTATTTTCGGCTCATTGCCCGGAAGAAGCTTAATAATGTCTCCATTTTCTATAAGAAGAGTTTTTGGAATTTGTAACTCTTTTGCAAAAGTTACATGTTCTTTCATGTGTCTATGTTCCCCATGAACAGGAATTATACATTTTGGTTTGACCCATTTATACATATCTTTAAGATCATCTCTATTAGGATGACCTGAAACATGAACAAACGCATTTTCCTCTGTTATTAATTCAATGTTATTTTTTACTATTAAATTTTGCAATTGATAGAGTTTTTTTTCATTTCCAGGGATTATTTTTGAAGAAAAAATTACACAATCTCCATCTTCTATATATACTTCAGGATGTATGCCATTTATAATTCTATTCATTGCTCCCATTGGTTCACCCTGACTTCCGGTAGCTAAGTAAATTATTTTGTTCTTAGAGATTTTTTTTACATTTTTTGACTCAATAGGTTCGATTAAGTTTCCAAGATAACCACACTTTTTTGCTGCTTTATAAATTCTTTGCATCGAGCGTCCAACTAAACATATTGATCTATCTGTTTTTTTAGCGCAATAAAAAATAGACTCCATTCTAGCGACGTTTGAGGCAAATGATGTAACCAAAATTCTTTTTGATTTACTCTCCATTATTTTTAACAAACTTTCTCTAACTTCACCCTCTGAACCAGCTCGACCAGGATTAAATACATTTGTAGAGTCGCAGATCATAATAGAAACACCCTTTTCACCAATTTTTTTTAATTTTTTCTCATCAATATTTCCTCCAATCAAAGGATTTGGATCTATTTTCCAGTCTCCTGTGTGTAAAACTGTTCCAAGTGGAGTAGTAATGCTCAATCCATTTGGTTCCAGTATAGAATGAGTTAGAGTAACAAAGTCGATTTCAAATTCACCTAATTTTATTTTTGTATTTAGAGGAACAATATTGAGATGATTTGAAATATCTATTTTTTTTTCTTTAAATTTCTCTTGAATTAAAACTGCTGTAAAAGGAGTTGCGTAAATTTTACATTTTAAGCTTGGCCATATGTGTGAAATTGAACCAATATGGTCTTCGTGTGCATGTGTTAAAACAATCCCTAATAGATCATCCTTTTTATCAATTATAAAACCTGGATCTGGTAAAATTAAATCAACTCCAGGTATTGAGTCGTCTGCAAAAGTAACACCCATATCAACAATGATCCATTTTTGATTTTCTTGATGACCATAAGCATAAAGATTCATATTCATGCCAATTTCCCCTGAACCTCCTAATGGACAAAAAGTTAATTCTTCCTTTTTCATATTAATTTTTCAAAAACTTTTGCAACACCTTTAATTGTGATATTTTGGTCTATTATCGTTTGGTAGTGGATATGATTTTTAAATAGTTTGGCATGCCCACCAGTTAAAATTATTTTATATTTTATTTTTGACTTTGAAGATATCTTTTTAATTATATTATTTATTAACCCCTCATAACCCCATATAAACCCTGCATTTAAAGCTTCTTGAGTATTTTTACCATAATTTTTTTGTGCTTTTTTTAAATTTAGAATAGGTAATAATGCTGTAGACTTACTTAAGTTTGAGATTGATAAATTTATACCTGGCGAGATAACACCTCCTTCATATATTTTATCCTTTATTATATCAAATGTTGTTGCTGTACCAAAATCAATTACAATGCTATTATTGTATTTTAGTGATCCGATCGCGTTAGAAATTCTATCAGATCCCAATTGTTTATAATTTTTCACTCTTATTTTCAAAATTTTTTGAACTTTAAGCTCTTTAATTTCAAAAACTTTAAATTTTTTTTTTGTCAAAGATTTTTTTATAATTTTAAATGCTTTCGGAACAACACTTGAAAATAGAACTTTTTTATCTAGTTTATTATATATAACGTTTGTTAAAAAAAAATTTTTTCTTTTATTTTGAAGTATTTTTTTTGTTCTAAAATTAAATAATTTAAAAATTTTGAAATTTTCATTTATAATAGATATCTTTGTAAAAGTATTGCCTATATCTCCGATTAAATATTTCATTTAATTTTTTTCTTTAAATGTAAAAATTGATACTTTTTGCTATCTTTAAAAAGTTTTTCATAGATTGCTTTAATATCTTTCAAAATTTTGTTTTTATCTAGTTTTTTTTTAGTATATTTTTTTAGAAAAGTTGTTTTTAGATTATATAAGGTAGGTGAAGATTGAATATTTAGACCCATTCCAACTAATAAAAACTGTTCTTCTTTATAACTGACAATCTCTTGCAAAATACCACAAACTTTTTTTTTTTTCTATAATTATATCGTTAGGCCATTTAATGCTTATCTTTTTTGAGATAAATTTTGATATAACTTTTTTGACTATATAAGCGTTTAAAATTGCATACTCTTGAAATTTGATCTTTTTTGGATCAAATTTAAAAAAAACAGTTACAAATAAATTCCCCTTCCTAGATATCCATTTTTTTCCTCTAGTTCCTCTACCTTTAGTTTGAGTATTAGATAAAATAATTGTTGGATTTATCATACCTTTTTTAATTAATCTAAGTGCTACATCATTAGTGCTTTTAACACTATTAAATTTTATAACTTTAAATTTCATTAATTGATAAATAGCGAGTTTACAATTTTATTTAAAATTGACGGATATAGAAAAAATGTGATTAAAATGAAGCAACTTAAAGTTATAGAAATTTGAGCAATGATATTCTTAGATTTATCGAATGTAATAACACTATCATCAAAGTAAATTATCTTAATTATTCTTAAGTAATAAAATGCAGATATGACGGTCGTAAGTAATCCTATAATTGCTAAGGTATACATTTTTTGCTCCAAAACAGATGTAAAGATATAAAATTTTGCAAAAAATCCCCCTAAAGGAGGGATGCCAGCTAGCGAGAATAAAATAATTAAAAAAGATATTGCTAAAGCCGGATGTTTTTTTGATATACCTGACATGTCTGAAATGTTCTCTTTGTACTCATTATCTTTTTTCATTAAATACAAGCACGAAAAAGCACCGATGTTCATTATAACATATATAGTGATGTAGACGATTGCGCTTTCATATCCAGAAATAGATCCTGTGGATACGCCTGCTAAAGCGTAACCGATGTGACCGATAGAACTATATGCTAAAAGTCTTTTGATATTTTTTTGAATAATCGCCGCAATAGCTCCCAAAATCATAGAGGAAATAGAAATAAAAATCATTATCGTTTGCCATTCAAATAAAATATTTGCAAAAGGTATTTGCATAAATTTAATTAGTATAGCTAAGCCGGCTACTTTTGGAACTACAGCAAAAAAACTTGTTATAGATGTTGGGGCACCCTCGTAAACATCTGGCGTCCACATATGAAATGGAACTGCTGAAACCTTAAAAGCTAAACCAACCAGTATAAATACCATTGCAAAAACTGCACCTGTATTTTCTTTACTAAGTTCATTGCCTATTAATTCAAAATTTGTAGATCCAGTAAAACCATACATTAAAGAACAGCCGTACAATAAAAGTCCTGATGACAAAGCACTCAAAATAAAATATTTTATTCCTGACTCCGAAGATCGTAGGTTATCTCTGTCTATGGAAGCTAAAATATAAAGTGCCAACGATTGTAATTCTAAACCTAAATAAAATAAAATTAAATCGTTAGCGCTTACCATGAAAAACATTCCTAAAATTGCAATTAGAACAATAATTGGATATTCAAACTTATCTATTTTATGATCAATTATAAAATTTTTTGAAGAATTTAAAACAAATAAACTCGAAACAAGTAATAATATTTTGAAAAATTTAGAAAAAGCGTCTTTAGAAAAACTATCTAAAAAAATTTTTTCACTAGTGCCTGAGGAATTAAGTAAAATTAAAATGGTTATCAATATTATAAATGAAGTCAAATTAAAGATTAAATTAAAGCTTTTTTTTGTGAATACCCCTACCATTAGAGTAATAAAAATTGACATTGTTAAAAAAACTTCAGGTAATAGTACGCTTAAATTATAAATCATTTTCTGCTAAACTTATTCCAATTAAAGATTTTTCATAATCATTTATCAAATTATTTACTGAAACATTTAATGTTTCAATTATCAGAGAGGGATAAAATCCAAAAAATATAACGAGAAAAGCTAAAGAACATAGCATAGTAATCTCAAGTTTATTGATATCTTTTAAATTTTTTATTTCTTTATTAACAACATTTCCAAAAATAACTCTTTTAGTAAGCCATAACATATATGCCGCTCCTAGAACTACTCCAAATGTAGCCAACATTGCCACTAAGTAATTTTTTTGAAAGCTTCCTACTAAAACCAAAAACTCACCCAAAAACCCTGTAGTGCCCGGCAAACCTAAAGCTGCTAAAGCAAATATAATAAATAAGAATGAATATTTTGGTAAGTAACTCGCTAAGCCTCCATAAGTACTTATTAGTCTGGAATGTAATCTGTCGTAAACAACCCCAACACATAAAAAAAGTGCCGCTGAAATTAAACCATGACTTATCATTTGAAAAATACTTCCTTCAATACCTTGTTTTGTTAAGGTAAAAATACCTAATGTCACATAACCCATATGTGCAACTGATGAGTATGCAATTAATTTTTTCATATCGTCTTGCATTAACGCAACAAGTGAAGTGTAAATAATTGCTACTATACTAAGGGAATAAATTAAAGGAGTAAAAAATTCTGTAGCGATAGGAAACATTGGTATAGAAAATCTTAAAAAACCATAGCCTGCCATTTTTAAAAGTATAGCGGCAAGTATTACTGAACCGGCTGTTGGTGCTTCTACATGTGCGTCTGGTAACCAAGTATGAACTGGCCACATAGGTGTTTTTACAGCAAATGAACTAAAAAAAGCTAACCATAGCAGCTTTTGATATTCTCTTGGAATTTGTATTTCATAAATTTGAGTAATGTCTGTTGTGCCTGTAAGCCAATAAATTACTATGATAGCAGCTAACATTAAAACAGATCCAAGTAAGGTAAATAGAAAAAATTTAAAAGCGGAATAAACCCTTTTTGGGCCTCCCCAAACTCCAATTATTAAAAACATCGGTATTAACCCTGCCTCAAAAAATAAATAAAAAATCACCAAATCCAATGAACAGAAAACACCGATCATAAAAGTTTCTAATATCAAGATTGCTATTAAAAACTCTTTAACTCTATCTTTAACACTATTTATGCAAGAAATAATACAAATGGGAGTTATAAAAGTAGTAAGAATTATAAACAAAATTGATATTCCATCCACTCCTAATTTAAATTTGATAAAATCGTTGATCCAAGTTTTTTCTTCTACAAATTGGAAATCTGATGATTTTAGATCTAATGAATACCAAAGAAATAAAGAAAGTATAAAGGTTGCGATACTTGCAAAAAGTGAGATATAAATTGCTCCAAAATTATTTTTTTGATCTTTAGATAAAAAAATAAATAATGAACTTACTAATGGTAAAAAAATTAAAGTAGATAATATAGGAAAGTTCATTTTAATTCAAAATTAAATAAGTTAGTAAAATTGATAATCCAATCAGTATTACAAAAGCATAATCATAGATAAATCCTGTTTGGAATCTTCCTGCTTTATTTGATATATTTTTAAATAATTTTGAAATTCCATCGGGACCAAATCTATCAATTGTTCCAAGGTCTCCTTTTTTCCAAAAAAAGAAACCAATTTTTTTTACTGGTTTAACAAATATAGTCTCATACAATTCATCAATGTACCATTTGTTTAACAAAAAATTATACAAAGGTTCATTTGTTTTCTTAAAACTTTCTAAAATTTTTGGGTTAGAGATAAAATAATAAAAAGATAGTGGTATAGTTATAACTACAATAATAGGAGTTATTAGTAAAAACCATATGGGGATGTGGTCATGTTTTATTTCATTTAGAAAAAAAATCGAGGAATTCCAAAATTCATTGCTGTGATGACCAATTAAAGTTTCTTTAAAAATATACCCTGCTAATATAGCTCCAATAGATAATAGAAATAACGGAATTAACATCACAATAGGTGACTCATGTGTCTCTTTCATTGAAACAGTTTTATTATTATAAGGACCGTGAAAAGTTTTAAAAAATAATCTCCAGGAATATATTGATGTTAAAAATGCTGTAAAAATTCCAATAGTAACAGCATAATTGCCTAATGATGATTCACTTAAATAAGCAAATTCAATTATAGCGTCTTTAGAGTAAAATCCGGATAAAAAAGGAAAGCCTGTTAAAGCTAAAGTTCCAGTTAACATAAAAATATATGTGAAAGGAAGTTTTTTCATTACTCCTCCCATTTTTCTAATATCTTGTTCATCTTTAAAAGCATGAATTATTGAGCCAGAGCCTAAAAACAATAAAGCTTTAAAAAAAGCGTGAGTAAAAAGATGAAACATCGCAACGTGATATGCGCCAATACCTGCTGCAAAGAACATGTAGCCTAACTGACTACAAGTTGAATAAGCTATAATCTTTTTAATATCATTTTGAACTAAAGCAACTGATGCGGCAAATATTGCAGTTAGCATACCAACTATTGTCACTAAATTTAAAGCAGTCTGTGAGTATTCAAATAATGGAGAGCATCTTACTACTAAAAAGACTCCTGCTGTCACCATAGTAGCAGCGTGTATCAATGCAGAAACTGGGGTAGGTCCTTCCATTGCATCTGGTAACCAGGTATGAAGTAAAAATTGGGCTGATTTACCCATAGCACCTATAAACAAAAATAAGCAAATTAAAGTAATTAAACTTGACTCAATACCAAAAAATACGAATTTTTTTTCTACAAATTCCGGTACTAGCTGAAAAACTTCTTCAAAGTTAATTGTGCCAAAATAAAAGAATATTAAAAATATTCCAATCGCTAAACCAAAATCTCCAACTCTATTAACTATAAATGCTTTAATTGCTGCATTATTTGCTGACTCTTTTTTGTACCAAAATCCAATTAACAAATAAGAACAAAGACCAACTCCTTCCCATCCAAAGAATAATTGTAAAAAGTTATCAGAAACAACTAGAGCTAACATTGAAAACGTAAAAAGAGAAAGATAAGACATGAACCTAGGCTTATGAGGATCATGACTCATGTAGCCAATTGAATAAATATGAACTAAAGCTGAAACAAATGTTACAACTACCAACATAATTGAGCTTAATGGATCAACATTTATGGACCAATTTGCAATAAAATTACCAGAACTTATCCATTCAAAAATTATGTAATTACCGTAAGAGTCATTTTTAATTCCCTGCCAAAATACAATAATTGAGATTATTGCAGAACAGATTACAAAAAAACTTGTAACAATTTCAGAAAAATATTTTGTAAAAGATCTTCCTAGATAACCAATTATAGAACCTGCTAATGGAAGAAAAATTACAGCGTATTCCATTTAACCTTTCATACCATGAATATCTTCAACTCTTATTGAGCCTTTATTTCTATAATAAATTACAATTATTGCTAAACCTATTGCTGCTTCTGCTGCTGCCACAGTTAAAATAAGCATTGTGAATATTTGTCCCAAAATATCTCCTGAAAAAATTGAAAAGGAAATTAAATTTATGTTTACGGCTAGAAGAATTAACTCTATAGACATTAAAATTACAATTACATTTTTTCTGTTAAGAAAAATTCCCATAACACCTAGAAAAAATATTATTGCACCCAAAGATAAATAATGACCTAAACCAATCTCAATCATCTACCCTTACTCCTTTATTAGATTGAACTTCTTTTAATTCAATTGAAGATAATGGGTCCCTAGATATTTGCTTTAAATAACTTTGTTTTTTTACTCCTGATCTCTTTCGAAAAGTAAGTAAAATAGCTCCAATCATTGACAGTAAAAGAATTATACCTGCTAATTGAAAATATAAAATATAATCAGTATACATTACCAAGCCTAATTGATGAGTATTAGAAATATTAGAAAGTTCGAGCGTGCTACTTGACATTAAATTAGCTTTGTATTTCCAGCCTCCTACAACTACTAATATCTCTAAAAAAATTAACACACTTACTATTAATCCAGTTGGTAAATGAGTAGATCTTTTTCCAATAAACCAAGATTGTTTTTGCTCAGCTACATTTAACATCATTACTACAAATAAAAATAAAACAGCAACTGCACCCACATACACAATCAATATAATCATTCCTAAAAACTCTGCTCCAACCATAATAAATAAACAGCCGACAGAAATAAAATCTAGTATCAAAAAAAAAACAGAATTTACTGTATTCCTTGATGTAATTACCATTAAAGAAGAAAAAATTGCTATTATAGAAAAAAAATAAAAAAAAACAGTGTGAGCTATCATTTATTATCTATAAGGTTTATCTAACTTTATATTTTTGGATAAAACAGACTCCCATCGATCTCCATTATCTAAAAGTTTTTGTTTATTATAATAAAGTTCTTCTCTAGTTTCAGTGGCAAATTCAAAATTTGGTCCTTGCACTATCGCATCTACTGGACAAGACTCTTGGCATAACCCACAATATATACATTTCAACATGTCAATATCATATCTAGTTGTTTTTCTGCTGCCATCAGGTCTTTCAGTTGACTCAATTGTTATAGCTTGAGCGGGGCATACAGCTTCACATAACTTACAGGCAATACATCTTTCCTCTCCGCTAGGGTATCTTCTTAAAGCATGTTCGCCCCTCATTCTCGGGCTTATTGGACCTTTTTCGAAAGGATAATTTATTGTTTTTGATTTTTTAAACATTTCTTTAATTGCTAAATATAACCCTTTAATAAATTCAATTAAAAAAATTGTCTTAAAAATTCTAGATAAATTCATTAAAAATTTCCTTTTGGTAATTTATCAAAAAAGAACAAGAAACTTGCTGTTAAAACTAAATATATAAGAGAAAAAGGAAGAAATATTTTCCAACCCAGTCTCATAAGTTGATCATATCTATATCTTGGTACTATTGCTTTTATTAAAGCAAATAGAAAGAATAAAAAAAGAATTTTTAATATCATCCATACTGGGCTTGGAATTAAATTAATTGGGTAAATATCTATTATTGGTAGCCATCCACCTAAAAACAAAATAGACCCCATTGCACACATTAATAAAATATTTGCATATTCTCCTAACCAAAACATAGCATACATCATCCCTGAATATTCTGTTTGATATCCCGCAACTAATTCAGCCTCAGCTTCTGGTAAATCAAAAGGCGGTCTATTTGTTTCCGCTAGAGCAGAAATAAAAAAGATCACAAACATTGGAAATAAAGGTATCACATACCAAAGTTCTTGTTGGGCTAGCACTATATCTTTTAAATTTAATGATCCCACACACAGAAGAACATTTATAATAATAATTCCAATTGAAACTTCGTAAGAAACCATTTGAGCGGCAGACCTTATCGCACCTAAAAAAGGATATTTAGAATTAGAGGCCCAGCCTCCCATAATAATCCCATAAACACCTAAAGAAGAAACAGCAAACAAGTATAATATTCCTACATTTATATCTGACAA
>MDTB01101846.1_pt1 | contig 10150 bp, 12 predicted proteins | sample 811161 | NCBI WGS metagenome assembly MDTB01 (sample SAMN05326650, study PRJNA326480) | marine metagenome | isolation source: seawater | place: Mediterranean Sea | collected 2009
AGTTTTTGTGGGTTGTTGTGCTGGTGCAATTATTTCTGGTAAATCTATAAATCCTACATTTATAGATAGAGTATCTAAAAAAAAAATGAAATATTATATTAAAAAAACATACAAGAAAAAATTTTGGTATAAAAATAAAAATAGAAAAGGTTTAAATTTAATTAATAATTTAGATATTATACCACATTGTTCAAGTAAAAATAATACATTAAAATTAAGAAAAAATAAAATGTATTGTTTACCTGAAAAAAAACAATTAATAATAAATAAATAATTATAAAATATTATAAAATATTATAAAATATTATATTTTATTATTTTTTAATTCAACTTGAACTTCAATTTCATTAACATTATTAGAATCAATATCTATAAAATCATTATTATCATTTTTTTCAACTTCCAAATCAGGATTTTTAAATATTTTAATAACAAATTTTTCTTCTGCTATATCAGGTATAGCTTGAATATTTTTATCAAATTTTTTATTAAATAATGTAATTGATTCACTATTTATTTGTGGTGCTTCTAGTTGTAATCGTTCATATTCTTTTAATGCCCACGCAGTCAAAACATCGGCAGGATCACGATCTTCACGGGTCATGCCCAATTGTAATGTCATATATCTATAAAATGAACCAAATTGTCTAGCAACACTGGTATGATCAGCTGCTTTTTCTTCTGCATTATAAAATTGTTTAAAAGATTGTAATAATGTAGAAACTAAACCAACACTACCAACACCAAATAACATACCATTTTTAACTTTATCATCTGTAATATTTGTAGAAATTAATGATAATGTAGATGCAAAGCCTGTAATAATTATACCATAAATTGCTAATTTATTTGAAAATTTTTTCCATTTTCCTCCAGAATGTGAATGCATAAATCTAAGTCCTGCAGCTTTTTCACCCCATTGTTTCATTAACAATTCCATATTATCAGACCATGATTCAGCATTAACTTTTTTTCTTAAATCTCCCAATCTAGCAGAAGCTAAAGCTTCGGCTTCACCAGAATTAAAATTTTCCGCACTCATTTTATAAATAAATATAATAATATTTTTTTTTCCAAATAATAATTATATATGGTTTGTGGCTATACATGTGGAATTGCTATAATATTTTTAATTGCAAATTTATATACAATTTTATCATGTAGTATAGATAATAATAAAAATAATTTTTTAAATGTTTTAGACGATAATCAAAAAAAAATATATAAAAATATAATAAATGAAAGAAAAAATATATATTTTGGTGGATTTATATTTGGTATTATATTATCTATAATTACAATTTTTCTTATTAAAAAAACATCATTAAAATCTAAATTTAATAATATATCAGTAGTTTGTTTAGTTGGAACAATTACATTTATTACTAATTATTTATTTTATATTTTATATCCAAAAACTGATTATATGTTAATGCATCTAAATGATAAACGACAAATTAAAGAATGGTTAATTATATATAAAAATATGCAATATAAATTTCATATAGGTTTTGTATTAGGTATTATAGCTATTATGATTTTTTCATATGCATTTAGATGCTAATAATAATTATTATATTATTATATTATTATATTATTATATTATAATAATATAATGAGTGTTCATATTAGTGTTTCAAATAGTAATCAAAAAAATTGTGATTCTATTATAGAAAAATTATTAATATCAGGAATAGATGCAAGAATAATTGAAACAAAATCAATAATAAATAAAGAGTTAGAGTATGGGTGTATAATAACTCTTGATCCAGAATATTCATCAAAAAAAAATGTACATAATGTTTGGAATATTATAAAAAAAGATTATATATGTAGTCATTTAAAAATTGATGGTTTATTTGATGGTTGTATATTCGATTATTTAAAACCAAGTATATGCCCATATTATAAAAATTAAATTTTTATTAAAATAAATATTTCATTACCACAATTATAAAAATGTTGTTTAATATATAGTCCTGCTTTAGTAAATAAATTTTTTAATTCATCTATTTTAAAAATATAATAATATCTCTCATAAATTTTACCTTTATTATTATTCCATAAAACAATATTATTTCCATAACTATTAAATGTTCGTCGTGTTTTTGCTGGCTGATTAATTGACCATACAGATAAAATAATTTCACCATCATTTTTTAATAATTTTTTCATTTCTAATAATGCTTGTATTCTATTTTCCTCATTACTTAAATGATGAAATACTGCAACACACATTATAGCATCTGCACTATTTTGTCTAAAAGGAATTTTTGTTATATTTCCATTTACAACATTTAATTTTTTTTGAGCACAAATATTAATAAAATTAATGCAATTATCCATACCAATAAATGTTATATTATTTTTATTATGATTCATATTTCTACCATTACCACATCCAATATCATAAACTAATGAATTTTCTTTAAGATTATTTAAAAATTCATTTATCCATGACCATTTATGAACTCGCGTATCACTAAAATGTTTTGCTATGTCTTCATATACATTTTTAACATTAGTAGTTTCAATATTTGTTAGCATTTTACATATTAATAATAATCATATATTTATAAATCAATTTTAAATTGATATTAAAAAAAATTGATTTAAAAAAATTTATATATTATTTGTAAATAAAATAATATATGAATTCTGTTATTGAATCTATTACATGTCCAATTACATGTGAAGTTATGCGCAATCCTGTTCAGGGTTCCGATGGTCATAATTACGAAAGAGAAGCTATAATTAGAGCTCTTAAACAAAAAAATGAATCTCCAGTAACACGCGAATATATGAGCATAAATGATTTAAAAGTAAATGCATCAATTAGATTTTTATGTGATAAATATCATCAAGGGAATCTTGGTATTGAAGAACAAATACCTAAAGTTAAAAATGATGCACTAGTTTCAAATAATAATATTAAAATTAATCATAATTATTTTAAGGAAAATAAAACTTTAATGTTGGAATTTAATGTAGACAATGATAGTTTTAATGATTTATGTTTATATCATGATATTGTTTTGGTAATAGATCATTCTGGTTCGATGAGAACACCTGTAGAAGCAAAAAATTGTGATGGTAAAAATATTGAAAATGGATTATCTATTCAAGATATTGTAAATCATGCAGCGAAAACAATTGCTAGCACATTAGAATCAAATTCTCGATTATCAATTGTAATGTTTGATAATAATGTAGATATTGTTTCTAATTTAATTCCAATGACAGATATGAATAAATCAGTTATTTTAAATAAAATAAATACCATTAAACCATGTGGACAAACAAATATTTGGGGAGGAATTGAAAAAGCTATTGAAATTTTAGATAAGCGAGATGATAAATCAAAAAATGGAGCAATAATTATGTTAACAGATGGTGTTCCAAATATTTCTCCTTCTCGTGGAGAAGTAGATACATTAAAAAAACTTCGTATTAAGAAAAATTTTACATCTCCAATTTATACTTTTGGATTTGGTTATAATTTATTAAATGGACTTCTTTATGATATTGCAAAAAATGCAAATGGTGGAAATGCTCATATTCCAGATGGTGGTATGATAGCAACTGTATTTTGTAATTATATTGGAACAATTTTATCAACAGTAGCACTTAATTTACAATTACATATTATTCCTCAAAATATTAATGAAAATACTTCATATAATTGTAGTAATATTTTAATGGGAGATTTTGCATTTAACTATAACTCTAATGAATATATTTATGATATTGGAACAATTCAATATGAGCAATCAAGAAATATTATGTTAAATTTATATGAAAATAATGATTTTACATATTATTTTACATATAAAATAGGTGGTCAATCATATAAATCAAATACTTATAATATTAATAATGATGTATTATCTAGAATTAATAGTAATATTCATTTTAATCAAGAATATTTAAGAAATATTTGTGTTGAAAATATTCGCAAAATGATAAATGCAATGACTATTGCTAATCAAGATGAAGCATTATATATTTTTAATGAAACAATTAAACTATTACAAGAAAGTCCAAAAACACCACTTGTAGATGGTCTTTTAGTTAATTTTAAAGGTGATGAAAAATCACAGGGACAAGTATATTTAGCTATATCAAATATTGTATATTATAAAAGATGGGGTGAATTTTATTTGGATCAGCTTTCACGTTCGTTAAATCAACAAATAAAACCCAATTTTAAAGATCAAGGCTGCTTATTTGGTGGATCAACATTTGAAAATATTGTAGATAATGCAAGTGAAATTTTTGATAATTTAACACCACCAATTCCTTCATTGATTGTCAATCAACAATCAGATTATAGAAGCTTAGGAGGAATAAATACACAACCTACACCATCTTTTAATATGTCAGTTTATAATGATCCACATGGTGGATGTTTTGATTCTAATTCGCGCATTAGAATGGCAGATGGATCTAGTAAACTTGCAAAAGATATAAAAAAAAATGATATTGTTATGACACTAGCATACAATAATGGGTATAATCAAGATGATGATATTTATTGTTTAGCAAATGTTGTATGTGTTATTGAAACAAAAATTATGCAGGGAATGAGAAAAATGTGTAAAATTGATGATTTAAATATTACATCATGGCATCCAATTAAATATAATAATCAATGGGTATTTCCCGAAACAATTATTTCATCTACTCTTACACAATGCGAATCAATGATAACATTAGTTTTAGATAATCATCATATTGTATTAGTAAATGATATTCCTACTATCACACTGGGACATAATTATACAATTGATGTATTAAATCATCCATTTTATGGAACATATGCAATAATTGATTTTCTACAAAAACAAGATGGATGGAAAAATGGATATATTCAATTTAAAGATATATATATGGAATATGAGAAAATAAATAATTGTGTTATTAATATTAATTATAATGAAAATATTAATATGGAAATTCAAGCATATGAATCTCCTATTTAATCCATATAGTCATCAGGATTAAAAGCTATTTGTCTATTAATAAATGGTGGTAAACTTTTATATATAATTTCATTATTAAAATCTAATTCATCATTTTTTTTTATTAATTCATTATTTTCTAATTTTAATATTTTTTCTTCTAAAATTATTATAGTTTTTTCTAAGTGTTTTATTTTTTCCTCTAATAATATTACTTTATTTTCCATTTTATAATATTTATATAATTATTTTTTTAAAAATATTTTATAATAAATATAAAAACAATTATTTATTATAAATTATTATATGGTAGCTATTGGTATTGATCTTGGAACTACATATTCATGTGTTGGTATATGGCGTAATGGACAATGTGAAATTATTGCAAATGATCAAGGAATGAGAACAACTCCTTCTTATGTAGCATTTACTGATAATGAAAGATTAATTGGTAATGCTGCTAAAAATCAAGCTTCTCAAAATCCAGAAAATACAATTTTTGATGCTAAGCGTTTAATTGGTAGAATTTTTAATGATTCTTCAACCCAAAGTGATATTAAACATTTTCCATTTAATGTTATATCAAAAGATAATAAACCTATTATTCAAGCAAATTATAAAGGTGAATTAAAAGATTTTCAACCCGAAGAAATATCATCAATGGTTCTTATTAAAATGAAAGAAATTGCTGAAGATTTTCTTGGCGAAAAAGTAGATAGTGCAGTTATTACTGTTCCTGCTTATTTTAATGATGCACAGCGTCAATCAACTAAAGATGCTGGCTCTATTGCTGGTTTAAATGTATTGCGTATTATTAATGAACCAACGGCAGCGGCAATTGCATATGGTTTAGATCAAAATAAAGATGAAAGTGAAAAATATATTTTAATTTATGATTTAGGCGGTGGTACATTTGATGTTACTTTATTATCAATTGAGGGTGGTATTTTTGAGGTTAAAGCAACGGCAGGCGATACTCGATTAGGTGGTGAGGATTTTGATACTCGTCTTGTTCATCATTTTACACAGGATTTTAAGCGTAAACATAAAAAAGATTTATCTGAAAATAAAAGAGCTTTAAGACGCTTAAGAACAGCATGTGAACATCTAAAAAAAACATTATCATCTACAACTCAAGCAACATTAGAAGTAGATAGTTTATTTGAGGGAATAGATTATACAAGTTCAATTACTCGTGCAAGATTTGAAGAATTATGTGGAGATCTTTTTAGAAAGACATTTGAGCCGGTTGAGCAGGTAATTAAAGATTCTAAAATTAGTAAATCTCAAATTCATGAAGTAGTATTAGTTGGAGGTTCTACACGTATTCCAAAAGTTCAATCACAATTAACTGATTTTTTTAATGGAAAAGCACTTAATAAATCAATAAATCCTGATGAAGCCGTTGCATATGGTGCTGCAGTTCAGGCTGCTTTACTTTCTGGTGTAAAAGATAGTAAATTTGATGATTTACTATTATTAGATGTTGCTCCATTATCTCTTGGTGTAGAAACAAGTGGTGGAATTATGACTAAAATTATTGAAAGAAATAGTACAATTCCAACTAAAAAATCTCAAACATTTAGTACATATAGTGATAATCAACCTGCAGTTACAGTTCAAGTATTTGAGGGCGAGAGACAATTTACAAAAGATAATAATAAATTAGGAGAATTTACATTACAGGGTATTCCACCTATGCCTCGAGGTGTTCCTCAAATTGAAATTGAATATGATTTAGATGCGAATGGTATTCTAAATGTATCTGCTTCTGAAAAATCAACAGGAAAATCAGATAAAATAACAGTTACCAATGATAAAGGAAGATTAAGTAAAGAAGATATAGAAAAGATGGTTCAAGATGCGGAAAAATTTAAGGAAGACGATGAAAAGGCAAAAGAAATAATTGATGCTAAAAATAATTATGAAAATTTTGTATTTCAAATGAAATCTACATTAAATGATGAAAAAATGAATACATTAATTGATGAAAATATGAAAGAAGAGTTTAATAAAATATTAGAAGAGCATAGTAGTTGGTTAGAAAATAATCAAATGGCATCTAAGGATGAATATGATGGTCGTAAAAAAGAATTGGAAGAGGCTATGAAACCTTTACAAGAAAAAATGATGGCTGGAATGCAAGGAATGGGGGGAATGCCAGATATGTCACAAATGCCAAAAAGTGAACCCAGTTCTGAAACTACTCATGGAACACCAAAAGTAGTAGATATTGATGATGTAGATTAATAACTAATTTTTTTTATAATAATTTTATATAATAATAAGTATGAATCATTTTGAAAAAACATTTCATGCTATTTCATATAATCAATGGATAGGATTATTATTATCATTAATTGCTTCTACATTGGCATGGTTAAAATTAGTTTTTATAGTTAATGGTAGTAAAAAAAATTCTCCAAAATTTGGTAAATATCAAATATATGCATTATTAATTGGATGGGCAATTACATTTATTTTATGGGGAAGACTTTTAGCAGTTATTGATCCATTAAAAAATAATAAAAATGACAATTGTAATTGTAATTGCAAATGCAATTAAAATAGTTTTTTCTTAGTAAGAGATAATAAATTATTAAAAGTAGTAAATATTTATAATATTAATAATATTAATAATATTAATAATATTAATAATATTAATTAGTGTAATGATCTTTTACTAGTTTTACGACTACAACAAAAACAGCAACATATTATAATAAGAATAGTAATAAAAATCATGAATTCATAATTTGTCTCAACTATTTTTTCACAATAATGCATATTAATCAAACTGTAATTAATCATATTTTTATTATTTATTAAATTAATATTAGAATAATCAATAAATGTATAATCTAAATTATTTAATTTACCATTAAAATATATACATTTACTATCATCATTTTCAATATAATAATAAATATTATATGTAGTAAAATTATTATCATTATCATAATTATATTTTCTCTGAACCGCATCTATAAAATTTCTAGTAATAAAATATGAAACTAAACTAGAATGAACTGCTTTAGTTGCAGCAATTTTATAAGTAAATTTTCTATGACTACTATGTGTTGTTCCAGATCCACCAGAACTTCCTGATTCTCCCGAAGAAGAATGATGGCTAGAAGAATGATGACCATGGGAATGAGCCATTGCACTAACAACAAAAGCTAAAATCATATATGAATTCATAGTTTTTATGTATTTTTTATAATGTAAAATAATAAATCAATTTTTTTTTATATTTAATTCGTTGAAGATTTAAATTTTCGTATAAAATATATATATATATGACACTATCATTATTAATTATAATTTGTTCAAAAAATCCAACAGAAATCCTAATAAAAAATATAATTAATTTATATAAAATTTTTAATATATATGACTTAAAAATATGCATTATTGATAGTTGTAGTACAGATTTAACCATATATAACGAAATTTCTAAAAAATTTCCATTAATTGAAATCTACTTTCCAAATAATAAAAATTATGAATATGGTGCATATAAGTATGCTTATTTCAAATATCCAGATTATGATATTTATTGTTGTATTCAAGATTCATTTTTAATTGTTAAAAATATAGATATTTCGAAAATAGATGACAAAACTGTTTTTAAATATTATCATAATTCTGGGTTTAATTCGCACAAATCCATAAAATCGTTGGGTATCGAGTTATTAAGAAACGTAGATTTAGAATACAAAAAAATTATTGATACAAATTTTACTCTAGCAACACATTGTTCATTTATATGCACTAATTACACAATTAAAAATTTATTTGAAACTTTAATAAATCCTCCAATAAATAAAAGTGGGTCGTGTTGTTATGAAAGATTATTTGGGTTATATTTTATTATTAAAAAATATAATACTATTAATATTTCTGATAAAGTAAATAAGATTCATAATAAACGTATTTAGAAAACGAAATTTTAAATCTTCAACGGGTTAAAGAACTTAAAAATAAAAAGATATATATAATAACTATAAAAATAATATAATTATTATGTCTATTAATTGGGATTTAGCTACAAAAAATACAAAAGAATTTTCATTTGATGGTAGAAAATGTCATGGTAAAGTTGTAGATGTTTATGATGGAGATACAGTTAAAATTGTATTTTCTCTTAGCGAAAATGAACCAAATAGATTATATAAATGGAATTGTAGATTAATTAATGTTGATACTCCTGAACTTAGAACAAAAAATTTGAAAGAAAAAGAATATGGAAAAATGGTAAGAGATAAATTACGCGAAAAAATATTAAATAATGTTGTAGAAATTAATTGTAAAGATTTTGATAAATATGGGAGATTATTGGTAGAAATTTTTTATGAAAATATTAATATTAATCAATGGTTAATTGAAAATAATTATGCAAAAGAATATAATGGTGGAACTAAATCTAAATGGTTTGTAGATGATGTTATATAGTAAAAAAAATTGATATTAATATTATTAAAATATAATTTTAAAGAATATAGATTTTAAATGTCTTCAAATATTTTAAATCATCGAAAAAATATGGAAAAAGTAATAATTTCATGTGATGATATTGATATTCAATCATTTATTCCGTCTCATCATACTAAATTATTTGATTTAAAAACAGTGGTATGTAAATTATGGATTAATTGGAAAAATATAACAGAAACCTTATATTATGAAGATACTAAAACAATACTTAGAGAAAGGCCTATATTTGATATAGAGAAGAATAATCTTATTAAATTAGATAGTATTATTGAATCGCATATGCGTAGTGGTACTTTTCGAAAAATAAAAGTGGATAAATCTTTAATTGAAAAATATAAATCTATAAATATTAATGAAAAAACAAATCAAAAACAATGGAATAAAGAAGCACATAAAGCAAATTTAATTATAGATAATATAATAGATATTCTTTTGAAAGAAAAAGATTTAGAATATAGTATGACTATAACAAATATTATATATAATAAAAAAGCAAATAATAAATTACATTATTTAAATAAAATATTCTTATCTATTATTATCATTACTTTTATTATTATTATTATTATTATATATTTTAATATATCACCATGATCCTTATTATCATCATCAAGTGTATTAGATACAAACTCTAATATATATCTTTCTTCTAGCCCTACTCTAAATTCTCTTCCTATTCAAGATGTTAAACA
>MDTB01166444.1_pt1 | contig 10149 bp, 9 predicted proteins | sample 811161 | NCBI WGS metagenome assembly MDTB01 (sample SAMN05326650, study PRJNA326480) | marine metagenome | isolation source: seawater | place: Mediterranean Sea | collected 2009
ATGGGCATGATGAGGTAAATGGTATAAAAGAACAAGTGAAAAATGCTATGGTAATTGCAAATCCAGAAGAAGCGATGCAATTAAGAAAAATGAAGAAGGCGGGTGTGGTTTCACAATCCACACAAATGATTGAGAATGTTCAAGAAATTATAAACATTTTAATGACAAAAGTTTTTGATCTGAGGTTTGTAAATACAATTTGTTTTCCAACAAGAAGAAATCATGAACAAATTAAAAGTCTTTCAGAAATTTGTGATATTATGATTGTTATAGGTTCATTTACTAGTGCTAATTCTAAGCGATTGACAGAATTAGCTAAAATTAGGAATGAAAGAACATTTCAGGTTACAAGTGTTAAAGATTTAGACATTGACTGGTTCCAACAAACGGATACGGTTGGTATATCTGCTGGGGCCTCAACGCCAGATAACATAATTAATGATGTTCTAGAAAAAATTAAATTAATTGGAAAAGTTACAGAGGAGGAATTGGTTTATGAGTAAAGGATCATTTGATGTAAAAGTTGGGCTTGCTGAAATGCTAAAAGGCGGTGTAATTATGGATGTAACAGATGCTAAGCAAGCAAAAATTGCAGAGGATGCAGGAGCAGTAGCTGTAATGGCGCTTGAGCGTATACCTGCTGATATTAGGGCTGATGGAGGTATTGCTCGCATGAGTGATCCTGCTATGATCAAAGATATCCAAAATACGGTATCCATACCAGTAATGGCAAAATGCCGTATTGGTCATTTTGCGGAAGCGCAAATATTAGAGGCTCTAGAAATAGATTTTATTGATGAAAGTGAAGTTTTAACTCCTGCTGATGAAAAAAACCATATATGGAAACATTCTTTTAAAGTCCCTTTTGTTTGTGGATGTAGAAATTTAGGTGAGGCTCTTAGAAGAATTGGAGAGGGTGCAGCATTAATTCGTACAAAAGGGGAAGCTGGAAGTGGAAATATCATTGAGGCAGTTAGGCATATGCGAGAAGTACAATCAAATATAAAAAAACTAACAAAAATGGATGATGATGAATTAATGGCAGAATCAAAAGACATGGGAGCACCTTTTTCACTTGTTCAGCAAGTTTCAAATTTGGGTAGATTGCCTGTTCCAAATTTTGCTGCTGGAGGAGTTGCTACTCCTGCTGATGCTTCATTAATGATGCAACTTGGCGCAGAAACAGTATTTGTAGGTTCAGGTATATTTAAATCAGATGATCCTGCAAGTCGTGCAAAAGCAATTGTAGAAGCTGTAACATATTTTGAGGATTCAGATAAATTGCTTCATGTTTCAACGGGTTTAAAACCAGCAATGAAGGGGCTAGATATATCAGAAATTCCTGAGGATCAATTATTGCAGGAGAGAGGATGGTAAAAAAAATAGGTATTTTGGCTCTTCAAGGAAATTTCCAGAACCATAAATTAATACTTGATCATTTAGGCGTAGAATCAACTTATGTTCGATACAGTTCAAATCTTGATCATATAAATGGACTAATTATTCCCGGTGGTGAATCAACAACAATGACGAAGCTTATTGATAAAGCAGGATTATATGAATCCATAGTTTCATTTGCAGCTAAAAATCCAATATTAGGTACTTGTGCGGGATTAATTATGATGGCTGATAATGCAATGGATGATCGTGTAAACACTCTTAAATTATTAGATATAGATGTAGAAAGAAATGCTTCAGGAAGACAAATTCATTCATTAGTTGATACTTTAACAATTAATTATAATGATGTCCAGAAAAAAATTGATGTTACATTTATACGAGCTCCAAAAATTGTTCGCTATGGTAATAATGTAAATATTATAGCTAAATATAAAGGTGAACCATGCGCTGTTCAGTCTGGTATGCATGTTGGACTCTCATTTCACCCTGAACTAAATGGGATATCTATCTTTCACAAGATTGCATTTAATAATATAATTAATAATAGACAAGAACTCCATGCAGCATAAATATTTAAAAAATATTCATTCACCCAAAGACATCAGAGGTTATTCTATAGAAGAATTACAAGAATTATGTGAGGAAATACGTAACTATACAATTGATACTGTAACTACAGTTGGTGGACATTTAGCGCCTACATTGGGAGCCATTGAATTAACAGTTGCTTTACACTACGTATTTAACACTCCAACAGATAAGTTAATTTGGGATGTCGGTCATCAAGCTTATGCCCATAAAATCTTAACTGGAAGATTTAGTAAAATGGACACAATAAGACAATATGGTGGATTGAGCGGTTTTTTAAAGATAAATGAAAGTGAATACGATGTTTTTGGTGCTGGACATGCCTCTACATCTATATCAGCAGCTTTAGGTGTGGCGGCAGCGCGAGATCAAAAAAAACTAGACTATAAAGTTGCTGCAGTAATAGGTGATGGATCATTGACTGGAGGATTAGCATATGAAGGTTTAAATAACTCTGGAATTTTAAATACACAAATTCTTGTAGTATTAAATGATAACGAAATGTCAATCAGTCCTAATGTTGGTGCAATGAGCAAATATTTGACGCGAATCACAACCAATCCTCTTTACAATAAAATAAGGAATGAAATTTGGAATATTACTGATTCATTACCTTGGGGAAAGAAGTTATCCAAAAAAATACTTCACAAAATAGATGAAAGTCTAAAAGCGCTTTTAGTTCCAGGGGTTTTATTTGATGAACTTGGATTCCGTTATTTTGGTCCTATTGATGGTCATGATATTAAAGAACTAGTAAAAACATTGAAAAATATTAAAAATATTGATCAACCGGTACTGTTACATATATTGACCAAAAAAGGAAAAGGAATGGTATCAACTAATGAAGACGGTGGAGAATATCATAAGGATGCAGTTAAGTTTCATGCGGTCAAGCCTAGTTCAAGTAATGGACAAGTAAAAGACACGTCAATAAACACAATACCTTCTTTTCAAGACGTTTTTGGATACTTATCTCGTGAAGTTGCACGTAATCGCGACGATACTATCTGCATAACTGCAGCAATGAGAGAAGGAACAGGATTGGTCCCATATGAAAAAGAATTTCCCAATCGGTACTTTGATGTTGGAATTGCTGAAGGTCATGGTGTTACTTTTTCAGCAGGATTTGCAACTCAAGGTTTAAGGCCTATTGTTGCCATATATTCAACATTTTTGCAACGTGCATTTGATCATATTGTACATGATGTTGCTATTCAACATTTACCTGTTATATTTTGTATGGACAGAGCAGGAATTGCTGGTGAAGATGGACCAACACACCATGGTTCGTTAGATATTGCATATTTACGCTGTATACAAGATATGATTGTAACTGCACCAAGAAATGGAAATGAATTTCGCCACTTACTTTATTCTGCACTTAATCAGAATAAATCTCCTTTTTCCATTCGTTATCCTAAGTCTAGTGCAATTGATTTTGAAGAAAACGGACAAGCAGAACTGTTACCTATAGGAAGTTGGGAGGTCTTACGTTCAGGTTCAGATATTGCAGTTTTGACTGTAGGTCCGATTTCTTACACTATTGAAAAAGTAGCAAAAGATCTTGATGCTGATGGTATTTCAATTGAATTAGTTAATTGTCGTTTTATAAAACCTATGGATGAAAGTTATCTGAAATCTTTAATTAACAGATTTCAAACTGTATTAACAATAGAAGAAGGCGCTATAACGGGTGGATTTGGTGATGCCGTCTCTTCATGGCTATTAGAGCATAATTATCAGGGAAAAATTAAGAGATTAGGTTTGCCAGATAAGTTTATACAGCATGGAAAGCGCGATGAATTACTTTCTGAAATTGGATTAGATAAAAGCGGAATAATTGGTACAATTAAATCATTGATGAAAATTAAGAGTAATACTTTTATAGAATCATAAAATTATTTATGAACAAAAGAAAAGAAAAATTTCTCAGAAAAGAAAAACAATGGAAGGAAAGCGTAGATAGTTTTCCCGAACGAGATTATAATTTTAATTCTATCAGTGGAGGAAAACTCGAAAAATTATATTATCCTGATAATCCAGATGATGAATACATTGATAAGTTAGGTTTTCCAGGTCAATATCCCTATACACGTGGAGTGCATGCAAACATGTATCGGGGAAAACTTTGGACAATGCGACAATTTTCAGGATATGGAAGTCCAGAAGAATCTAATAAGCGATATCATTATTTATTGAGTCAGGGACAAACTGGGCTATCAATAGCCTATGATATGCCTACTTTAATGGGCTATGACCCTGATCATCCAATTTCAAATGGAGAAGTAGGAAAGTGTGGAGTTAGTGTTGCAAACTTAAATGATATGGAAGCTTTGCTTAAGAATATTGATCTTAGTAAAGTTTCTATTTCACAAACTATTAATGGTCCAGCTATAATACTTTTGGCTTTTTATATTGCTCTTGCAGAAAAGCAAGGTGTTCCATTAAGTGCGCTTCGCGGCACTCTACAAAATGATATTTTAAAAGAATTCACTGCGCAGAAAGAGTGGATTTTCCCTCCTGTTCCATCAATGCGAATAATTACAGATATGCTATCCTTTTGTACAGAAAATATGTCTCAATATAATACTATTTCTATTTCTGGATATCATATTCGAGAAGCTGGTTCAACAGCTGCGCAAGAGTTAGCATTTACTCTTGCTGATGGTTTCACATATATTGAATATGCATTGGAAGCAGGATTAAAAATTGATGACTTTGCACCTAGATTGTCTTTTTTCTTCAACTCGCACTTAGACTTTTTTGAGGAAATAGCAAAATTCAGAGCAGCCAGGCGAATTTGGGCAAAGCATTTAAAAGAAAAATATGGAGCAAAAAAAGAAAGTTCTTTGAAATTAAGATTTCATGCTCAGACAGCAGGATGTTCATTAACTGCTCAGCAACCGGAAAATAATATATCAAGGACAGCATTTCAAGGGATTGCTGCTGTATTAGGTGGAGCACAGTCATTGCATACAAATTCGATGGATGAGACGCTGGCTTTACCTTCTGAAAAAGCAGCTGAAATTGCATTACGCACTCAACAGTTAATTGCTTATGAAACAGGTGTGGCGAATGTAGCAGACCCTTTAGGCGGAAGCTGGTTCGTTGAATCTTTAACCGATCAACTTGAGAAAGAAGCTGAGGAATATTTCGAAGAGATTGAAAAAAACGGAGGTGTAATTCAAGCTATTGAAGATGGATACTTTCAAAGAGAGATTGCAAAATCAGCGGAAGATTATCAACGTTTAATTGATGAAAAACAACTATATATTGTTGGAGTAAATAGATTTATAAAGAATAATGAAAATATAGATATCCCAATTTTAGAGATTGGAGCTGAAATTGAAGATGATCGAGTACAATCTATTAATAAATTAAGAAGTAATCGTGATGAAGAAATCGTACAACAGTCACTTAATATGATCCAGGAATGCTGTAGAAATGGAGATAATATTATGCCTTCAATAATTGAAGCTGCAAAAGCATATGCAACACTTGGTGAAATTGTTGCTGTAATGAAAGTTGAATTTGGTGAATGGCAAGAAGCCACAGTTTTTTAAATTTATTATATAATTCAAAATGTCACAAAAATATAAAGTAATCTTAGCAGTAGTAGGTCTATCTTTAATATCTACTTTTTGGATTTTATGGTCATCATTCAATCCTGTGAATGAAAAAGCTTTGGTAAAGTTTATTTCAGTTGGAGAGATTTTAGATTCTAATAGTAATGAGCGTGTTCGTATAGGTGGTATTGTTGCTGATAGCTCTATTATTATATCTCCATCAAATAGAATGGAAGTATATTTTGATATAAAGGAAGGTGCTTCTAAGCTACCAGTAAGATTCGTAGGCGCAAGGCCAGATCTATTTAAGCATGGAGCTGAGGTTATTGTTGAAGGGGCATTTTTTAATGGCTCTTTTAATGCTGATATGTTGCAGACTAAGTGTGCTTCTCGTTATGAAGGTGATTTAAGAGATGCTGCTTCATATAAACTAGATGATATAAACATATGACCCCAGTATTTGGCAGTGTTTCAATTAGTCTTGCTGCTGGTTTTTCTATTTTATCAATCTTTTTATTACTCTTTTATATTCGTAATGGTGATTATCGCTTATTTCTTTCTGCAAGGAGAATGGCGATTGTTGTTTCTTTTCTTATTATAATTGCTACTTTTATATTAGTCAATGAACTTATCTCTAGTAATTTTAATATAGATTATGTAGCACATCATACAAGCCTTGAAACACCCACGCTATACAAATTTAGTGCACTATGGGCTGGTCAATCGGGATCACTTCTTTTTTGGTTATTTATTTTATCTGTATTCAGTTTAATTACTATTTATCAGAACAAGAATAGGTATCATAAAATGATGCCTTGGATATTAGTAGTGATTTTAGTGGTACAACTTTTTTTTCTAATACTCACGACATTTATAACAAATCCTTTTGAGCCAACAAAAGCCGATTTTGAAGTTGCAAATGGTTTAGGACTTAATCCTTTACTACAAAACTTAACGATGGCTATACACCCACCAATATTATATTTAGGATTTGTTGGATTTACAATTCCATTTGCATTTGCGTTTGCTGCACTTATGACAAATGAAAGTGGATCCTTATGGATAAGATCTATTAGAAGATGGTCCCTAGTTGCTTGGCTAGCACTTAGCTCTGGTATAATTCTAGGAGGATGGTGGGCGTATCAAGAATTAGGTTGGGGAGGATATTGGGCATGGGACCCTGTGGAAAACGCATCATTCATGCCCTGGTTAACTGGAACAGCTTTTTTGCATTCTATAATAATACAAGAAAAGAAAAATATGCTTCGTTTATGGAACATGATTCTTATAATGATAACATTCCTATTAACTATTTTTGGTACGTTTCTTACTCGAAGTGGCGTGATGTCATCAGTACATTCATTTACACAGTCTCCTTTGGGTCCTTTTTTTCTATCGTTTGTTATAATTCTATTATTTATATGTGCTTTTCTTATTATTTTAAATTTATCTAATCTTAAATCAGAAAAGCGTATAGAATCCCTAACTTCAAGAGAAAGTGGTTTCCTTTTTAATAATGTAATTTTCGTAACACTCTGTTTTGCTGTTTTTTGGGGAACAATTTTTCCTGTAATAACAGAAGCAGTCCAAGGAACAAAAATTACCGTAGGAGCTCCTTTTTTTAATCAAGTAACTATTCCAATCGGTTTGGTTTTGTTGCTTTTAACTGGAGTAGGACCATTACTTGCATGGAGAAAAACCTCAACCGAAAATTTTAAAAATAATTTTACTTTACCATTAATTATTGCACTTTGTTCGTTAATAGTTTTTTTATTAATTGGGTTTAGAGGTTATGTAGTAATCTCTCTTATGCTTTCAGTTTTCGTGACTATTTCAATTTTTATGGAATTCAAAAGAGGTGTTTACTCAAGAGTCAAACGTTTCAATGAATCAATATTAACCGCATTGGTAACGTTAATAAAAAAGAATAGAAGTAGATATGGTGGTTATTTTGTTCATCTGGGTATAGTATTGATGTTTATCGGTTTTACGGGTGCGGCGTTTAATATGAAAAAAGAATTTGGATTAGCTATTAATGAGCAAAACCATTTAGACAATGTAAATTTTAAATTAGTAAAATTATGGCCAGAAGAAAGATCAAATCATTTTTCATGGATTGCTGAGTTATTAGTAACTGCTGATAATGGGAATATCATTACATCATTACGACCAGAAAAAAGAATATACTTTCATCTTGATCCTAATCCAGATAGAAGACAGCCCCATAGCGAATTAGATATATATAGTACAATGCAAAGAGATATATATTCTGTTTTTTCAAGTATAGATACAGATAATAACATTGCGTTTTTTCAAATCATGATAAATCCACTAGTGCGGTTTGTCTGGTATGGTTCTTATATCCTTGTTTTTGGAACTCTCATTGCAATGTGGCCAAGCAATAGAAAGAAATTGTTATTATCATGACTTGGATTTCAATATTATTATTTTTAATGTTTTTTAGCTTCTTTCTTTTTTCCATCTGGCCACTATTGTGGGGAGAAATAGTTAATGATAAAGAGTCTCATGATTTGATTAACGCTTTAGAAAGAAGAAAGTCAATTTTATATAGAGAGATTCAATATCTTGATAATGAATACTATATTGAAAATATAAATGCAGGTGACTATAATTCATCTAGAACGGAATTAGTAAGTGAAATATCTGAGATAATTGATCAAATAAATTTACAATCATCTAAGCAAGGTATATAATATTGTATACCGTTAATAACATAAATAAAAGTTTTTTTCATAGAACAATTTTAGAAGATATTTCATTCAAAGTTGACCATGGTGATATCATCGCTTTATTAGGAAAAAATGGTATTGGAAAATCGACTTTATTACGAATATTAGGAAAAATTTCTCAGCCTGATACGGGAGAAATATTCTATAATGATTTAAATATTTGCAAAGAAAAAGCAATCATACGAAAAGGGATTCTTTATATTGGTCATGATGTAGGTCTATATCCTTCTTTGTCTTCTTTAGATAACTTAAGGTTCGCTTGTTATATACATGGTAATAAAGTGAAAGACAGTAGTATCATCAGCACATTAAATAAACTAGGATTATCAAATAGAATTAATGATCAAATAAAGATTTTCTCAAAAGGTATGTTGCAAAGTCTAAAATATGCTTTAGCAGATCTAATAGATTGGGATATTTTATTTTTTGATGAACCATTTTCATCTCTGGATTTGAAAGGGAGAAAAGCAGCGCAGGGTTATATCGATAAATGGATTGTAAATTCTAAAACAATGATTTTTGCAACACATGATCCAGAGTGGAGTTTGTCGTATTGTTCTAGATTATTATTACTCGATAATCAAAAAATATTATTTGATCAATACACTAATAAAATTGATATTAAAAAAATAATAAAAATATTACGATAACTATGTTCTATACACTCGTACGTAAAGACCTATTACTTGAATTACGAACCAAAGAGATTATTATTCCTATGTTTGCCTTTGGTTTAGCTATTATTATGATTTTTGCTCTTTCTTTCAATGCTTCCCAGGAAATAAATCATGCTTTTTCTCCTGGATTATTATGGATAATTATTCTCTTTATAAGCTCTTTAGGTTTAAATAGAATGTTTGTTCTTGAAAAAGAATTTGATGCTTTTACACTAACTTTAGCTGCGCCTATTGATCGGGGTACAATCTTTGTATCTAAAGTAATAAGTGGAACAATACTACTTTTAATTGCTGAAATTATGATTATACCACCATTTATAATCTTTATGAATATTGCTATACCTAGCGATGGGCATATTATGATATTAATACTTCTTATTGGTGATCTAGGTATTATGTCTATAGGGGTAATTGTTAGCGGTTTATCTATGAGAGCAAAGTTAAGTGAAATGTTATTGCCAATTCTTTTTTTTCCTTTAGTTTCACCTCACATAATTGCTTGTGTCAAAGCTACAAATTATTGGTTTACAGGATTGAGTTTTATTAACTGGCAAGCTTGGATTTATTTAATGTTATCTTTTGTTCTAGTTTTCTTTCTATTAGGGTTTATGATATTTGAATATATAACTGAAGAATAATGAAATTATTTTTTTCAAACAGAATAAACATAATGGCTGCTTTTGCAGTAATTACTTTAATGGTATTTAATATTTACAACATTATAAATAATACACCTATGGTGCCTGATCAATTTTGGGCACAAAAGATTTTCTATTTTCATGTGCCTATAGCTTGGACAGGATTTTTATCATATTTTATAGTAATGATTGCAGGTGTGCTTTACTTAATAAATAAGAAAAATTTTTGGGATCATTTAGGTTTTGCGGCTGCAGAAATTGGTACTTTATTTGTTCTTCTTGTATTAATTACAGGACCTATATGGGCAAAGCCAATTTGGGGTACATGGTGGACATGGGAGCCAAGATTAACAACAACTTTAATCTTATTTTTAATATATGTTGGTTATTTTATGCTAAGAGCCTTCGGCGGCCATCCTGAACGAACTTCACGATATGCAGCAGTGTTAGGAATAATTGCATTTTTTGATGTTCCAATTATTTTTTATTCAGTACGCTTCTGGGAGGAAAGATATCAATCTCATCCACA
>MDTB01041918.1_pt1 | contig 10148 bp, 10 predicted proteins | sample 811161 | NCBI WGS metagenome assembly MDTB01 (sample SAMN05326650, study PRJNA326480) | marine metagenome | isolation source: seawater | place: Mediterranean Sea | collected 2009
AAAAAGGAAGAACCTAAAGCAGAAGCTAAAAAGGAAGAGCCTAAAGCAGAAGCTAAAAAGGAAGAGCCTAAAGCAGAAGCTAAAAAGGAAGAGCCTAAAGCTTAATTGGAAGTAATATTTATGTTTGAGGTCAAGATTTTTACTCTATACCCTGATTTATATCCTGGACCACTTAATTCTGGGATATATAAAAAGGCTAAGGAAAAAAATATTTGGAGTCTAAAAGTAATTAATATTAGAGATTACGCAAATGACAAACATGGATCTGTTGATGACACTCCTTTCGGAGGCGGAAGTGGAATGTTGCTGAGACCAGATGTAGTTGCGTCAGCTCTTGATCCAAATTTAAATAGAAATGAACCTGTTATTTATTTATCTCCCAAAGGTAAAAAATTTGATCAAACTATTGCGAAAGAACTTAGTAAGCATAAAAAACTAAACCTGCTATGTGGCCATTTTGAAGGTATCGATCAAAGACTTTTAGAGACAAGAAATATTCAAGAATATAGTATTGGTGATTTTATATTATCTGGTGGAGAAGCAGCTTCATTTGTTTTCATTGACTCTATTATTCGATTACTACCTGGGGTCCTAGGCAATGATAGTTCATTAAAAGAGGAAAGTTTCGAAAATGATCTACTAGAATACCCTCAATATACAAAACCTCAAAATTGGGAGGGAAAAAACACTCCAGAAGTACTTTTATCAGGTGATCATGCGAGAATTAAAAGCTGGCGTTTATCACAATCTGAGGCTATAACACGTCGCCAGAGACCAGATCTTTGGAAAAAATATTTGAATAGAAAAAATGAAAAACATTGAAGACATAAATAAAGAAGCAATAAAAAAAATTGTTGCAAATAAAAAAATAACTGAATTTTCTCCAGGCGATACTATAAAAGTTGGTGTAAAAATTATTGAGGGTAAAAGAGAGAGAATTCAATATTTTGAAGGTGTTTGTATCGCAAAAAAAAACAGAGATTTAAACTCTTCATTTACTGTGAGAAAAATTTCATTTGGTGAAGGGGTAGAAAGAACTTTTGCACTTTACAGTCCAAATTTAGATACTATTAAAGTTATTAGAACAGGAAAAGTTCGGAGAGCAAAGCTATATTATTTGAGAAGCAGAAAAGGAAAATCTGCAAGAATTGCTGAAAAAATTAAAAAAAAAATTGGAGTCGATGTTTCAACTCAACCTGAAATATCTGTAAAAACAGAAGAAGTAGTCACTAAAGAAGCAACAAAAAATGTTGATAAAAAAGAAACAGATGTTGCAAAAGAACAAATTAAATTAAAAGCTGAAGATAAAAAATAAGCTAATTTTTTATGCCTAAAACACTATATGATAAAATATGGGAAAACCACCTTGTACATGAACAAGAAGACGGGACCTCATTAATTTATGTTGACCGTCATCTAGTTCATGAGGTTACGAGTCCACAAGCCTTTGAAGGATTAAGATTACAAAAAAGAAAAGTAAGAAGACCAGAGTTAACTTTAGCCGTTCCGGACCACAATGTGCCAACTACTGACAGGTCAAAAGGAATAAATGATAAAGAGTCAAAGATACAAGTAGATACTTTAAGACAAAACTGTAAAGAATTCGGGGTGGAACTTTTTGATGTTAATGATAAAAGACAAGGTATAGTTCATATCATTGGACCAGAACAAGGATTTACTCAGCCAGGGACCGTAATTGTTTGTGGGGATAGCCACACAGCCACTCATGGCGCTTTTGGATCTTTAGCATTTGGAATAGGAACATCAGAAGTTGAACACGTTCTAGCTACTCAAACACTAATTCAAAAAAAATCAAAAAACTTAAGAATTAATGTAAATGGAAAATTACCGATAGGGGTGACAGCTAAAGACGTAATTTTAAAAATCATTGGAACTATAGGTACAGCGGGCGGAACAGGTTACGTAATAGAATTTGCTGGAGAAGTAATTAAGAATTTAACTATGGAAGAGAGAATGACAGTTTGCAATATGACTATAGAAGCTGGAGCCAGAGCTGGATTAATTGCCCCTGATGAAAAAACCTTTGAATATTTAAAAGGCAAAGCAATGTCTCCTAAAGGAGATTATTGGGACAAAGCAGTAATATTTTGGAGATCTTTATATTCGGATCAAGAATGTAAATTTGATAAAGAAATAAATATTGAAGGAGAAAAAATTGAACCACTGGTTACTTGGGGAACTTCACCTCAAGACGTATCTCCGGTTACAGGGATTGTGCCTGATCCAAATAATGAAAAGAATGAGGATAGAAAGATGGCAATGAAAAGGTCTTTGGAGTACATGGGTTTAAAAGCTAACACAAAAATTTCAGAAATAAAAATTGATAAAATTTTTATCGGTAGTTGCACTAATGGTAGAATAGAAGATTTAAGGTTGGCAGCAAGTTTATTAAAAGGAAAAAAAATCGCTAGAAATGTGAGCGCGATGGTAGTACCCGGATCTGGCTTGGTAAAAGCTCAAGCTGAAAAAGAGGGATTACATAAAATCTTTGTTGAAGCAGGTTTTGAGTGGAGAGAACCTGGTTGTTCTATGTGTTTGGGCATGAATCCAGATCAATTAAAACCAAAAGAAAGATGCGCTTCAACATCAAATAGAAATTTTGAGGGTAGGCAAGGTAGAGGGGGCAGAACTCACTTGGTTAGTCCTGGCATGGCAATTGCTGCAGCAATTAACGGGCATTTATCAGATGTAAGAGAGATACAATAATGAATAAGTTTTCAAAATTAAAAAGCATACCTTCATACTTGTCGCTGCAAAATATTGATACTGACATGATTATTCCAAAACAGTTTTTAAAAACTATAAAAAGAACTGGACTAGGTAAAAGTTTATTCTATGAAATGCGATATGACGAGAACGGAAAGTTATTGGAAGATTTTATATTAAATAAAGAACCGTATAAAAATTCCAAAATTTTAATAGCAGGAAAGAATTTTGGTTGTGGCTCCTCAAGAGAGCATGCTCCTTGGGCTCTGTCTGATTTTGGTATTAAGTGTGTAATTAGCTCTAGCTTTGCGGACATTTTTTATAACAATTGTTTTAAGAACGGTATTTTACCTATAAAGATAAATGAGCAAATAATTTTAGAATTATCAGAGTATTCAAAAAGAAAAGAGGAAATAGGAATAGATTTAGAAAAACAAGAAATTTCATTTGGAAACAAAATTTCAAAATTTGAATTAGATAGTTTTAAAAAAAAATGTTTAATAGAAGGGTTAGATGATATTGATTTATCTATGAAGAAAATTAATCAAATAGATAATTTTGAAAGAGTATTAACTTCAGAAAAACCATGGATTTTAAGAAATGAGTAGTAAAGGCAGAAAGATTTTACTATTACCTGGTGATGGCATCGGACCAGAAGTTGTAAGAGAGGTAAAAAAAATTTTAGAGTGGTTTAACAAAAATAAATCACTAGATTTTAGTTTTGACGAAGAACTCATAGGAGGAGCATCTATAGATGTTAATAAAATTCCAATTACTGATGAAGTTTTTTATAAGTCTTTACAGTCTGATGCTGTAATCCTAGGAGCATGCGGGGGTCCTAAGTGGGATAACTTAGAGTTTTCCAAAAAACCAGAAAGAGCTCTTTTAAAATTGAGAAAAGAACTTAAATTATTTGCGAATTTAAGACCAGCTATATGTTTTAAACAATTAGTAGACTCATCTACGTTGAAACCTGAAATAGTATCTGGTCTAGATATAATGATAGTGAGAGAATTAACTGGAGGAATATATTTTGGCGAGCCTAGAGGAATTGAACCAATAGAAAACAATCAAAGAAGAGGCATAAACACTCATAGCTATACTACTAGTGAAATACAAAGAATTGCAAGAGTTGCTTTTGATTTAGCAAAAAAAAGAAAAAATGTTGTTACTTCTTGTGAAAAATCTAATGTGATGGAAGCAGGTGTTCTTTGGAGAGAAGAAGTTCAACTGATAAAAGATAAAGAATTCAAAAAAGTAGAATTAAATCATATGTTAGCTGACAATTGTGCAATGCAACTTTTAAGAAATCCAAAACAATTTGATGTGATACTTGCCGATAATCTATTTGGAGATATGTTATCAGATGAAGCAGCAATGTTAACAGGTTCTCTTGGACTACTACCTTCAGCCTCTTTAGGAGCAAGAGATAAAAATGGTAAAATAAGATCTTTATACGAGCCAGTGCATGGTTCAGCCCCAGATATTGCAGGGAAAAATATTGCTAATCCAATTGCAACAATATTAAGCTTATCTATGGCACTAAGATATTCTCTAGATTTAGAAAAAGAGGCAGATTTATTAGATGCAGCTGTCCAAAAAGTCTTGGATGATGGTTTAAGAACAAAAGATATTATATCTAAAGGTAATAAAGAGGTCACCACAACTGATATGGGTGATGCAATTATCTCAAAATTGAAATAAAATAAAAATCTTATGAATTTCGCGATAATCGGTGCTACCGGTAACGTTGGTAGAAAAACAATAGAAGTATTAGAAAAGTCATCAATAAAAATTGATAATCTTTATTTAATAGCCTCAGAAAAAAGTGCAGGAAAAAAATTATCGTTCAAAAAAAAAGAAATCATTATTGAACAATTAGAAAAATACAATTTTGCTAAAGCAGAAATAACTATTTTTGCTGCTGGAAGTGAAATTGCTAAAAAATGGATTCCAGAGGCCTCAAAAAAAACTATTGTAATAGATAACTCAAGTTTTTTTAGAATGCAAAATGATGTTCCTTTAGTGGTTCCAGAAGTAAACGTAGAAAGTTTGGACAAGCACAAAAATATAATATCAAATCCGAACTGTTCAACAATACAAATGGTTTTAGCTTTAAAACCCTTGCATGATGAATATAAGATTAAAAGAGTGGTTGTATCAACTTATCAAGCCGTATCAGGTGCTGGAAAAGCATCAGTGGATGAATTATTTCAACAAACTAAAGATTATTTAAATGAAGAAAAAATAGTTTCTAAAAATTTTACAAAGCAAATTGCTTTCAATTTAATTCCGCACATAGATTCTTTTAGCATTGATGGTTATACAAAAGAAGAATTAAAAATGATAAATGAAACAAAAAAAATTTTAGACAATGATATAGAACTAACAGCTACATGTGTAAGAGTTCCAGTAAAGACTGGTCATTCAGAGTCCATAAATATAGAATTTGAAAATTTATTTGATTTCGCAAATATAAAAAAAATTTTGAAAAATTCGCCAGGTTGTAAAGTTTTTGATGAGCAAAAAGATGCAGGGTATATTACCCCTTTGGAAGTAGAAAATAATTATACGACATTTATATCAAGAATAAGAAAAGATAATTCTAATGTAAAAGGTGTAAATTTGTGGGTAGTTTCAGACAATTTGTTAAAAGGAGCAGCATTAAATGCAGTACAAATTGCAGAGTGTTTGATAAACAAAAAATAAAGTAATAAGTTTAAAACAAAATTATGCAGTATAAAAATAATCCATTAAGTCCCCATCTACAGATATATAGGTGGCATGTCTCATCCCTTCTTTCTATTGCTCACAGAATCGTAGGTGTTGCAAATATTATTGCTGTCACTTTTATATGTTTCTGGGCTTTATCTTTACTTTTAGGAGAAGAAACTTATGAATTAACAAATTTTTATTTGAATACTTTTTTTGGGAAATTTTTAATTATTTTTTTATGCTGGTCATTTAGTTTTCAAATTTTAAATGAAGCTAGACATTTATTTTGGGATATAGGTTTGGGCTTTGATTTAAAAGTTGCCAAAATAACCGGAATATTAACTTTTTTCGGGTCTTTTATTTTAACAATATTATTCTATTTAGTAGGAAAGAATATTTTTTGATATGCACACATCTACAAAAAAATGGCTATTTATTAAATCTAGTTCACTCTTATTAATTCCATTAAAAATATGGTTTATAATAAAATTATCTTCAATTTATGATGAAGATTATATAAGTATAGTTAATTTTTTTAGCTCTCAACCATCTAAAATTTTATTCTCTATTTTTATTGTTGTTGCGTACTTTTTTTCAGCTTTAACCATAAGTGAGATCTTTGAGGACTATATAAATGATAAAAAAATCAAAAATGTCGCAAATAAATTGCTCAATATTTTTGCTATAGTAATCCCAGTAATAACTATTATAGGAATATATAATTTATCATAATGAGCGATTATAAAATTATTGATCATGAATACGACGTGGTGGTGCTTGGAGCAGGTGGCTCCGGTCTGAGAGCAGCAGTTGGCCTTTCTGAAGGTGGATTAAAAACTGCATGTATATCGAAAGTATTCCCTACAAGAAGCCACACTTCAGCAGCGCAAGGAGGAATTTCTGCTGCACTAGGAAACATGGGTGAGGATGATTGGAGATGGCACATGTATGATACGGTCAAAGGCTCAGATTGGTTAGGTGATCAAGACGCAATAGAATATTTGTGTAAAGAGGCGCCTAGAGCAGTAGTTGAGCTAGAAAGATATGGAGTACCTTTTAGTAGAACTGATGATGGAAAAATTTATCAAAGACCTTTTGGAGGCATGACTAAAAATTATGGGAACGGAATAGTTCAAAGAACTTGTGCCGCAGCTGATAGAACTGGCCATGCTATTTTACACACACTATACGGACAAGCTTTAAAACAAAAAACTGAATTTTTTATTGAGTATTTTGCATTAGATTTAATAATGAAAAATGGACAGTGCAAAGGTGTAATTGCCTGGAATTTAACAGATGGTACAATTCATAGATTTAGATCGCATATAACTATCATGGCTACTGGAGGATATGGTAAAGTTTATTATTCAGCTACTTCTGCACACACTTGTACAGGTGATGGAAATGCAATGGTATTAAGAGCAGGACTTCCGCTGCAAGATATGGAGTTTGTTCAATTTCACCCTACAGGAATTTATGGGGTAGGATGTTTAATCACAGAAGGAGTAAGAGGAGAAGGAGGATTTTTAGTTAATGGTAAAGGAGAAAGGTTTATGGAAAGATATGCTCCTAATGCAAAAGATTTAGCCTCAAGAGATGTTGTAAGCAGATCAATGGAAGTTGAAATTAACGAAGGAAGAGGTGTAGGAAAAAATAAAGATCATATAAACCTTCATCTAGATCATTTGGATAACTCAGTAATCGAAGAGAGACTACCGGGTATAGCTGAAGCCGCAAAAACTTTTGCTAATGTTGATGTAAACAAAGAACCAATACCAGTTGTTCCAACTGTGCATTATAACATGGGAGGAATCCCAACAAATTATAAAGCAGAAGTGCTTACATTAAATGGCTCTGAAAAAACTGTTCCAGGCCTAATGGCAATCGGGGAAGCCGCCTGCGTATCTGTTCATGGCGCTAATCGTTTGGGATCAAATTCATTAATTGACCTTGTTGTTTTTGGAAGAGCTGCAGCCAAAAGAGCCAAAGAATTAATTAAACCAGGCAGTCCTCACGAAGAGGTTTCTAGAGATGAAACTGATAAGTGTCTACAAAGATTTGATAAGATCAGAAATTCAAATGGTTCTACAAAAACTTCAGAGTTAAGACTGGCTATGCAAAAAACAATGCAATCTAAATGTGCTGTTTTTCGAACTGAAAAAACATTAAAAGAAGGAGTAGACCAAATAAGAAAACCTTACGAAGGTATCAATGATATTTCTGTTAAAGATAAATCATTATTATTTAATACTGATTTGGTAGAAACTTTAGAATTTGATAACTTGATACGTCAAGCTTTAACAACTATGGACTCTGCTTATCACAGAAAAGAAAGTAGAGGAGCGCATGCTAGAGAAGACTTTACTAAAAGAGATGACAAAAACTTTATGAAACATACACTAGCTTGGCAAAATGAAAATAAAGTAGAGATTAAATACAGAGATGTTCATTCAAGAACACTTACTAATGATGTTCAATATTTCCCTCCAAAGGAGAGAGTTTATTAAATGGCTCAATTTAGCTTACCTCAAAACTCAAAAATTGAAGTAGGAAATTATTTTAAAGATAAAACTAATTCTAAAAATTTAAAAAAAATAAATGTTTATCGATGGGATCCTTCTGATGGAAAAAATCCAAGGGTAGATACATTTGAAGTCGACATGGATAATTGTGGTCCTAAAGTTTTGGATATTCTTATTAAGATAAAAAATGAGATTGATCCGTCTATCACTTTCAGAAGATCATGTGCGCATGGAGTTTGTGGATCTTGTGCGATGAATGTTGATGGAATTAATACTTTAGCCTGTATTAAATCACACTCGGATATCAATGGAGATCTAAATATATATCCTCTTCCTCATTTGAAAGTCATAAAAGATTTAATAGGAGATTTAAGCACTCTATATAAACAATACGAATCTATTCAACCATGGCTTAAAGTTGGCCAGACTGGACAAGAGAAAGTAGAAATACAACAATCTCAGAAAGATAGAGAAAAACTTGATGGTTATTATGAGTGCATACTTTGTGCTTGTTGCTCAACTTCATGTCCAAGTTATTGGTGGAATGGCGATAAATATTTAGGGCCAGCAGTGTTGCTACAAGCTTATCGATGGATTAACGATAGTAGAGATAATGATAAAAAAGAGAGATTAAAAAAGGTTGCTGACGAGCTTAAGTTATACAGATGTCATACTATAATGAATTGTACTAATTCTTGTCCAAAAGGATTGAATCCTGCAAAAGCTATTGGATCTATTAAGAAAATGCTTGCAACTAGCTAAATCCTTATTTATTCAATTACTTCATGAAAATTATTGAGCACTTTGTTGATGGCAAATCTTTTAGTGGCGATTCTAAAAGAGTAGGGAAAGTTTTTAATCCAGCAACTGGTGAACAAAGTGCTGAGGTGAAACTTGCGACTTCTAAAGACGTTAACGATGCAGTTTTGAATGCCAAAAAAGCATTTCAAACTTGGTCTAATAAACCTCCTCTTCAGAGAGCTAGAATAATGTTTAAATTTAAAGAATTAATAGAAAAAAATTCAGATGAACTTACAAAAATTATAGTAGCAGAGCACGGAAAAGTTTATGAGGATGCTAGAGGATCTTTAACAAGAGGTCTAGAAGTTGTAGAGTATGCATGTGGTATTCCTCAAATGTTAAAAGGCGAATTCACTGAAAATGTTGGATCTAATGTAGACAGTTGGTCGATAAGACAGCCTTTAGGTGTTTGCGCTGGGGTTACTCCTTTTAACTTTCCTGCAATGGTTCCTATGTGGATGTTCCCAATGGCAATAGCATGCGGAAATACATTTGTTTTAAAACCATCAGAAAAAGATCCTTCATGTTCAGTAAGATTAGCTGAACTTTTAAGTGAAGCAGGTCTACCTGATGGAGTGTTTAATGTAGTAAATGGTGATAAAGAGGCAGTCGATACTTTAATAAAAAACAAAGATGTTGTTGCGATGAGTTTTGTAGGATCAACGCCTATCGCGAAGTATATATATGAAAATTGCGCTAAAAATGAAAAAAGGGTTCAAGCACTAGGTGGAGCTAAGAATCATTGTGTAGTAATGCCAGATTGTGATTTAGATCAAGCAGTAAACGGATTGATGGGCGCTGCTTATGGTTCAGCTGGTGAACGATGTATGGCACAATCTGTAGCAGTCGCAGTAGGCAACATAGGAGATAAGCTGGTTAATTCTTTAGCTAGTAAAGTCGAAGCGCTAAAAGTTGGACCTGGAATGGATAAACAGTCTGAAATGGGTCCTTTAGTTACAAAAGAGCATTTATCAAAAGTTAAAGGCTATGTTGACATAGGTGTAAAGGAAGGTGCAAAATTAGTAGTAGATGGAAGAAATTTTAAATTACAAGGTTATGAAAATGGTTATTACATAGGTGGATGTTTATTTGATCATGTAAGCAAAGATATGAAAATATACAAAGAAGAAATCTTTGGTCCAGTGTTATCAGTTGTTAGAGCAAAAAATTTTGATGAAGCACTTAAACTAGTTAATGACCATGAATTTGGAAATGGAGTAAGTATATTTACAAGAGATGGAGACACTGGAAGAACTTTTTCAACTAAAGCAAAAATTGGTATGGTTGGTATTAATATCCCAATTCCAGTACCAGTCGCTTTTCATAGTTTTGGAGGCTGGAAAAGATCTTTGTTTGGAGATCAACATATGCATGGACCAGAAG
>MDTB01046172.1_pt1 | contig 10148 bp, 9 predicted proteins | sample 811161 | NCBI WGS metagenome assembly MDTB01 (sample SAMN05326650, study PRJNA326480) | marine metagenome | isolation source: seawater | place: Mediterranean Sea | collected 2009
ATAAAGATGGCAATGAATTAGAAGGCGAATGTGAAGGAATGTTATGTATGAAGCGTTCATGGCCTGGTCAAATGAGAACTGTTTATGGAGATCACAAACGATTTATTGATACTTATTTTTCTCAATTTGATGGAAAATATTTTACAGGCGATGGGTGCAAAAGAGATGAAGATGGATATTATTGGATTACCGGTAGAGTGGATGATGTTATTATTGTGTCAGGACATAATTTAGGTACAGCTGAAATTGAAAGTGCTTTTGTATCTCACAAAGACGTTTCTGAAGCAGCAGTTGTTGGCTATCCTCACAATGTTAAAGGTAATGGTTTATATTGCTATGTATCTCTTAAAGTAGGTGTTGATTCTTCAGAAGATTTGGTTTTAGAATTAAAAAAAACTATAAGAGAAAAAATTGGCCCAATTGCTACACCTGATTTTATACATATTACTGCTGGTTTACCAAAGACAAGATCTGGAAAAATTATGAGAAGAATTTTAAGAAAAATTGCCTCAAATGAATTCGAAAATTTAGGTGATACTTCTACTTTAGCAGATCCTTCTGTTGTAGATAATTTAATTGAAAATAGAAAAAATAAATAAAGACTATTTATCTTGGTTCCCAATGCTTTAAGCATCTAGGCTCATAAATATTTGCTGCTCCTACTTGGGTTCTTTCACCACCTTCTGTTTTTCTGTAGGTTTTAGTAGCTTCAATTCCGCAGACATTGCAAAAACCATAAATTTTTACAATTTTATCAGATAATCCTAAAAGCATTGAAGATGTTTCCCAAGGCTTTCCTCTTGAATCTTGATCAAGGCCAGCGCAAACAACATCTATTCCTTTATTTAGAATGTCCTCAACATTGTTAAGAGTGTCATGTGTATCCATAAATTGAATTTCATCAAGAAAAACCATGTCAACTTTATTTTTATCAAAGATAAATTTTTTAAGAGTTGTTGCCCAATTAGTCATTGCGTAGCATTCATGGCTTAAATCATTGTGGGTTATAATTTTTTCATTTGAATATCTGTTGTCTATACTAGGCTTTATAACAATAATTTTTTTGTTTTGGTGTTTAGCCCAAAGAATTCTTTTTAACAATTCACTTGTTTTACCTGCAAACATTGCGCCTACTATTGTTTCAAGATTACCTCGCATAACTCAATATATTATATTTTAATGTTTATTATATAACTAATTCAGTTAAATAATAGATTATTTTCAATAATGATAAAAGGCGAAAGAATCAGATTTGATATTCATAACATTTTATATTCAATTTTTAAATTTAATAAAACATTAAACAACCTTGAAATACAAAATATAATTTCTAAACATAAAAAAGAAGATGTTTCTTTTTTAAATAATGTAACTTTAAACTCTATGCGGTTTCATTTACATGCTTCAAAAATAATTAACAGATATGTAAAAAAAAGTTTAAGAGATAAAGAAAAGATATTATTAATAAGTGCAATAACACAAATAGTATTTTTGAATTTTAAAGAATATGCAGTTATTAATTGTTCTGTTGAAATAGCAAAAAAATTAAATATTTATCATGGATTAATAAATGCTGTCTTAAAAAACATATGTGAAGATAAAGAAAAGTTGAAAAAAATTAAAATAAAATTCAATGATTTTCCAGTATGGTTTAAAAATAAAGCGAACTCATTAACACTTACTGAAAAAAATCTTTTTCTTAAAAATTATAATACAGAGCCTAATCTTCATATTGTTTTTAAAGATAAACAAAGCTTGGAAGAATTTGAAGAAGAACTAATATTAACTTCTGAAGTTTCAGGTTTCTTAACTCGTAGAAAAGATATTAAAGAAATAGAATCATTTAAAAAAGGAGAGTGGTGGGTACAGGATTTTTCTTCTTTTTTTCCATTGCAAAATTTAAAAATACAAAAAAGAAATAGTAAAATTTTAGATGCGTGTGCAGCGCCAGGTGGTAAATCATTTCAACTTTTATCAAAGAGATATCAGTTAACACTAAATGATAAAAGTAAAAATAGAATTAATGTCTTAAGGTCAAATCTAAATAGATTAAATTTTAATACGAAAATAGTAATGAGAGATTTTACTAAATTTGATGAAAACGAAAAATATGATTTTATAATAATTGATGCACCGTGTTCAGCTGTTGGAACAATCAGAAAAAACCCAGAAATTTTTTTTAAAAGTATCGGTCCAAATTTTAAAGAGTTAGATAACTTACAAAAAAACATGTTAAATAAAGCTTCAAATATATTAAATACAAATGGTTTAATACTTTATATGGTATGTTCGTTTTTAAAAAATGAAACTGAAAATCAAATAAATAATTTTCTTAATAAAAGAGATGATTTCAAGTTATGTGAGTTTCATTTACTTAATCAAAAAACAGAATATTCAAAATTAATACATAATAAATTCATGTTAACTTTACCAAATACAATTCTAAAATATAATATTGATGGATATTTTGCAGCTTACTTGAAAAAAATTAGATGATTTTAATTATAAGAAAAATTATTTTTATTCATATAATTTATAAATTTAAATCATTTAAAAACTTATCATTTTCAGGTTTAGATTTTAGAAAAAATGACTTTACAAACTATAAACTGATTAAATCATATATATTTAAAGAAAATTTTTATACTTTAGAGAATAGAAATATTCATAGTTTTGATTTCTTAAATTTTTCTAACAAACTTGGAGGAAAAATTGGCATAAATTTATCAAAGGATTCTATATTTGGATGGTTTAAAAGAAATAAGAATAAATTAAATTATCCTTGGTCATCAGAATTATCAAGCAAAAGATGTATAAATCTACTTTATAATTATGAATATATAAATTCTTCATCTAATTTGACAGATAAAAAGAAGCTGGACCAAATAATTTACTTTCACATACAAAGAATTTTATTCGATTTTAATAAAAAAAAAATAAGTGAGATTTCATCTTTTGATTTAAAGGCATATCTACTTTCTTCAATAATAATAGACAAAGTTAATACTAAGAAAATTAATTATATTAAATTTGTCGCAGAAAAGCAGATAGATAAAATTGGAATGCATAAAAGTTATAATTTATTAGAGCATTCTAAATTTATTAACAATTTAAATGAAATTAAAAGTATATTACTTTTTTTTAAAATAAAACAGTCAAATTTATTTGATGAACTTATATTAAAAATGACAACAATATTAAATCAGTATTTTCACAGTGATGGTAGCTTACCTCTTTTTAATGGATCAAATAATATATATACTAAAATTATAATCAATTCAGTTAATAAGGATACATATTTAATAAAACGAGAATTTGCAAATATTAATAATGGGATAGCTTTTTATGGTGACAGACATAAAAAGATTTTTTTTGATGTAGTGCAGCCGAACAAAGATAAAATTAGTTCTAATATGAGTGCTGGAACTTTATCAATCGAGTTAAGTGGTTATGGAGAAAAAATATTTACCAATTGTGGTGCATCAGAAAGTTATGGTAAAAATCCTGAATACTTAAAATATAGTGCAGCACATTCGACAATTATTTTACAAAATACAAATATAAGTGAAATAAAAGAAGCAAATCCTCACATTAAATTTCCTCAATCAGTTGTTTATAGAAAAGAAACTAACAATGAAAAAGAAATATTTGAGGGGTCACACAATGGTTACATAAAGAATTTTAATAAAATAATTAAAAGAAAATTAATAATTTTTAAAACTAAAAGCAAGCTCGTAGGTGAAGATACTTTTATTTCATATAAAGATATAAGCGATAGGGTAATGTACCACATAAGATTTCACCTAGCAGATGAATTAACTTTTAATTTTACAAATAATAAAAAAAATATAATTTTGAGGACAAAATCAAATAATATTTGGCTTTTCAAAAGTGATTCAGAGTTAGTTGTAGAAGATAGTATATTGGTGGATAATAATAATACTAAACCAATAAAACAAATAGTAATTAAAGGTATATTAATTAATAATAAAACTAATAAAAAATGGTCGTTAGAGAAAATTTAAAACAAAAATTTGCACTAATATCTGTATATGACAAACGGAAATTAAGATATTTATGCTCAAATTTGATCAAATACGATTATAAATTGATTTCAACTGGATCTACAGGAGATAAAATCAGGTCTATGGGATTTGAGTGTATTGATATTTCTAAAATAACAAAATTTAAGGAGATGTTTGGCGGTAGGGTTAAGACTCTTAATCCACTAATTTATGGATCAATTCTCTATAGTAGAGACAATGATAAACATAAAAAGCAATTTTTATCTTTGAATGTGCCGGAAATAATTATTGTAATTGTTAACCTGTACCCTTTTGAAAAATATAACAAAAGTAAAAATGCTAATAAAATCATAGAAATGATAGATATAGGTGGTCCTAGTCTATTAAGAGCAGCTAGTAAAAATTATAAATTTGTTACCCCAATTATAAATGTAGAGGACTATTCTCAATTAATAAATAACATAAAGAAAAATAATGGTTTTACTGACATTACTTTTAGAAAAAAATTTGCTTATAAAATTTTTAAAAAAACTTCTGAATACGACAGAAATATTGCTAATTGGTTAAATGATAAGAAAAAATAAGAAAATAAAATTAAGATATGGGGAAAACCCTAATCAAAAAGCATTTCTGATTAGTAAAGGCAAAAAATCAATTTTTGATTTTCAAATTAGTGGTAAAAAAATAAGCTATAATAATATTATCGATGTTGATAGTGGCATGAGATGTTTGAATGAATTTAGTGAGCCAACATCAATTATTGTTAAACATACTAATCCCTGTGGAATAGCTTGTGGCAAAAATATCAACGTAGCTTTTAAAAAATCATATGAAAGTGATAAAAAAAGTTCCTTTGGTGGAATAATTTTTTTAAACAGAAAAGTAAATTCTAGTCTTGCAAATAAAATTATTAGAAATTTTTTTGAAATGGTTGTTGCACCTGATTTTGAAAAAGGGGCAATAAAAATACTTGAAAGTAAGAAAAATTTAATATTATTAAAAATACCAAATATTGAAAATAGGAAAACAGAAAATAGATCTACTTTATTTGGAGACTTATATCAAACTGTAGATCTAACCAAAATAAATAATAAATTCATTAAATCAGTATCAAAAATTAAAGGATCTTCAAAGTCAGTTCAAGATTTAATTTTTTCATTAAAAGTCGTAAAGCATCTTAAATCAAATGCTGTAGTGTTATCTAAAAACAAACAAACTATTGGCCTAGGTAATGGAAAGACAAATAGAGTAGATGCGTTAAAATTCGCACTTAAAAATAAAAGTGCTTATTTTAAAGAAAATACCTTTGTTTGTGCTTCAGATGGATTTTTTCCATTTACTGATAGTATAAATATTCTGTGCAAAAATGGCTGTAAGATAGTTGCACAACCTAGCGGTTCAATAAATGATAAAAAAATAATTACATTTGCAAATCAAAATAAAGTAGCTTTATATTTTATTAAAAATAGACTGTTCAAACATTGAAAAAAAATTTTACACCACTTTATGTTAAAAAATTGATTAGTATCAATTCAAAAATTATTTCAGGAAGAAAAAATTTTGACAAACAACATCTTAGAATTGTTAATACTATAAAAATTATAAAAGAATATTTTAAAATTAAATAGTAAAGATATTGAAATTAACTAATGAAATTTCTTTGAAATGTTTACTGTAAGCAAATATTAATATAAGTACAATATATGACAAAACCCAATCTTCTTTTCCCAACACCAGTTTGGACAATACAGTTGAATGATTATAAAAATGTAAATGAAGAAATGTATAAATTCATTAAATCCAAACAAAAAAATGATGAAATTGGTATTAAAAAAAGTAATGTAAAAGGTTGGCACTCTAAAGACTTTGACCTGAATGATAAAGAGCCTCAAAATTTTATAGCTTTTGTTTTACCGTCGATTGAACAAGTAATGAATGATATGAATTGGGATAAAAAAAGACAAATAGCTAAAGTCAATAATATGTGGGCAATAATAAATAAAGGAGGCTCAGCAAATTTAAGGCATCAGCATGGTAATAGTACAATAAGTGGAGCTTATTATGTAAGAGCTCCAATAAATTCAGGTGATATTGTTTTTTACGATCCTAGACCAGCTCCAGTATATTCTTATCCAAATGTAGTAAATCCTAATTTACTTAATGCTCAAGTAAATGGTGTAAATCCAAAAGAAGGATCTCTAGTTTTGTTTCCTAGCTACCTAGATCACTCAGTTAATGAAAACTTAACAAATGAAGAAAGAATCGTTATTAGTTTTAATATAAGAATACAAATGAAATAGAAAACTATTTATTTTTTGAAATAGTTTCCCATGCTTCACCACTTTCAATCTCCTTCAAAGTCCATTGACCATAAGCTAAATTATTAAAGATTTTATAATTGATTTTTGGATTTTCTATTTCTTCAATACGATTAATATTTTTTAAGGAAGTTTCTGTAAAATATGCAGGTATGCCTCTTAACATTGCTTTAAAACCGGCAGTTGATTGTAAACTTACAAAACACCAAGCAGTTTTTAACAATTCATCTAAAGGTTGTTTAGAAAATTTATTATGTACGATGATTTTTCTATCAGAGAAATTTTTTATTATTTCCTTAGTTTCGTCTACCCAATTATGGGCATAATATATTTTTTTCATAGCATCAGATGGTTCGGATAAAATAATTTTATCTCCTAAATTATTTTTTTCTTCAAAGTTAAGATTTAGTTTTTTTAGTCTATCGTCAGGAAAATTACCTTCACCATTATGTATTAAGTTATTATAAACTATTCTAAAATAGCCATCTAAATCTAAAACATTTGTTCTGTTGTTTATAAATTTTCTTTTTGACTGATTAAAATATCCATGATCAATGTAATAAAAATTTTTAACTTTATTAATTATTTCATAAGTTCCTCTTAGAACTCCATATGTTGCAATAGTTTTGTCATATTCTTTAAAATTATTTACATGACATAATAAAGACTTAGATCCTTTAGCAAAATTGTAGCATAGTGTTCTGCTAATTATATGGTCCGTATAAATGACAATAGGTTTAATCATATTAACATTATAGATTTAAAATATTTTTTTTTCTTCTATTAGCTTTTTTATTGCTGAGATATCAACAATTATATCTTTTCTTAATTCTAGCCCTACTTTTGTTGTATTTTCAAACAAATGAAGATTAAATCTATTATTTAAATTAATTTTTTTTGAGAAATTACCATCAAGATTAGATCTTATCTCAAGAACATTTATATTGTTGGGCACAAATAATAAATTTGCCATTGCAGCACCACTTGGAATTATTATATTTTTAGCCATTGAAAAAGTATTTATTTGTTCCTGTATATCTAATTCAAAGCAATCAACTACTTCGTAATTAAATTCTTTTAAAAACTCTATTAATAGATCTTCATTTAAAACTTTTCTTCTTATGGTATTTCCCCTCTTTACATAAATATTTTTTTTTCTTTGTTTCTTTGTCTTAATTAGTTTTTGAAAAAAAAGTGATGTAAACTCAATTGTAGGTCTAGAAGTAAATGTTAATTTGTCGAAGTAACAAAGAAGGTTTTTTTGATCGACACTGAAATAGATAATTTTTTTAATATTTAATAAAAAACATATTTCTTCTATAAAGTTTAAAAATTTTAATGGCAATTTATTTGAAATGACTATTTTTATTTCCTTAGATGATAAATATTTTAAACATATTAACCTTGGGATAAAATCAATCAAAAAATGCCAGTAATTTTCTTCAGCACCAAATAAAAAATAGTTTCCTTTAATAATACTAGAAGATTTTGCTATTTTTTTAATTTCATTTTCACGCTGTAAAATTTCTTTATAGTGTTTAAAATCTGACAAATATCTTTCAAAATCTTTAAATAAAAAAAAGTCTTTAGTAATTACACTCCAAAGTTTTGGGTTTAGATATATATTTTGAAAACTTGTAAATAAAATTTTTTTTTCTAAAGTTGTTTTAAGTTTAACTTCACCAATAGTAACTTTTTTATCTTTTATATATTTATAAAAACTTATTTCTTCCATAGCTATATATTAATCAATTATAAATATTTTAGTTTTAAAAAGGATGTAGATATAACTTAATTTCTGTAGACATAAGATGCAATTATCATAAAGTTGTTGCTATTTGAAATAGATTTGATTTAAATTGAAATTAGAAATATAAGCAAACAATCATTTATGAGTCAAAAAATTCTTATAACCGGTGGAGCTGGTTACATTGGATCAATATTAACTCCAATGCTTTTAAATAACAATTATGAAGTAACTGTGTTTGATAACTTCCTATTTGACCAAAGCGGACTTAATACATGTTGCAGTAATAAAAAATTTAATATTGTAAAAGGCGATATTAGGATACGCAGTCAAATAGAGCCTCTTTTAAAAAATCATGATATAATAATTCCTCTAGCAGCAATAGTGGGGATGCCATTTTGTATTAAAGATCCTATTGCCGCAAAAAGTACGAATGTAGATGCTATGAAAACAATATTTAGTATTTTAAGTAAAGAGCAAATTGTTCTAATGCCTACAACTAACAGTGCTTATGGTACTGGAGATAAAAACAATTTTTGTAATGAAGAAACAGAATTAAAACCAATATCTGAGTATGCAAAACATAAGGTTGAAATAGAAAAAATATTAATGGATCATGAAAATTCCATAAGTTTTAGACTGGCAACTGTTTTTGGAATGTCTCCAAGAATGAGAATTGATTTATTAGTTAATGATTTTACTTACAGAGCTGTTAATGATGGATTTATTGTATTATTTGAAAGTCATTTCAAAAGAAATTATATACATATATATGATGTTTGTAGAGTTTTTTTACATGCTATAAATAATTTTAGTAACATGAAAAAAAATATTTATAATGTTGGTTTAAGCGACACCAATATAAGTAAATTAGAGTTATGCCAAATTATTAAGGAGTTCATTAATAATTTTACAATCCTTGAAGAAGGTTTTACTAATGATCCAGATCAAAGAAATTATATAGTTTCTAATGAGAAAATTGAGAAAACAGGTTTTAAAACAAATTTTTCAATTAAAGATGGCATTGAAGAGCTTATAAAAGGTTATAAGATGATACAAAATTCAAAATATGGTAATATTTAATAAATTTTGCTGTGTTTTCTCTTATAATTAATACTTGGAAAATTTTAGAAACCAAACAAAGATTTAAAAGTATTATTTTTTTTGGCTTAGTATCTTTTTCAATTATTTTAGAACTACTAGGTATAGGTATGGTTTTTCCTATAATAGGTTTAATTATAAATGAAAATTTCTTATCAACATTGCCTTTTTTAAAAGATACTTTTTTAATTGATATAAAACACGAAACATTGATTAGTATTTCGCTTCTAAGTTTATTTTTAATATTCTTAATCAAAAATCTTTTTATGCTTTTTTTTTATTGGTGGCAAAATTCTTTCACTACTAATACATCTGTTAACCTTGCAAAAAAATTATTTAAAAAATATTTATATCAAGATTATATCTTCCATACAAATAATCATAGTGGCACTTTAATACGGAATATAGAAACAGAAGTATTTTTTTTTCAGGTAATTCTTTTAAGATTAATTTTACTTTTATCAGAAATACTTATTTTAACATCTATTTGTGTTTTACTTTTAATAATTGATCTGAAATCCAGCATAGTTGCACTCATATTTTTTTTATTTTTTTTAGGAGTATTTTCATATTTTGCAAAAAACACTTTAAAAAAATGGAGTCTTCAAAGACAAGAATATACTGAAAAAAAAAATAAACATCTACTAGAGGGACTTAACTCAATTAAGGAAATTAAAATTTATAGAAAAGAAGATATTTTTATTGATCAATTTTCAAAACATAATCTTTTAAATGCTAATATTTTCAAAAAACATGAAGTTTTAACATCATCACCAAGGTTGTTTATAGAGGTTTGTTCAGTAGGTGTTTTGGTTTTAGTGCTATACATACTATCAAGAGGTTCGTACGTAGAGGAACAGTTACTTTCAACTGTCGCTATATTTGCAGCATCCGCATTTAGGATGTTGCCATCATTAAACAGGATTATAAATTCATTACAAAATATAAAATTAAGTA
>MDTB01190030.1_pt1 | contig 10148 bp, 9 predicted proteins | sample 811161 | NCBI WGS metagenome assembly MDTB01 (sample SAMN05326650, study PRJNA326480) | marine metagenome | isolation source: seawater | place: Mediterranean Sea | collected 2009
GGCGGTTCATCGGTAATTGTTAAATCGATTTGTGATATAAACCCATGAGGTATCAGATTTTCTAGGCACGATAAAGCACCGCCCGATGGTATTATTTGCGGCTTTCCTGAGGGGTCATTAACTACTCCAATATCTCTCCAATATACTCCATTCCTAAAACCGGTACCAATAGCTTTTGAAAAAGCTTCTTTAGCAGCATATCTTTTCGCAAAACATGAACCTCGATTTCTACGCTTTATACATTTTTCTCGCTCGTATATTGTAAATACTCTCTCAAAAAATCTATCTTCAAACTTGTCCATTACCCTTTGGATTCTAGAAATGTTTACAATATCATTGCCTATCCCAATAATCATCGTATTTTTTTACTAGCTAGATGGTTAGGTGCTGCCTCATCTATTACCGCTCTCATTTTCTTTATTACTCCCCCTAAACCTAAAAAAATTGCCTCACCTATCAGAAAATGACCAATATTAAATTCTTTCAAACCCATAATTTGTGAAATAATGGAAGTAGTTTCAAAATCTAATCCATGGCCAGCGTGCACCTCGATCCCCAATGACGAGGCAAGGTCAGTAGCTTTTTCTAACCTTTTAAATTCAGAATATCTTTTTCTATTAGACAATTCACAAAATAAACCTGTATGCAATTCGATAATTTCAACACCAAGTTTATTTGCTTCCTCGACCTGATTTATATCTGGTTCAATAAATAACGATACTCTTATTTGATTTTTTTGAAGGCTCTGAATAATTGGTTTTAGAATACTGGATTTACTAACTACATCCAACCCGCCCTCCGTTGTTTTTTCTTTTCTATTCTCTGGAACAATGCATGCAGCATTTGGCTTATAATTTAATGCTATATTAAGCATTTCTGAAGTGGGCGCCATTTCTAGGTTTAAGGGTATGCTTATGGTCTTCTTAATACGTTCAATATCCCCTTCTGTAATATGCCGTCGGTCCTCTCTTAGATGCGCGGTTATGCCATCTGCACCAGAATTTTGTGCAATTAGCGCTGCTCTAGTCGGATCTGGGTAAATTCCGCCCCTAGCATTTCGTATTGTGGCAACATGGTCAATATTCACACCTAACCTAATTTTATTGGTATTATTTTTCATAATTTTAATCCGAATTCTCTTCTCTATAATAATTAATGAATATTACTTTGACCAATGGAATGCCTATAATAATTGATAAGAGCCTTTATTAAGAAATAAAACAAAAACCACATAAAAATTACTGTTGGAATGCAACCCAATAGCATTGGCCCAATAATTGGCCAGATGGTCTCTCCAATCAGTATAAAATCAAAGTTTAGAGTAGCGTCATACGCTTTATCAAAAACTTTCATAGAAATTAATTCCTCATTATCTAATAATTTTGTTGTCTTAAAACCCATCCACAAACCCAAATTGTGTGTCCAAGTCCAAATAAATGGAAAGGTCCAGGGATTTCCAACAGCGGTACCTATTGCAGAAGCAACAATATTTGATCTAATGCACCAAGCAAATAAAGCACCTAAAATGAAATGCAGTCCAACAAATGGAGTAAATGATATTGCTGCGCCACATGCAAACCCAGCTGAAATTGAATACACAGACCCTGGTAAGCGAGTTATACGTATAACCCAATATCTTAAAAGTCTCTTCCAACCTATTGTAGGCCAGATAATATTTAAAATAATTTCAAAGACTTTTTTCTTATTCTTACGCTGAAACATTATTTTTTTTACTGGACCTATTTTTTAAATCTATTGTAAAAGTTATACATTAACCTCGAGTTCGTTCAACTTTATTGATAACTGGCGATGCCCGAAGAGCCGCAATAATATTTCTGAGATGCTTCGAATCATGAACTTCTATATCTACTAGAATTTCAAAAAAATCTGTACTTCTGTTTGTAATTTTCAAATTGCTTATATTGCCGTTATTTTTCGCAATAACCATTGATAATTCGCCTAAACTTCCAAGTTCATTAGTTACCACCAACTCAATCCTTCCTGAGCGTCTATTTTGAACTGCATCCTCCTCCCAAGAAACATCTACCCAACGCTCTGACGTATCAGAAAGTTCTCCGAGTGTGTCACAGTCTATTGTATGAACAGTCAACCCAATTCCTTTTGTAATAATTCCAACAATTCGGTCGCCTGGTAGAGCGTGGCAACAACCCCCAAAATGGAGTGCCATTCCTGGAATTAAACCTTTAATTGGCACACTTAATTTTTTATCCATAATAGGTTTTTTTCTATTTTGGCGCGAAAATAACCTAACCACTCTACTTTTATGTTTTTTATCTTTTAATCCAGGAAATATTGTTTCAAGAACCTCTCCACCGCGTATATTTCCCGCGCCTACCTCAGCAAACAGATTCTCAATATCTTCGACGTTAAAGATTGCTAAAATATCAGTAAATGCCTTTTCGGCAAATTCATAACCAGCATGTTGAAACTCGCGTTCCATTATTGTTCTACCAAGATTAACATATTGTTCTCTCTGCATTAAACGAATGAATCTTCTAATAGATGTTTTTGCCTTTGCAGTTATTGCAAAATTCTCCCAAGTCGGAGAAGGTGTTTGAGCAGAAGACGTAATAATTTCGACTTGATCGCCGTTTTCTAAAATGGTTCTTAATGGCATTTGTTTACTATTAATTTTAGCGCCAACACAGGTATTACCGATTTCAGAATGCACGGAGTAAGCAAAATCAATAACAGTTGCGCCAGAAGGCATGGCTACGACATCCCCCTTTGGGGTAAAAGAAAAAACTTGATCTGGAAACATTTCAATTTTTGTATTTTCTAGAAAATCCTCTGGATTTGCTGCATTTTCCATTAAATCGAGGAGTTCTCTCAACCACTGATACTGTAAACCTGACTTTTCATCGTCTCCCTGCTTATATAACCAATGGGCAGCAACACCAATTTCTGCAATTTCGTGCATTCTACGGGATCTTATTTGAATCTCAATTCTTTGGCGTTCAGGCCCAATGATACCAGTATGTAAAGACTGGTAACCATTTCGTTTTTGAGTTGAAATATAGTCTTTAAAACGGCCAGGCACGCTCAAATACGCTCCATGAATTATACCCAAAGTTCTATAACAATCCTCTATAGTGTCGACAACTATTCTAAAAGCAACAATATCAGAGACCTGTTCAAATGAAATGTTCTTTTTTTGAGCCTTTTTCCAAATAGAGTAGGGTAATTTTTCTCTTCCATAGACTTCGGCTTTAAGAGTTTGCTGGTCCAATGTTTCCTTAAGTTCCCTAACAATTAGATCAACATTGCCCTTACCTTCCGCTCTTAAAAAATTTAAACGTGAAGTAATGGATATCCGAGCATCAGGGTTTAAAATTGCAAAAGATAAATCTTCTAATTCATCTTTCAATTCCTTCATTCCTATTCTTTCTGCCAAAGGTGCATAGATTTCCATTGTTTCAAGCGCAATACGACGCTGTTTTTCTTCGTTTTCAATAAAATGTAATGTTCGCATGTTATGTAAACGGTCTGCGAGTTTTACAAGCAATACGCGAATATCATCTGACATTGCTAAAACAAGTTTTCTAAAGTTTTCAGCTTGACCAGAGCCTTCACTTTGCAATTCTATTTTTGTCAGTTTCGTTACACCATCCACCAGACCCGAGACTTCTTCGCCAAATATTTTTAATATTTCATCAGAAGTTGTTTTGGTATCTTCAATTGTATCATGTAACAAAGCAGTAACTATTGATTTTGAATCTAATCTATAGCTAGTAAGAATATCTGCGACAGCAACTGGATGCGAGAAATAAGGATCACCAGATGCTCTTTTTTGTGTTCCGTGAGCTTTTATTGCAAATTCATAAGCAATACCTAAATCACGCTCATCGGCAGAAGGGTCATAAGCTTTTACTTTTTCTATCAATTCAGTTTGCGATAGCATTAGATTTTTCCTGAAATCACGATTTAAAAATAAACAACAATTAAGTCTCATTTACTGGAAATTTTAACTATACAGTTTAGAATACAAATACCTTATAAAATGTAAAATGTATAATTTTCTCCAGCTTTGCTATCATTCTTTGTTTCACAAAAGCAAAAAAGTAGAAAAAAATAAGATTTCATTCAAGTTTGTAGAGTATACCTAAGATATTCTAGTAATTTAATTAAGTTAAAATCGAGAGCATAAACCCCATTACAGATCTAATTTCTATATCTTTTAATCAAACCCTTATGATCGCAATTATAATTTCTATTTTTTGTGCTATTATTCAGGGATACTCTGGTTTTGGGGGTGGATTAATTTTTGTTCCACTATTAGCCACTTTATATAATCCTATCGATGCAGTCTTTATATCATGTGTGGGGGCAGTGATTACTCATATTTTCCTTATTCCAAGCACTATAAGCGAAGTAAATAAAATCGAATGTTCATTGGTGTCGCTTGGTGTCGTGATAACAATACCTTTAGGTTTGTTTTTTCTAATTACTGCAGATCCCGAACTCATTATTCGTGGAATGGGACTTTTTGTGCTTATCTCGGGCATATTGCTTTTATTAGGTTGGAGTTATTCAGGTCCAAAGAATTATATTGCTAGCAGTGTTGCCGGTGCCTTAGCAGGTTTGTTTTTGGGGGCGTTAGGTGTTCCATCGGGTCCAATAGTGGTTATTTATTTAATGTCAGGTAAAGAACCGATAAAAGTAAAACGAGCTAATATAATTATTGTAGTTTTGGTCACGACGGTTGTATTTATTGCCGCTCTTGGATTTCACAATCAAATTTCAAGTGAAGCATTGTCTCTTTCTCTTATTTTAGCCCCAACCTTCATTTTAGGAAGCTTTATTGGAAAGAATATTTTCCAAAGATTTCCGGTCAGTTGGTTTAAGTACTTTGTAAATTTCCTATTAATATTTACGGGAATAGCTTTCATAGCAATTTAAACTTTGGGAAATATTTTATATCTTTTATATAATTTGGTATCTAATTTATTGTAACTATTGATTAAATCAGCAATATACTGTTAAATTAATAAAGAATTAGATTAAACGGGGACTGCGTTGGATAAATTAATTAAAATCGAACTATTCACTGATTATGTCTGACCTTGGTGTTATCTCAGCACGGTTCGCGTTGAAAAACTAAGACAAAGTCATAATGTAGATGTTGAACTTGTACATTTTCCATTACATCCAGAAACACCCCCAGAAGGCCAGTCACTGCAGCAAATGTTTGGTCCTACAAAAGATATTGACCAGATGAATCGAAAAATGAAATCGCTAATGGATAATGAGGGTTTAGCGTATAAGAATCGAGACATGACGTATAATAGCCGTTTAGCGCAAGAATTAGGAAGTTGGGCGGATACTCAGTTAAATGGTGAAGATATTCATAACAAGATTTATGAGTCTTACTTCGTACATCAAAAAAATATTGGTGATGAGCAGGTGCTTATCGATATTGCCGCCAATCTTGGTTTTGATGAATTAGAAGTAAAAGAGGTATTAAAAAATAGAACTTTTGAAGGACAAGTAGATGCAGATTGGTCTAAGGCTCGTAATTTGGGTATAACAGGAGTACCAACTTTCTTAGCGGGTGGTGCAGGTTTAGTGGGAGCGCAGCCTTATCAGGCTCTCGTCGATCTAGTTAACAATGCGAGAAGTCAAAATTAGGGGGCCGTATTTTGAATTCCCAGCAAGTGAAAGACTTTGCTCTTAGTTTAGGCGCTGATTTAGTGGGTATTGCATCTGCGAAAACTTTAAATGCATTTCCACCAGATCCCCGCTGGCCGCAAACGCCGGCAAAAATTCTTAAATCATGTAAAAGCGTTATAGTTATCGTCCATCATATTCCTGTGGCTGCTTTTCGTGCCAAGAAAAATATTCCAGTCCAATATATGGATATGTTGATATTGCGACGGATGGATCGAATAGCATACAAATTAGCTGATGGTCTTGAGCGAGAGGGTTATCCGAGTTTTGTAACAGCGGCACAAGAAACAGATTGGAATATGAAATCAGCTAGTTATGGGTACCTATCTACTAGACATCTTGGAATAGAGGCAGGCCTTGGAACTTTTGGCCTCGAGGTTAATATTTTAACACCTGAATTTGGACCACGAGTATATCTAACCGGAATATTAACAGAATTAGAGTTAGACCCGGACTCACCAATGACTGAACAGGTTTGTATTGGCGAAAGTTGCTCTCGTTGTCTTTATTCATGCCCGACTGATGCGGTTGAACATTTTGGAATAAATAAGCGAAATTGTGCTGTTGAAGCGCAGGAGTTTGGTTTTATGACAGCGACAAATTATTTTAAGAATTTTTGTGATGGTGATAAAGAGAAAAAAAAATCTGACCTCAAATCACGGGATGTATTTGGATTTTGGCAGGGTTTGTTGCGCGTTGTTGGTTCATTTGGTGACTGCCCTCGTTGTCTAGCTGTATGCCCTGTAGGCAATGATTATCATGCATTTCTCGCGGAACCACAAAAAGTAATTCCAGAAAAAACTGCTGAAAAGGTTCAAAAAGCTAAAAGATTTAAAGAGGCGCGAAAAAATGGTAAAAAAATTGATGGTTTAGATGATTGGAATATTCGCTGGGTTGGAACTGAGGGCTACAAGGGAATTGTAGGTCGTCAGATGCAAAAATTTAAAAAAGAAGTGGAACAAAAAAAGAATAAAACAAAAGAGGATATTCGTTAAATGGTTTCAGTTTTTAAAGCTCCAATTTCGGCTGTTGACATAAAACAAAAAGCTCTCGACTTAGGAGCTGATTTAGTTGGAATAGCCGATGGCAAAAAAATGGATGAGTATCCGCCATTTCCAGAAGATCCAAAAAAACCATCCGACATCACGGATCACGATGCAGATCGCGTAATCGTTATGGCACGACGCCTTAGTGTTGGCACCTCAAAGATACCGGCATGGGATAATCGTCATAAATTTTATAATGATGAATTGGCTATAACCGCATTAGAGGAAACGGCCCTTGAATTAGTGCTATGGTTAGAAAAGCAAGGCTATCCGGCTTTAATCGTGCCACCGACTCATGTAGATCCATGGAAATATGATGGTGATCCTAACAAACATCTTTCACCCCTTCTATCAATGGATCATGCAGCTGTTGAGGCAGGGTTAGGCACTTTAGGGTTAAATCTTCAACTATTAACGCCAAAATATGGCCCTCGGGTAATTTTAATCGCGGTACTTACTTCAGCGCAAGTTGAAGCTGATCAACCAATGAAAACTCCTATTTGCGAGGGTCCAAAATGCGGTAGATGCTTAAGTGCCTGCCCGGGTGATGTGATTGGACAATGGGATCGTGATTGGGAGAGTTGTGATACTTATCGTAATCCCCATGGATTTAAACAATTAACAGAGTTTCTAGGAAATGTTATCGACCAAACAGACGCTGAACAACAAAAAAAATTAATACGCTCTGAAGATAGCTTTAATTTATGGCAAAGCATATTGAGGGGCGCAGGGGCAGTAATTGGATGTAGAAGGTGTCAAGATGTTTGCCCAGTCGGTGAAGATTATGAGTCGCTCTTAAAAGAGTCGCTTGACTTTATAGCTGAGGAAACTCCAGAGAAAAAAATACGCCTTAAGAGCATGGTTGATGGAGAGGACGAAGGCAATTATTTGGCTCAATCTCGTTGGATTGGAATAATGGAGAAATGAAATGACCAAGCATAATTTAATGAAAATTCCATCTTCACGAGACGAGATTTATAGAATCCAAAGCACCCGAAAAAAAATTGCACTTCAGAGAGCTAGACAGGCCAATTTTCATCGCGGGCGTTTAGATCATATTAACGAAGATAATCTAGATGATCCAGAAGAATGGCGGAAAATTCCCATATTAACGAAAGACGAACTAAGAAAAATTCCACCAGACAGATTTTTTTTAGATTTTTGCCACGCTCCTAAAAGTCATATCGCTGAACTTTGGAGGTCTGGTGGTTCCACTGGAATACCATTATTTTATCCTCGTACATTTGAAGACCTACCTTACTGTATTTTATCATTTGCCCGGAATTTACTAGGGCCAAGTTTGAGCGCAAAAGATACCGCACAAATTTCATTCCCTCTTGGAATTCATCCAGTTGGTCATGTTTACGCGCGGGCGTGTCAACAACAAGAAATTGGTGTAAATTGGGCTGGGGCAGGAAATTCCACACCATCTTTACTCCAGATTGATCTTATTAATCGATTGCAGCCCAGTGTTTGGATGGGCATGTCAAGTTATGGAATACACCTTGCTAATATGGCTGAAGATCACGGAATAGACCTAGTTGGTTCGTCCGTTAAGACAATTCTAACCTCGGCGGAACCAATGTCAGATGCCAAAAGGGCTAAAATAAGTCGTATGTGGGGCGCGGAAGTTTGGGATGGCTTTGGTATGACAGAGTGTGGAATGATGGGGGGAGAGTCTAGAGCACGCGATGGGTTCCATATATGGACTGATTTATTTTATATTGAAGTAATTGATATTGAAACTGGCCTACCCGTCGAAGAAGGTGAGGAAGGTAATTTAATAGTAACTCCTTTATTTACCAATAACGCGACACCTTTTATTCGTTGGAGCTCTGGTGATATAGTTACTTATAAAGAAATTGGAGATGACACAGATGGTCCCTACTCCATTTTCCCTGTAATCAGACATGCCCATAGAACTGTTGGCTTTTTTAAAGTTAGAGGTATTAATATTAATCACCCGGAATTAGAGGATTTCCTTTTTGAGTATCAAGATCTAGTAGACTTTAAAGCAGAAATTATTACTGAAAATGATCTGGATGTTCTGCGTCTTTCAATTGAAGTTCTGCATTCTGGAAATTCGACAGAACTCTCTTCTGAAATAATTAACGATACCAGAAATAAATTTGAGATTACACCTAAAGTCGTTATTCTAAATAGAGGAACTCTTGCCAAAGAATTTGAAAACTCAGTCAAAGCCCCTCGTTTTGTAGATCGGCGAGATTAACATCACAATTTCTAGTAAACTTAAATATAGTTAGACGTCGGATAGTCTTAAATAATATTGTATATTTTTCAGTATAAAAAATGGAGGTTCCATGGAAGGTAAGATTGGATTAGAGGAACATTTCTCATTTGAAGATACAATTGAGGACTCTAATGGATTTCTGGACCCCAGTGTATGGCCTGAATTAAAGTATCGTTTACTTGATTTTAGCGATAAAAGGCTAAGGTTTATGGATAAATATGGAATGGAAGTGATGATCCTCTCATTAAATGCACCGGCCATTCAGGGAATTCCGAATGTTAAAAAAGCGATCGAAATTGCAAAAAAATCAAATGATTTATTAGCGGAACAAGTTGCCAAAAGACCGGATCGTTTTCGTGCCCTTGGTGCTCTTCCAATGCAGGACCCAGAAATAGCCACGATAGAGTTAAAAAGGTGTATTGAAGATTTAAACTTCTGCGGGGTCCTGGTTAATGGTTTTTCTCAAATTGAGAACATAGATAGTGCAATTTACTTGGATCTAAGACAATACTGGCCATTCTGGGGCGTTTTAGAAAAACTTGATGTTCCATTTTACCTTCATCCAAGAAATCCTTTACCTAGTATGGCCCAAATATACGAAGGACACCCATGGCTTTTAGGACCAACTTGGGCATTTGGACAGGAAACAGCTGTGCACGCTTTGCGTTTAATGTGTAGTGGCTTATTTGATAAATATCCCAAGATTAAAGTTATTTTAGGCCATATGGGGGAAGGATTACCCTATAATATGTGGAGAGTTGATCACAGGAATAGCTGGGTTAAAGCTAAACCTAGGTATCCGGCAAAGAAAAAAATAGTGGATTACTTTAATGCAAATTTTTACATAACAACATCTGGAAACTTTCGGACACAAACTCTAATTGATGCGATTTTAGAAATTGGCTCGGACCGTATATTATTTTCAAGTGATTACCCTTTTGAAGGAATTGAGGAAGCGGCTTTATGGTTTGATAACGCCAGTATTAGTGAACGAGATAGAGCCAAAATTGGTAGAATAAATTCGAACGAGTTATTTAAACTTTATTTATAATAAAATTCAATAACGTATTGAAATTAAGATATTTTCCAACTAGGCGCAATTAGCCGTCTTTTGTTATCATCTGATTTTTGAATGTTAGGATCACTTAAATCTTCCCTATCCC
>MDTB01212174.1_pt1 | contig 10148 bp, 11 predicted proteins | sample 811161 | NCBI WGS metagenome assembly MDTB01 (sample SAMN05326650, study PRJNA326480) | marine metagenome | isolation source: seawater | place: Mediterranean Sea | collected 2009
CACTTGCATCATTTAATTCTCTTTATAATAAACAACAAGATTATTATATATCTACATTTAACTTAAAAAGTATTAATTCAAGAGTATTAGAACCATTTTATTGTTGTTTAGAAAATATAAAACCATGGTCACATTATTTAATGGGTAAAAAAGTATTAATAGTAAATCCATTTATTGACTCTATGAAAAAACAACTACAAAATAACTTTCAAATATTTAAAGATCCCAATAAAAAACTATTTTTAGATGGTCAAGAATTTGTATTTTATAAATCATACCAAAGTTTAGCAGGAAATAAACCACATAATAATTGGTTAGAAACATATGAAATTATGTGTAATGATATTAAAGATTTAGATTTTGATATAGCATTACTGGGATGTGGTGGTTATGGGTTACCATTATGTAACTATATTTATAAAGATTTGAATAAATCAGCAATATATGTGGGTGGTGGCTTGCAATTATTATTTGGAATCATGGGAAATCGTTGGGTTAATAATTCTACTTGGAAAAATATAATTAAAGAAAATGACCCTAAATTTATTCGACCACAGGGTGATGAGGTATCCGAATATTTATTAAATCATGTAGATGGTGGAATTGCTGGTAGTTATTGGTGATAATAAGTATATATTTAATTTTTATTTAAATTTAAATATATATATGCCAGTAAATTATACTATGGCTATGCCTGGAATTTCATCTAATAAAGTTAGTAATATATTTAATACTCAAGAAATATTGAATAAATATAAATTATTTTGGCAATATCCAGCAATAACTGAAAAAACTTTCTTTAATCAAAATAAAAATAACCCGAATTTTTTAGGATTACCATGGGCTACAATTTTTGACAAAAAATACAGTCTTCAAGTTATTTATAACATTATTAAACCATATGTTAATCCTAATAAAATATACTATACTTGTTGTCAACATATAATATTTAGATGTTTTATTCCTTTATGGAAATTATTAAATATTAGAACTGTTTATGCTTCACATAAAGTAAAAGGTGAGGATGTATTGGATGGTATAATCATTAAACCATGTCCTTTATATGCGGTGAATGTAGAGAATACAGAGTTTAATAAGGAATTTGTTGGTTTAGATTTATTAAATGTAGAGAGAAAAGTTTTATACAATTTTATTGGTGGATTTCAACAAGGTTATATGAGTGAAATTAGACCAAATATTTTTAGAATGCAACATCCCGAAAATACAATTATAAAACATACTGGAGATTGGCATTTTAATAAATTGGTTTATGATCCAAAACAAACACATAAACTTGAATTAAATTTAAATGAAGAGCATATTAATAAAACAAAATATTATAATGAATTATTAATTCAAAGTCGATATACATTAGCTCCTTCTGGTAGTGGACCTAATAGTATCCGTTTTTGGGAGGCATTAGGTGCCGGTTCTATACCAGTTTTATTAGCCGACACATTAGAATTGCCAAATCATCCGTTATGGAATGACGCTATAATTTTTTTGAAAGAAAGTGAAATAAATAGTTTACCAGAAAAATTAAATGAAATTAGTCATGATAGAGAGAAACAGATGAGAGCTAATTGTTTAAAAATATATAAAGATTTAAAAAATAATTTTATTAATAATTAAATGACACCCAAAATATTATTTTAGATACCTGTGAGTATGGTGAAAAAAAAAGATAATAACATAGATATAGATACTATTACAAATTTTACCTTGCAATATTAAATTATTTATAGAAAGAATAATATCATTACTCTAGAATTTTCTAGCATCTTTATGATCATTAATGTTTTCTTTTCCATCACACCGAACTCTATTAAAGTAAAATGGTATAAACTTAATATTAATTTTAAATTGTTTACATAAAATATCATGATGAAATTTTTCAGAATGTAATGGTTTTTTTTTACTATATTCTAACATATAATTAAAAAGTTTTCCATATATTAATGCTTTTTCATAACTACAAACACATGCTCTATCATTGAAATTAAACCATGCTGCAAAATTAGGTAAATAAAGTGTATTATTATTAATATTATTTATAATATTAATATCAAATTTATTTAAATATTTAACATCACATCGTAAAAAAATTACAATATCAAAGTTTTCTTCACATTTTTCTATCATTTCTGTTACTTGTTTTTTAGAATATAATGATAATATAAAATTATTAACCGATATATATTTAGTATTCCATGGATCCGGTCTCGAATAATATTGTTTGAAATTAATATTCGATTTTATAATATCTTGATCATCTCTTTTTAAATAATCGGCTTTTAATAATTTGTATTCTTCAAAATCTAACTGCGCATTTCTTTCATTAGCTCTCGGATTATTATATATAGAATCAAAATAATATGTATGTTGAAATATTTTGAAATCTATATTATTTTCACGAAAAACATTGAAAATATTATCTTCAATGCTTTTTATTGTAAATTTTAAAGATCGAGTTAATCCCCAAAATGCTAGAGCTATTTTCATTAATATAATATAAATATTTTTATTTATACAATTATTTTTATTTATATAAATATTTATAATAGGCTTTTAATACCATCTTCTAGAGAAATTGATGGCGACCAATATTTGGATAAAAATGTATCTGGCTCATTATGTAAAGTTTGTAATGTATCAACTTTATTTTTATTAATTAAGATTTTGCAATTATAAATTTTTCCAATAATTTCGGCGACTTCGAGAATAGAACTCCATATATGATTTGTTAAATGTAACGCTATATCGCGATTTTTTAACTCATTGTGATTGTTCATAATAGTGAAAAGTCCTTCAGAACAATCATCCGCATGTAAAAACTGTCTACTTTCTTCTCCATTAGTCATCAATTCAATAAATCCATAGTTTTTAGCTTTATATATAAAATCTGTAATAACATGCGATTTTTCATCATAATCTTCTTTATCATAAACATTCCAAAATCTTACACTAACTCCATTTAAGCTTTTAGTATACATTTCACCTACTCTTTTAAGAGCTCCGTATGAACAATACATGTTTTCCATTTGTGTAGATGCAAATATAAATGGTTTATTGTTAATACACTCAAATACATTTTTCATTATACTCATGTTATTATCAATATACTTTAATACATTAATATTTTCTAGATATTTGGAACCACCAACATCAAATGCTAAAAAGAATACATAATCAGCTTCTTGTATTTTCATTTTTAGTAAATTAATACTCTCTACCTTTCGTAAATCATATATTTCTCCCATTTTTATATCAAATTCAATAACATTATAACCTTTGTTTTTTAAAAATTTAGTTAAATTTTTTCCTATTACACCTGAAGACCCTAAAATAAGAATATTCATATAATATAACTTTTTATCAAATTATTTTTATAATAACTTAAAAAATTATTAATATATTAATTATAAATGACTCAGTTAGAAAAGATACTTACACAAACATTAACTGGTAAAGGTGATAGCGACAAACATGCAATGACACTTTTTTCTTTAGTTATTTCTTTAGGCGCAAAAAATATTTTAGAACTAGGAGTAAGACATGGAGATACAACTCTTTCTTTATTATTAGGTGCATCATATAATAATGGAAAAGTGACAAGTGTAGACATAAATGATACATCATTTGAGTGCCCAAATAATTTAAAAAATAATTGGACATTTATAAAAAGTGATGCGTTATCATATTTAGATAAATATGATAAAACTAATGTTATTGATTTGGTATTTGTTGATGATTGGCATTCTTATGAACATGTTAAAAAAGAATTAGAATATTTAGATATGTGCGTTTCTCCAAAAAGTATAATAGTTTTGCATGATTTAATGTATGGTAATTATGATCCACATTATCATGTCGATTTAACATTAAAAGATGGTCAATGGGCACATGGTGGACCATACAGAGCAGTTGCAGAATTAAATCCACAATTTTGGGAGTTTTCAACAATACCAATTAATAATGGATTAACTATATTAAGAAAAAAATATTCTAATAAATTTCATAATTAAATTTTCATACAAGCCTGTCTATTCCAACCATCATATAATGTATTATTTATTACAGGATTAATATTTAATTTCCAAGATACATAACCCCATAGAGGTTGATCTCTATATGACATTTTTGTTGTAGTATATATATCCCAGAACATATTAAATGCATTCAATATTTTTTCATTTTTTGGTGTATAACCAAAAATACCATTTTGTGTAATTAAATAATTCTCGTCAGCACTATTATCATTTAAAAAGTGTATAGTTTTAGTCATGTCATCAATCTTTAATTTATTTATATCATTACACTCTTTATATATTGTATTTTTTCTAGGATGCATCATTTGCATAATACCCCAATCGCTATTCATAATATCTATAGCATAATTTTGCCAATCATGACTTTCGTGTATATTTATATGAATATCACTATAAAATATAATATCATAATCTTTATTCATAACTTCTTTTAAATATTTCCAACCCATAAATTTTGGATATCGAGATCTATAAACATTTTTTTTTATTTTTGTATTACTATTAACTTTAATTTGTTTATCCAAAAAATCATTAGATAACAATATTGATGTCCAATTAGGTAATGAAAAATTTTTAATATTTGTAAATAAATAAAAATCATAATTTCCAAATGATTTATTTAATGTTAATCCTTTTGGAACTCTTCCTCTCAAATTATTGTTCATATTGCTATTTTCATCTGCCATATATGTTGTTATAAAACAAATTTTTTTTTTATTAGAATCATTTTCCATTTATTATTAATATAAATAATATATTTATATTAATTATGTTAATTATATTATAATAATTATTCAGATATATCTATAAATTTTACATTAGGATCATTTCCAGGTGGAACCAATCCTATAGATTTATAATTATATGAATATATGTTCTTTATAGTTGTAGATAGCATATATATTCCGACTCCAAATGTTCCTACTGATATTACCATATTTTCCGCATTTATTAATGTATTAACATCATCAACCAGTTTTAATGATTGAAGTATAACATTATCATCATTTTCATATTTTTTTTTTAAATATGTTACACTATCTAAATGTGCGGCTACTTTTGCACCACACCCACCATAAACAATAGTACATGTTCCAAATTGTTTTATTAAATTATCGTAAAACCAATCTGGTAATTTATTTTTGAGATTTAAATCCCCTGATCTAACATGTATAACATTTAAACTTGGATTTGAAGATACAGAAATATATTCATTTTTTACATATGGTTTAACATATTTTTGTATACATAATTTCTGATCATATAATGTAATATTTGGTTTATGACATCCAGATGGATAAAAGAACATATTTTTTCGTTTTGTTTTTTTACAAATATATTCAATCATATTTTCACATTGACAACATTCTTTGTTTGTATTTGGTATTGTATATGATTTTAGAAATGCTGCATCTTTATACCAGATATTATTATACCAATTATTAGTTAAATTAATTTCTTTATAATTATTTTCTGTAAATGCATAATGACATGCGATACTTAATTGTTGAAGTTGGTTACCAAAACGACCAGGACAAATATCTATATTAATTTTACACATTAATAAATATTATAAATATTATAAATTGATATTTAAATAAATATTTATAAATATTTATAATTATTTAAATGAAAATAATTTTGACAGGGAGCGATGGTTTTTTAGGTAAACGATTATATAATAAATTATATAATAATCATACTATATTTAGGTATGATATATTAAATGGTTTTGATATATTAAATACTGAACAATTAGAAAAAGTATTTGTAGAATTTAATCCAGATTCAATAATACATCTTGCAGCATGTGCTGATTTAAACATTTTTAGAGAAAATCCTGAAATTAGTTATAAAATAAATGTAATTGGGACTCGAAATATTTTATATTTATGTCAAAAATATAATGTGCGACTTTTGTTTGCTTCAACATGTTGTTGTTATGGTAATAATAGTCTTCATCCATCAGATGAAGATTCACCAATTGCACCAACTGAACCATATGCAAAATCGAAAGCAGAAAGCGAAAAAGAAATACTTGCAGTTGGATTACCTCATTGTTGTATGAGATTGGCAACATTTTATGGACCAGAAATGCGATCTGCATTAGCCCCTGCTATATTTTTAGATAAAGCACATAATAATCTGCCAATTGAGATTCACGGAAATGGTAATCAAACTAGAACATTAACATATGTAGATGATATTGTTAATGGTATTGTTACTATTGTAAATAATGATCAAAAATATACAATTATTAATATTACTACAGAAGAAATTGTTAGTGTAAATAAATTAGTGGATATAGCTAAAGAAATTACAGGTAATAATGTTCAAGTAATTAATATAGAGGATCGTCCTGGACAAATTTATGAAGAAATAATACATTCCCGAAGATTGCAGGAATTTGGTTGGAAACCATTAACAAAAATAACAGAAGGAATGAAAAATAGTTATGAATATTATAAAAAAAATAATAATAAATGGTAAATAATATAAATGATTTATTATTTAAATATCTATGAATTAAAATATTTATAATGAATAATAAAATTTTAGTTACTGGATGCGCGGGGTTTATTGGTTCTCATGTTTGTCAGTATCTATTAAAAAATGAATATTCTATATATGGAATTGATAATTTAAATAGTTATTATGATGTAAAAAAAAAAGAAAAAAATTTACAAATATTAAACCAATACCCTAATTTTACATTTAAAAAAGATGATATATGTGACACTCAAGTAATAACAGAATGGAAGCCATATAAAGTAATTCATTTAGCTTCAATGGCTGGTGTAAGATATAGTATTGAAAATCCTGCTTTATATGAAAAAATAAATATTGGAGGATTCATTCATATTATGGAAGAATGTGTTAAAAATAAAGTAAAACATGTTATTTATGCTAGTAGTAGTAGTGTTTATGGATTAAATACTAAGGTGCCATTTTCTGAAGATGATCAAATAAAAACATGCAATAGTCCATATGCTTGTAGTAAAATGGCAATGGAACTATTTGCAAAAACATATTATCAGCTATATGGAATAACAAATATAGGATTGCGATTTTTTACTGTTTATGGTCCACGAGGACGACCAGATATGGCGCCTTATAAATTTCTTACATCAATAAAAAATGGTGAACAATTTAAAAAATTTGGTGATGGAACTTCATCCCGAGATTATACATACATTGATGATATAGTTAGTGGTATTGTCGCTGCAATTGAAAATAAAAAAGATATACAATGTGAAATATATAATTTAGGTAATAGTAGTCCAGTTTCTCTCAACAAATTTATAGAAATATGTGAAAAAGTCACTAAAATGAAGGCTCTATATGAAGAGGTGCCAAATCAATTAGGTGATGTTCCACATACATACGCAGATATAAGTAAAGCAAAACGTGATTTAGATTATGAACCTAAAACATCTTTAGAAGAGGGATTAAGAAAATTATATTTGAGTTTATAATAACATCTATTTTTTTTGAATTATACATAACTTATTATCATATATATTAATATTCAAAATATTATCTTGTATGTATTTTAAATCTTCTCCTTTAACAAATAACGAATCTTCATCTGTTAATTTCATTATATTTTTGAGAAAATTTAATGTAGTAAATTTACCATATTTACTTATATTTTTTGGATTAGTTGATGTATGTAAATCTTCGATTATATAATATCCTTGTGATGTTATTTTTTTAAATAAGTATTTTAATGATGATTGTTGTTGTTCCATTTCATGACCACCATCATCTATTAAAATATCTAAATTAAAATCAATATTGTTATTTAGAAATTTTTCATCTTCTTGATTTCCTATAAATATAGTAATATCTTTAAGATGGTCATATGTTTTACTAAAATTAAAATTTTTAAAAACTGGATCAGAATAATTATCAATTCCATAAATTTTTGAATTTTTAAAATACTCTTTCCATAGCAAGTGACTATGGCCTTCTCTTACACCAATTTCTAATATATTCATAGATAAATCTTTTATTGGTTCAAATATATTTTTATAATACTTAATATATTGATGTTGCACTTTATCAGTGCCATATTTTTTTCCTAATGATAATAACATATATATATATATATATATATATAAATTAATATTTAAATGTTAATAACCATATTAAATATTAATATTAATATCAATATTAAATATTAATATTAAATATTAATATTAATATCAATATTAAATATATATGGAAATAATCTTTCTAAACACCATCCATTAATTTCATTATAATTAAATTCATATTTTCCATCGCATGCCATATTCACTTCTGTAATTGTATTATTAATTAACATTTTATGAACTTTTTTATAAAATTCTATGGGTCTATTAATTATATTATTTTTTGGAATAATATATTGACACCCTGCAGCAAAAATCATATCCATTGGAACTGGCCCTTTAAAAAGATATGAGTAATATTCAGGTGTTTTTAGTGATTTAAAGCGATAATGTTTTTCTCTTAAATTATTTGTAAATAATGGCGTAATATTATCAATATTAGATTTTACTAATTTATCTATTTTATTTTGAAAATTTTTATAATTAACATTATTCATATGGTCAAATGGATTCCCTTGCACAATAATTAAATATTCTGGTAAATTATTGTAATTTTCTATTATATGATGTAAAAATGTTTCACCTTCATTACCAATATTTTTTAATTTGATAGCATTTTTTATATCATTATTTGATTTATTATAATGTATTATATACTCTTTTTTCATATAATTTATCCAATCTAAATTTTCTTTATAACTACTAATAACTATATTATATAACATATAATATATAATATTATTAAATATTATATTATTAAATATTATATGTCTAATCGATTAGTATATGTTTCCGGAACCGGTGGATTAGGAAACGTTTTATTTCAAATTGCAACAGCAAGCTATTATTCAAAAAACTATAATTATAAAATAGTGCTATTAGATAATATGCATACAAATTATGGCACTAGTAAATCTTTTGGTACAAATAAATCACATAATAATACTTCATATAAACAAACTATTTTTAGTAAAATAAAATTTTCTAAAGATAAACAAGGAAAAATTACTAAAATCTTTAATAAATATTTACATACTGGAACTAATAAAATTAAACCAGATGAAAATACTGGAAATATATTAATTGATAGTTATTCTCAAAATTTAAGTCTATTTGATTATGATTTTAATGAAATATATAAACATCTAGATTTTAATAATGAAAGTATTAAACAATATATTAATAATAAGTATGAAAATATTAGTAACGGTATTTGTATTTCAATAAGAAAACGAAAGGATTTTGCTGGAATGACTAAAATAAATTCTAAATCTTATATTAATGCTTTGGAAACTTTGAAAAATATGCATATTAACATTGATAAATTATATATAATATCTGATATTGATAATGCCTGGGAAAATATTTTTAATTTAAATGAAAAATATCCTGCAATTAATGTGAATGAATCTGATATAATTCAATTTTATATAGGTTTGATGTGTAAACACTATATATTATGTGAAAGCACTTTTCATTTATGGATTGCTTATTTAGGGACCTTAAATAATTCTGACAAAACAACAATATATTTTAATAATACATTTGTAGATAATAATTCATTACAATTAAATACTTGGATTGGTGTAGATTATTTATAAATTTATTTTAATAATGTAAAAAGTTGTTACAAAATCCTTGAGAGCTTAGATATTCATCCCAAATTTTTTTACATTTTACTTGTTTTTCTTTTATAAATTCCTCACCATTGTTATACCAGTTATAGATTTTATTTTCTAATTCTTCAAATGTATTACCCATAATAATTATATTATTCCAATCAATTTTATCTTCAAATGGCAAAACTGTATCTGTTAATGGTAAAACAGGAATTCTTCCATAAGCCATTATTTCATAGAATCTTAAAGAGAAATTACCACCACCTCTAGGTGCAAGTTGAAATATATTATTTTTAATAATATTAATAAAATCTATAGTTCTATATTGTTGTTGTTGTTCTTTACTAAATCCTCTAATAAAAGTGGAACGTGTTATAAAATTA
>MDTB01014094.1_pt1 | contig 10147 bp, 11 predicted proteins | sample 811161 | NCBI WGS metagenome assembly MDTB01 (sample SAMN05326650, study PRJNA326480) | marine metagenome | isolation source: seawater | place: Mediterranean Sea | collected 2009
CCTGCTACGATCTCGTCATGATGATGCTCTTCGTATTCTATGAGGTCATGTAACTCCTCTTTAGCATGTCTGCGAGCAGCAGGATTTGCTGTTGGATCATCAACGATCTCTTTATCTTTTTTAATGTGGTCTTCTATACTTTTCATAGTTTTTATTCCGTTTGTTGAATACCAAAAGAATCTCTGTTTAATTTTAACACAGTAGTTACCTCTTGTGTTCTTTGATCAAAGAATCGAGATAATTTGCTAATAAGATAAAATCCACTGTTAGATTCATCTATTCTATTATCCAATTTCAGATCTTCAGAGACTGACGAAGGTAATATTACGTTGATAACATCCCCAACACATAAATCAAGATTTCCTGGAATATCAATTCGTAACCCTTGTGTATTTAGCATGAAATTACGAGAAATATTTTGTACTATACTGTGCTTACTATAATCCCAATGATTGTTATCATTCTTATAATCAGGATCATCTGGGTCTGCTGTGTTTATACCCATGTAATTTTTCTCATGATCAACTATAGCTGATAAGATCCTTGTTGGATGTTCTGATAGTTTTTGTTGCATGGGATTCAGCTTATCTTGAGATCCCAAGTGAGCTTGATTGTCCCATTGCTCATGTAACTTATAATTATATACTTCAAACTTACCAGAAGATATATCATAAGTTTGCAGTTGTGATGAATATGTTCCTAGACGCAATGCATGAATTAGATTTATCTCACTCTCAAAATTAACATTTATGATACTATCTTCACCTGAACCCTCTTGTTCACGTGGTTCATCTGTAAATGTTTTTATATTCTTATTACCACCAAAGGTTCCTTTAACATCACAGAGAGCATCAATTGATTTAAAATGATATCCCCTACGATTCTCAAAGAACACATATCCAGCACTACCACCAATGGATTTACCCTTATTTGTAGTAGAAGAACTATTACCGCTATCTACATTAGAATTAGCAGCAGAGATAGAACCATTACAAAGAGAAGATATCACAGAAAAGGGTGACTTACCGTTAGGATGTATTTTTGTATTATTCTGACAAGGAGTTCCAAAGAAATCTTTCTCTGTAGCAATAATTTTTTCATCTTCTAAGATCTTTTTCGCTATAATGTCAGGACGACCTGTTAAAGTCTTAGAAATCTTCAAAGATTCATTAGTAAGAGCTTCTGCTGATATCAATCCAATATTATATGTCTGTATTTTATTGGAGATAGATCTATCATTGATAGTATATACTTTCATAATATAATGATATTCTATCTCATCAGGTCCAGCAATACTCATTTCTACATCTTCACCACCAACTATTTGATTAATTACAGACTTACCAGAATCTAATACTCTGATATTAGCACTCACATATGGATCAGTGATAGATTCAAAGTATGTTATAGACTGAACACCAGGCATCAAGTTCCAAGGTTTCTTAGAAACTGCATCTATAAGGTCTAACTTTGTTAGAACATATGAAAAAGCACTATTACTATTCTTCATTATGCATTAAGCCTTTGGAAGCTATTAAATTTATACAGGTCAAGCAGTCTATTATCAATAGGTTGAGAAGAAGTAGATAAGGTTGTGCCTTGCTCATTTCCTCCAGTACTAGCAACTTGTTGTTGAGATGGTAGAACAATAAACTGAGGACTATTTGATGTATCATTGCTAAGGGCAGCAACAGATGTAGATAACTTATTACTCAATCCCTGTGCTCCTTCAAACTCATTAGGCATATACTGCATCCAATTAGCTGGTTCCCATCCCTCTGGTTTTACAGAATCACCAGTAGTTTGCCATGAATGATGGAAGAAATTACCAGTTGGATCAAACATAGGATCTTCTTCTGGAACTCTATTACTCAATTGAGACTGTCCTTTGAAATCAGTTCTACCTTGTAAAACTTTAAGTGCTTCTATAAGCTTTGCTTGTCCTTCTTTACTTTGTAATAGAGATGCAATTTCAGGACTATCAACCATAGTTCCCTTCTCAAATGCTTCATATTGTCCAGGTGCTGAGATAATCTCTTCTATAGTACCATCACCTCTTGCTTTCCTATTAAGAATAGAAGCAGCAACACCATAGATATCATCCGTACCTTGGGAAGCCTCACCACTAATAGCAAATGCTAAGTGCTTATAGTCATCCGCAGTTAGACCTTTTAAGGTTCCAGTGCTAGTCTTATTACTTGTCTGGAAGAAGTTCTGTCCATTGACTTTAGAGACAGTGTTAGTATCACCCAAAACTCCAGTCAAATCTGTTGATGCTACTTCTACTCCTTGACTACCCAGAATGTTCTCTGTTGAAAAAGCATTAGAATTAGAACTAAGGTTTTCATCTCCATTAAACTCCGTATTATTAATTTCTTCGTTATTATTTGTTACACCACCATCTACGGTAGTACTATTAATATCAATGCCTTTATCCTTCAATTTCTGAAGAATCATTTCGTTCATTTTTATTTTCTGATCACCAATTTGAAGTGGAGACTTACCACCCATACTAACAACAGCCTCAAGTATTCCCCAAAGTTGTTGTAATCTGAATAAAGGATTCTTCTTCCAATCTTCTTCTTTAAGAATCTCCTCCTTTAATTTTAGAATCTCTGCTTTTTGACCTTCAATGTCTTTTTTTGATATACCATTTGCTACAGAAGAAGCTTCCCATTCTGCTAATGCGTCATTAATCTTCCCAGTAATCATTCCTGTAACAATACCAACAACACCACCTTTAAACATATTCTTCCAATTGATGGTCCTAGGGTTAAGGAAGGTCTTAATATTAAACTTAGGTTTAACAGCAGGTTTAGAAGTTATTTGATTAACAATGCTACTAGCACCATCATCTATAGTACCTACACCTGAAGTTACTACATCATCTACAATACCTGTTCCTCCACCTAAGTTTGTATTTGCAGATTTTATATTATTTGATAAGTTTGCATTGAAAGAACTACCTTGAGGAATAACTTCTTCGAGTACCTTTGCGGTATTAGGAGTATTAATTACTTCATCTGCATTCTGAAGAACAGATTCTTTTAATTGTAGATTTTTATTTTTTATGTTCTTTGATATATCATCGCCAACTTCGTTGATCTTTGTTAAATTGTTTAAGTTTGTACGAGGAGTTACAGTCTGTCCCTTTTGATTGACTATAGAATCTTTAGCAGAAACATTTTTGTTTCTGAACATATTACTAAAAAAGTTCTTAGTATTTTTTACAGCACCACCTAACTTTAATCCCTTAAATAAACCAGACATCTTAGGTATTAAAGATGCAACTGATGTCTTAAAAGCTAAAGGTAATGCCTTAAAAGCAATAACACCGCCACCTACAATTTGTACGAGATCAGAAAGCTTACTTATGATACCATCACCTTGTTTCTTCTCTATCCCAGTTTCAAATCCCTGAGTTCCAGACAGAAATTCCTCATCTTCCATCCTATTTTCTTGTCTCAATCTCTTAGAATCTGCTATCTGATCTCTCTTAATCTCAATAAACTTACCAAATAAAGTATTTTGTGCTTCCAATAAAGCAGTCTGCTTTTTATTCTCGTTAACTACTTCAGAAGTAATATCAATTGCAGTACCATCATCCAAATTAATTGGGTCTAGTGGACTAACACTAGTAGAAAACATTGATGTTATACCACTAATACCACTTACTATAAAATCATCTACAGCTTGAACAGAATCCTGAACGAATTTAAGATTTGCAGGATCTATAGGATTATCACTACCACCAGACTTAGATTTCTTTCGCAGCTTCTTATACTCGGAAATAAGAGTATCAGCAAGACTCTTATCTGTAGAAGTATTTGAATATCCTTGGGTTCCTGAAGCCATTATCGTTGTGCTTGCTTTTGTTTAAGTTCCTCAAGATATTGGGTAAGGAGTGCAAGATACACTACTCTCTCCCAAGGCATCATATTGTCTAGTTCTGTCAAACTATATTTATGGTGCTGCATTAGAGCGAAGTTAGTTTGATAATACTCCTCCAAATTAGTATGGAAGAGTGCTATGCGAAAAAACTCTGCAGCCCCTCTAAGGTATATGTAGACGACTTCTTAGTATTAGGATTAATAACATCAAACTTATGTTGAAGTTTAGGCATTGTCTCAAAAAATTTAGCGACTTTATTAAATTGCCTTTGAGTAAGACTCTCGATAAATTCCTGAAGTTCTTTTGGTGTACACTCAGAAGCTTCAGTAACATCTTCACCCTCAAAAATCTGATCTATACATCCAACAATAATGTCCAAACCATCCATATCAGTCTCACCTCTAACCCCAAATTCAATGAAATGATCCAACTTAGGGTACTTCATAATAATACCCACATTTTTATTGATCATAATCTTATCAGTATGACCTTTTGGTTTAAAGACCTCAACATCATTAATGTTGATAGTATGTGATACTTTAGTTTTATTATCATCCAGACACACCACATTGACTGTGATCTCTTCTCCTACGGAAGCAGCACGAATTTTAAGGAATACATACTCCAGATCAAAACTAGGTAAATCTTCAATCTTTATACGAGATGAAACACAAGATTTAATTACATCAACAGTTGCTTGTGTTATCTGCTTTTCATCTCCTGAGTCCATTGCAATAAGAAGGACTTTCTCTTCTTTAACAAGAAATGGACGGTATTTAATCTTTTTTCCGTTTGACGGCAATTCGAGCTCATAGGTAGGAGCAACAACCTTTGGTAAAGCCATAATGTAGTTTTCTTTTATTTAGTACGTAATATTATAAACAACAATACATCTGAGATGTCCTGGTGTTGTTGGACAGACTGCATGATAGTGAGATCCATCAAATAACAGCATCTTACCTTTCTGAGGTTTAACTTCATGCTTTACTGGGATAGGATCATTCTTCCAATCAATACTCTGGTATGGTATTATAAACTTTGAAGAGTCCTCTTCTAAATCCTTATAAGAGGCAGTTTTATCAAAAATATAGGTACTACCAGGTACATCATTAAGATATAAGATAGCAGTATAATGATTATTAGGATAATCTACATGAGGGTCACCACAATGAGCGTGGTTAAAATGATACGTGCAGTTTATGTTTGCTCTAGTTATACGTTTATGTTCTATTCCATTATCCTTCAGAAAATCTTTCATGATTTTCTTAAAAAATGCCCAGAATGGTGAATCAGAGAATAAACCAGTATCAGGTCTCTTATAATGTCTCTGCAATAAAACATGAGAGAATTGAGGAAATAAATCTGAGGTAGTATGAGGTTCCCACATCCAAGTAATACGTGGAGCTCCTTCAGATCTATCACGTTGTGATTTGGTTCCATAAAAACAGTTATTCATGAAATCATCTACAACTGCAGGATTCCTGATATAATCTTCTATCTTTTCAATCATAATAATCAATCAGTTTAATAATTATAGCACATAATAGGGTTATTGACCTCTAGATATTCCGTTTTCTGTGGTAAGACCAAATAAACCAAATTCAGGATCATCAGAATCTTTAGATGAAGTCACATTATTCCAACCCCAATCAGAAATATCATTATACACCACATGATGCTTAGTATAATGGAATGTTGCTGTAGCTTTAGTTATTTGAGAAGCACCAAATGATAATGGTATAGACTCAACAGTATATGGATAAGCATCTTGAAGCACATGAACTTCAGAAACCCTTTCAATTGCTGAATCAAACCCTCTTTCTACCTTTGCTATCCTAATAGTACAAGTGTAGTCATCTGGATATCTAATTCTAGTAGTTCTAGACTTCTTTTTCCAATCGGTACTCATTATTTTACCGAAACTAGCACCAGTAGTTCCTGGTGCATATCCATCCTTATCAACAGCATCGCCTTCTCCAGCAGCAGGTTGAAACTCAGCAAATATATACTGCCACCAAGCATTAACAAACTTGAATGGTTCCATGTTAGCATCACACATCCATCCTAATTGAACATCAGTGTAAAGCTTAGTGTGAGCATATGATATGGATCCTTCTCCTAGAAGTCTCCCTTGTAACTGTCCAGTAGCTGCTTGTGAAGGTGGTAATTGAGCTTCATCACAAAATCCTTCGTATATATCAGCATTGGTTACAACACTATCAATGTACTTCTTCAATGTACCATTGATATCAAACTTTACGGCGAATCCATTGGACATCGCCATACCGCCTTTCTTAGCGATATCCTGAACATATTTTGGTATTGAGGTATTAGGCACTCTAAATATCTAAGTGTATCCATTTTATTTAGGATGGCTTATTCAGGTAAGTATAAACCAAAGAATCCTAAGAAGTATAAAGGAAACCCAACAAAGATCATATACAGATCAAATTGGGAGAAAAAATTTATGTACTTCTGTGATTCTACAGACTCAATTCTTGAGTGGGGAAGTGAGGAAGTAATCATTCCTTACCGTTGTCCTACTGATGGTAGAGTTCATAGGTATTATCCAGACTTCTATATCAAAACTGCTAAGAAACAGAAATACATAATAGAAATCAAACCAAAGAAGCAAGTTAAAGGTCCAGAAAAAAATCCTAAGCGAAAAACTACTGCTTGGAAGAAATCTGTTCTAGTCTTTATGAAGAATAAAGCAAAGTGGAATGCTGCAGAAAATTGGTGTGATGATAGGAGTATGAAGTTCAAGATCCTAACGGAAGATCAACTACATGTCTAAACTAACAATATTTGAACAAGTCAAAGAAAAAGCAGGTAGTAAGGAACAAACTTCCGCATGGTATAGGAAGCAAGTTCGTCTTATTGCTAAGAACTACAATGACGTTGAAAAGTTGATAAGAGAAGACACTCAAGAAAGCTTAACAGAAGATGAATTTCAAGATACTAACCGAGTTCGTAATAATGTAAGGGAAGGTCACCTATATCTCTTCGAGTATAAAGCAACTAAAAAGTACCTACCATACTACGATCAGTTCCCATTAGTGTATGTTACTAAAAGGTCATCTTCCAGTGATTTCTTTGGTACAAACCTACATTATATCAATCCAAAGTATAGATACACTGTAATAAAAAACTTAATTGAGAACGACACTCTCAACGTACCTAAGATAACCTTCCATAAATACTTAGATAGTAATGTTATAGGTAGATTCTTAGATCTCGGCAAAGACGAATGGTATACGGCAATATACTTGCCTATTGATAATTTTATACGTGATAAAAACGGACGGAAGCTTCCTATAAGGAAAGATAAAGTCTGGAATAAAACCTATGAGAACCGAAGATACAGAATCAAAACCAAAAGGTCGATTGAAGATTATAGTGATGAACCAACTATTCTAATACCATAAATGCCTAAACAATTAAGATACCCATCAGAACTTGCGAATACAGAAAATTCAGATTATCTATCATTTGGTTTCTACAAATATTATCCAGCTTACAGAAAAGAAGGTGCTTTATCTGGTAATAGAGCAGGACTAGAGGCTATGAATCAAACCAATTCGACTAAAAATTACTTTGCAAATAAGACAAAGGCAGAAAAATTAAATACCCCAGATGGTAATTTTGGTCAAAAGATGGGAGAAGACATATTATTATACATGCCACCTGATATTAGTACATCATTTGCTGCTGACTGGGGTGGTAAAGAAGTAAATAATGCAGTTGCAGGTGGTCTTGCTGCTTCTTCAAATATACAATCTAGTGATGTAAAAGGTCTTGCAGATAATGTTATGTCTGGTGTTACATCTCTTGGTGCACTACCTCAATCGACTGCAGCACGTATTACCAAATCAATAGCAGCTGCTGCTGGTAGTAACCTCAATATGAATGATGTTCTAGCAGGTACTACAGGAACCATGTTAAACCCAAATGTTGAAGTATTATTTGGTGGTCCTAAACTACGTAATGTTTCCTTTGCATTTAAAATGTCTGCTAGGAACAGAGATGAAGCAGAGGATATCCATAAGATATGTACGATATTTAAAAAGAACCTACTACCTGGACATAGTGCAAGTAGTAAAATTGCAGAAGGAAATGCAGGTGATATTGAAGGAATATCTGATATACTTATGACGGGTAAATATGGTAATTTCATAGAAGTACCAAATTTAGTAATGTTGAAATACATGAAGGGTTCTAAAATGCACCCATATCTCTCTCAATACAAATCACTTGCCTTAACTAACGTAGATGTGAATTATACACCTGATGGGGTATATTCAACATTTGTTGATGGTTTTCCAACAGCAGTTGAGCTTAGAATATCTCTTGTAGAGACAAAACTTGTATATAAATCAGAAGTAGAAATACGAGAACAAGGTAAAGTAGGAACAAGAAGCTGGAGTTACTAAATGTACTTTAATACTCAACCAAAAATAGAATACGACTTAAAACCACAGAGTTTCCCATTTTCAAGCTCTGATTTTACAATTGCGAATAACTTCTTCAGAAGGGTATCTGTGGATCAAGATGCATTCGGTTATATTGGGTATTTCAACAAATTTGCTATTCCTAATAATGTGAGGATAGAAACTCTAGCAGAAGGAATTTATGGAGATGCTCAGTATGATTGGATTATTGCTATATCCAATAATATAACAAATGTCTATACTGACTGGCCTCTATCAGAAAACGCTTTACAAGTTTGGGCAGAAGAAAAGTATGGAAGTCAAATATACAGCGATATCAGATATTACGAAATTACTGAAGATGTTAAAAATGAGGCAGGAACGATATTTTTGAAAAAAGGGCAAAAAGTTGATAAAACCTTCTATGACGGTAATTTCCAATATAACTCCCAAGACGTAAATAACACAATTATCACTATTGCTGGAAATACCATATCTAAAGGTATTTCTATATTTGAGGATGAGACCAGAATAAATGAATCTAAAAGAGAGATCTATATACTCAAAAGTGAATATTTATACGAATTCGTACAAGACCTAAAAAAGCAGAGCACCTACAAGAAGTGCTCTGCTTACGTTAATAACAAATTAAAAAGGACTCTAGTCTAGCTCGACTTTTTTGAGTAAAAATAGTCGGGAAATTTTTTCCCACATTGCCAGAACTAGAAATCCAATTTCGACACCTAGTCTTCCTCTGCTAAACTTGCAAAGTAACTTAGTGCGTCATCATCACTAGTTTCCTTCTTGCTGAACTTAGGTGCAGAAGATGCTGCAACCTGCTCAACAGGAACTGGTTCAAACTGTTCCTCTGCCTGTGCTCTAAAAGCAGCAGGTGAAGGTGAACTATTGAGTACTGCGTTTAAACGAGTCTCTAGTTCTTCATATGTTTTGAACTGATCTTCAGCAGTAAATGCTGCTAAACTATGCTGCTCTTTGTAAGTAGCTTCAAGTTGAGAATCATCAGAACTTAAAGCACTAACAGCATCGAACTCGGAACTATCATAGTTCCAGAAACCAGCAACGGTCTTGATCTTTAACTTAAAGTTTGCTCCTTCCCAGAAGTCAAACACATTTACAGGAGTCTCGTCTTGAAACTCTGGCTGCATTGCGGCCATTACCTTGTCGAAAATCTTCTTACCGAACTTGTACAAGAATACCTTACCTTCATTTTCAGGGTTCTTAGGATCTTTAACAACAACAATGTTTGTGTAGTAAGTAAGCTTACGCTTCTGCTTACGAGCAATGTCCTTGTCTGATTCGTGACCACTATTCCACAACTTACGATTAACTTCACCAACAGGGTCTTTTTTGTTTTGTGTCGTTAAACTGTTTTCGATGTACCAACCGCCAGGTCCTTGGAAAGCATGTGAATATAACTTTGCCCAAGGAAGGTCTTCACCTTCTGGGGGAGGGAGAAATCTAATAACAGCGTAACCATTACCTGTATTATCTAACTCTGGTCTCCAGAACCTCTCGTCTTTACCGCCACCTGTTTGGGTGGACTTCTCTATCTCTTTCTGTAAAAAATCAAAATTTGCTTGAGATTTTCGTTTTAGATCTGCGAATGTCATATCAGATTGTTTTAGATTTATTTGGATTGTGTTTTTGGGGTGGGAGGTAGGAATAATGTATACCTACAAGTACAGGGCATTTCTACATAAGTAAATTTTTACTGTACCGCACGAGTCCTGTCTGGTTGGACAGTTCTGTTGTTACCAACAGCGAGCACCACCTCTGACTCATCACCTTAACTAGACCATTGCCAG
>MDTB01149529.1_pt1 | contig 10146 bp, 8 predicted proteins | sample 811161 | NCBI WGS metagenome assembly MDTB01 (sample SAMN05326650, study PRJNA326480) | marine metagenome | isolation source: seawater | place: Mediterranean Sea | collected 2009
TAATCATTATGTGACAGTCTCAGGGCAAGCCGACAGTCTGACGGGGATGCACCAATGTTTTCCCACAATTTTGTCACTAAGTCTTCCGTGGTCATAGATTCAAATCCCTCAGATTACCGAAATCATTCCCTGCTCGCACATTTACAAGAAACTTTCCAAGTTCCGTGTTTGAGAAGATGTCAATTAGTTCTGGTATAATATACCTCTCTTCGTCTGAAATGTCAAGCAAAATGTTATCGTGAATGGTAAAAGAGATGAAAGACTGCTTGTCTCGTAGGAAATCATATACTTTAATCATTTGCCTCAAAACAAGGTCAGCAGTCGTGCTTTGAATAATGTAGTTCAGTGCCCTTTTCTCATCAACTTCAATTTCTCTGCCAAAATGAGTTGTTACCTTTTCACCGTCCCAATACTTTGCCCTCACGCGGTCGCGGTTATAGTACCTCGCGAGCGTTGGGTTTGTCTTGGCCTCATCATAAAGCCACGAGAAGAGCCTCTGCTTGGCCTCTGATCGATCCGTGCCCGGAGGGAATAGGTTGGCCGCGTTCCAATCGTGGAGGTCTTCTAGGGGCACAGGAGAGCCTGCTAGAGCCATAAGCGTTCGAAGTTCTGCTGCGTTGAAATCAAGTTCGACAAACCAATCCTGTGTCGGGCGCACCATAGAGCGCAGATCTTTATCAAGTGTCATAACCGGAAAAGAGTCAGAGAGGGTTGTAAGCCTGCCTGTCTTCGTTCCACGGATGTTATACCGACAATATGGCTGGATTTGACTGTACTTCTTCATTGCTTGCCTAAACTTGGGCAAGTGAGCCTGCTTTGAGAGTTGTGAAAGGTCAATATTGAGTCTTTGGTGCTTTATTTTGGTCAAAACCTTGGTAAGATCGACCATAAAATCATAATTTGTCGGCTTTGACCAGTTTTCGAATACATGTTGTGTTATTCTATTACGAATTTCACAATAGCGAAGCAAAAACTGCTTTGGAACAAGGTCAAAAAAGCAATTTTGGTTCAAATCAATCTTTGCCAGCACAAAAGAGCGGTAAAAAGCCTTTAGCTTGTTCTCAACTTCAACCCAATCGTCAATCAGGTACTTTGGACAACAATTAGAAAGGGAATCATTTCCGCTGTAAATAGAGCCGTACTCCACATCACTGTTTTCCAAATACTCTGCATATCTCCAAGTTCGTCTAAGCCCTTCTGGCATCTCTTGGAAGAATAACTCGCCATCTTTATAAACTCCTACACATTCGCCCTTGTCATCAAGCGTTTGAAAATACAACTTTCCCCCGAAGTCAGTAAATTACGAAGTTTGAAGCCTGAACAGACCGACGGACCACCTCTTCCACGTCTTGTTCACTCGCATTTGGGTCTTCTGCCAAGTCCAATCGAGTGACATCGTAAAAAAGAGAACCGTTGAAGTGTTCTACGTTGTCAAACTTCCTAGCAATGTAACCCAAAGCGGTATCGGTGTCAAGTGAATTCGCTAAATCAGTAGCATTTTTTGTGATATTTCTCATTATTCCTTCGCTATATTGAAGGCCAGTCTCTAGATTTCTGATCTTGGCATAAATATCCAAGAAATAAGATGGGGCGAACTGCGAAGTGACCTCTTGAGAAGTTATCTGACTTCTGAAAATGGTCTTCTTAGTTCTACAATTCTCACCGAAAGTTGTCATTGCGGAATTCTTGTTGACTGTGGATGCTGGACTTGTTATATTTGTTCTTGGCCTCATTCTTGCTACTTCATTATAGCACGAGACCATCAGATCCACAAGCATATTTGTGTCATCTGGATAAGTTAGGGTGTGAGTTGTTAATAGAGTTGTTCCTGCGTCTGGTTCTTCTGGCCCAATGGTTTCTCTGATATATCTCTTCATCCTTGGAGAATTTAAGTCTGCCACTAATCTCCAAGGTATATGTTTATCTATCATAAAGCCAAATACATAAGCCAAGTTCTTTAAATATTCAAAGTTTCTATCTCTATAAAATAATTCTTCTTTTATTTTATCATCTCCATAATCACCTTCATATATTTCTAATACTAATCCAGTAGATCTAGGAGAAATATATTTAGATAAAAAGAACATAGATCTAGTAATAGGTATATTCTTACTAACTAAATTAACATATTCCATAAAAATAGGAACAAAGGAGGCAAAATCCGAAAGAGTTTTTAAATATCCATTCTCACTAACAAATGTAAAAAACTGTTGAGCAAACAATCTTGTATAGTTGCTGTACTCATCGATTGGATTGGTATATGCTTTTGCAATTGTGAGGTCTGATAAGACTGGCGAGTTGGGATCGATACTTCCGTTTCTGAAGTCTCTGTCAAATTTAAACTTCATGTCGTTGAAAGCACGAACGACATAGGAAACTGCTGTAAGTCCATCACTACGACCGGTAGAGAAACCAGTAATATATTGTGGTTTTGGAAAGATGGTGTTTCTGACAGCAGCATCAAGCCTTCCATACAAGAGTTTTTCGTCTTTTTGAAAGTCTTTAATCTGGGCTGTTTCCAAGGTTGGCTCTGATATATCTTCTAATAGGGTCAGGATATAGCCGTTGTAGACCTGCCGATTGATCAGCATATCTCTTGAACTTGAGTTATTGTTTGCATCAAAGTTTGGCATTGTTAACTCTTATCCTCCCCACCGGACTGCCAGCGTGCTTTGACTGTTGTATCAAACTTACCCGGCCCAATAGAGTGGGCGACTTCTGTAATTAGATGGTAACCTCCAATTCCCATAATATTTGCCCAAGATCTTGCAATAGCGACTCCATTGGCATCTGTCTTATACTGCCATGGCTGCCCCGCCCCCATAGGTTCGGGGTTAAAATAAATAAGCATACCTGGCCTAAAGATGTTGTTACCAATCATATTGAATGAAGCATCATATACATTTGAAAGTTGATTTAATAAAGACCCGTCTCCACCTGCAAATCTGGCCTCGGGTAAGTATTCTTGATCAGTCTTAGAGAATTGAACTGATTTTAGGAGTCCTCTGTCTTTGCCATATGTAAAATGTAGAATTCCACGATTCTTGTCTCCAATATTATCGCCTCTGCCTTGGTCTCCTAGATAATCGCCTGCTAAATTGCTTGGAAAACTATTAAAAGTATTTATAACAAGATACTGGTATGGGTCATTTTGTCTATCAACACATTTAGAATCCCTTCCAAACGGTAAGTTGTCAGTGTCTATCTTTTTTGTGTTTATCTCTTTATACTGATTTGTGATACCTTCAAATATTGCAGAACTTCTGAGAGGTACTTTACTTGTAAAAAGTGATACACTTAATCTCGAATCGGCTTCTGTGAGCCCCACATGGTGTTCAGCCGAGAACATATCAGTAACTAAATCACTGATAACAGCATCAATAAAATCAGTTAAGGAATAGTAATCTCTATTTTGAGAAATAACATTTTTCATCATGAAGTCTTGGAAGGACTCCAAAGAGATTGGAATGTGTGCGAGATTAATTTGTTTAGAATTGCCATTCTGGTCAGAAATCTCTATATTACCAAGAACTAACTGAAAGTTATCCACGATAGGATCAGTGATCTTCTGACTGACATCGGTAAAAGCGCTACTCCCTGTTACCTCTGTTGTAGTTACTCCTACACTAAATGGATTGTTTATAGAATATTCGCCACCAAAAATCTGCCCCAAATTGATTATTTTTGGATTCAATGTTGTACCATCAATCGTACTCTTAATATCCTGCGGCAGTTCCAAATCACCCACTGTATTGCTCAAGACGATGGCTAACAAATCACCAAGATAAATATAATTAATTGCGTGTCTCTTTTTAGTAACAGCCTCTTGTAGCCTTTGAACCGTTTCTTGTTCTGTAATATTAGTTAAATCGTCAATCGCGGCTGCTACTGCATCTGTTTCTGGGTTTCTTACTGCGGCTGTGTCTGCTGCTTTGATTCGAATATCCACATTGTTATCAACACCAGAGGTTATGCCCCCAGTGCTAGTACCAGAATAAAGTGTTGCTAGGTCTAGTTTAGGTGGTAAAGTTCCTATAAATTTAGGCTCTCTCCATCTTGCAAATCTTAGAAAATGATCGTTACTCAGGCTGATTGAGTGAATCATCCCTTTGTCTTCCATTGTCTCTAATATCAAAGCATACGTGTATTGCCTCAAGCTAAAGAACAATGATGCACGTAATCTTTCAAGCTCTTTTATTTTTGAAGCGGAGGGAGAACCCTTATTCCGTTCAGTGGTTAAAGTATTTTCTAGTTTATTATACTTATAAATTAGTGATGGGACACCTGATGTTGGTTTTGTAATATTAGAAAAGCCTCCGCCTGGCAAAAGAACATTAAACTTTTTGTCATTCATTACTGTTTCAAGTCTTCCGCGATAACTAATGGTCAAGTCTAGTGTTCCATCTTCTTTAAAATCAATTTTGTGGTCTACATGAACCAAGTAAAGACTATCATATTGGCAACAGATAGCCTCTCGTAAATCTCCCGTCTGTGGTGCATAGCCTACATCAATTTGTATCTCATAGCAGCCAGGATTGTAGATACCATTATACGGCTGAGGATTGGTAGGCGAAGACGTTTTTGAACAATCAGGCTGTATGATAAGATCTAGATATTTGTAATTTATTATTTCGGTTTGGGCTGGAAGGAGAGGTGTGTTATTGTTTATGAGGTTAGGGCCAAAGCGATCTTTGGACAGGGCAGAAAAATGTTGCGCATGTAAAACAAGAGTTGCTTCTATGTCTCTCGTAGCTGTGAAAGGATCAGAGCCTACAAAAGTCCAATCAAAAGATTTGACCCCGCATTCAACACCTCTAGTATGGCTGGCTAAGGGAGCACCAACTGGTTGTGGAATATTAATCAAACTGTCTATGCCCTCTAGCCCAGTTCTATTTCTAAATTCAAGTTCAACTTTTTTGTCGCCCGCTCCATCTTTATTTCTATATGTTTTGTAAATTCTTAACAAAGGTTGCAGGCTTGCATATTCTGCTGTGGTTATTTCTGTGAACCTTTCATTGCCGGGACAGAGAGATAATTTGTTATTTACTATGCTAGAATCTTCGTCATCAGACAGCAAAAATATTCGAGGCTCGCCGGTTGCTTTTCTTTTTACATAGCCGTCTGTTTGTATTATCGTATCATTCGGATTTGGTGAGAACAAAAAAGGATCTTTGTAGCCGTCCAACTTAGGTGAGCCATAATTCAAGAGATTATTATGATATTCTGCAAAAAAAATCAGTATTGTATAGTAGATAATGCTGATAAGCCGAGCGGATAACTTGAATAGCAGCCGGGTCACTTAGATCCTGTTCTTCGAACTCTTGCTGTCGAACTTGAGATGCTGCTTGAGCATCAGCGGCCGCGGCAACTTTTCTCAAGTTTTCTCTGACAACGGCTGCTTTTTGTGCTTCCACAGCACTAACTGAAGAAACAGGAGACAAAGCATCATAAACTCTATTATTTGCAACGCCGGGTGAAGTCTCTAAACGAGCTAATTCGTTGTTTATTGATTGTAAATTTTTAAAAAGAGCGTCTCTCTCAGATTCCAGTCTTGCACGTTCCGGTGACCCTAGTGCTGCTTTTTCAATCTGCTCTTGCAAAGAACTTAGAGCTTCCGAAGAACGGGTGATTCTTTCTAGCGCACCACCACCAAATCCAATATTTTGGGTAGATGCGCTTGCTATTGAATTAAGGTATAAATTTACACTTGCTTGAACCTTTGCTGGTGTTGCTGTTGTATGAGAGGCCATTTATTTTCCTTAGATTGAGCCGTAATTGAAAAAAGACAAAACAGAGTTTAGAGGTTGAGGTATGTAAACAATCTGTCCTTGTTTTAGATTTGCTTCGGTAGGTGACTGGTTGTACCAAGCAATGATCCACCATAGCTTAGGGTCTCCATAGTATTCATTGGCCAACTTCCACCACTTATCACCAAACTTCCAAACATGCTTAGTCGAAGTAAAGTTTCGTCGGGCCTTTGCATCAAGTACGGGCCAGCGAGGACTTCTATAATGTAGGATTTTATTTACGCCTCGTTCTTCAAAGAACTCTTCGTAAATCTCTTCTTCGTTTTCTATTAGGTATTCTGAACCGTGTCTAGGCATTGCTTAAATCCTTATTAAAAAAGTTCACCAGGGCCAAAGTCACTATCACCAAGCCAAGAGGTTATCGCGCCCCTCTGGTCATCAAAGCCCAGTTCTGTTTCATGCAAGATAGAAAGGTTGAATTTTAGCTCAACTGACTTAAAATCAATGATTTGTTTGTTGCCATCACAACGGATAATAGGAGAATCTGCTGCGGAGAATCCGGTTTGCGGAGCGAAGGAAAACCCATCAAGCGCCGCTAGTTGTTCTGTTAAGAGATCTCCTAAAGTAACCCGAACCAAAGGAGGCCGAGAAATAGTTAAAGCGTTTGACCCGGATGTATATGTGGGATACTGCATCGCTGCTAAGCGTGACATTTGATTTTTGTTTGGCCTCTGAAGTCTAATACCAATGGATATCTTTCTTGTTGTGCCTTGATAAGTTGTGATTGGATCCATTCTTCCAAAAACTTCTGTTGTGTTATATTTGGTCGAAAGATTGTCTTGGTATTCTGTTAGTGCAAATTCAGTAAAGGTTTCTGAATGACCTGTTGGTATATGTAAAATTGAAAAACTTGCCATTATGAAGCCTCCGTGTTATAACTAGACACCGCGAACAAATCCTTGCTCAATCATACTGATAATTGAAGCATACATCTCACTTGGCTTACCACCAGAGTATTTCTCAACTGAAACATCGTTAACAACGGCTGCAAACTCTGTGCCATCAACTTGAAGTGTGATGTTGATGACGGGCGGTGGACCTTGAACTTGCTGTGGAGCGGCAGCAGGTGCGTTATTTGGTGACAGTGCTGCTGCGGTAGCTGTAGCATTATTTAACGCAGTTGTGGCGTTGGACTGTCCTTGGCTCACCACTGCTGTTGAAGCCTTCACTGTGTTTTCTACGCTTGCCGTAACACCGGGTATTTCCACTGAAGGTAATGAAGCAAAAACGCCAGTAAGCCCTGACATACTTTCTGATACCAATCCTAAGACATCCAAGAAAGATGGAGAGTTGCCTACAAAGAAGAAGTGATATAAATCTCCGAGTGCCCCTTGCAAGGCTATCACTGCCCCGGTTACAATCCCAAATATGGTTGCCATCTGACCAATTGGGGTTGCATATGCCGCGAAGGCAATGCCAAAACCAATGAAAAAAGGTATCGCTGGCTGAATAAACTGTATAAAATCTTTAAACATAGTTATTACAGGGCCGATAGAAATCGCGACTGACCTCATTATCTGGCCTAATTCCTCCATCACTGTATTAAATTGTGCTGTTTGTTCCGCAAGTGCTTCTATATCTGCTGCTGATTTCTGCGGTTCTTGGATTAACTTTAGCCTTCCACGCATCATAAGAGCTAATTGCTGTTCATTTAGGCCCATAGCAGATGCTAGTGCTTTTCTCTGATAGAAATCCATTGTATCGAAAGAAAGACCAGCAGCATCCACTCTATTCTTTAGAATCTCAAATCTCTTTGACGGATCAGTCTCTGCAACAAGCTCAAGAGTGTTGAGATAAGGGCCACCAAGAAGAGCGTTTAGGCGTCCGACAGATTGGGCCGCTGTATCAAACTTGTTAAACTTCTCTACAATGCCTACTATTTCGTTGAGAGCTAAGCCTGTGTTTTTGGACTGAACTTCTAATCTTCTGAAAGCATCCACCCCATCAGATCCTAGAGCGGCAATTTGTGGCCCTATCGAGGCAAAATCACTGGCTATCTGATCTGCTGACACACCTAAATCTTGAGCAAAGGTCAAAAGCTCTCTTTGAAGTTTAGCAGACTGATTAACAGACATCCCCAAGACTTTGGTAGAAAACTGAATGTTTTTTGCTGCCGTTTCAGAAGAAACGCCTAGCTCTTGAAGAAGTGCGACGTTCTGTCCCAAAACTGCTTGCTGTTTTCCAGACATTTCGGTAAAGTCAGTAACATTTGTAAACAGACTCTGAACGGCTTGCCCAGCTTCATCAGAGGTGACCCCGGCAGTATATAGATTTGCCTCTAAACTCATTATTGCATCGTTAAAGGCATCACCTTGTCCAGTTGCTTTAGCAAAGGCTACATTTGCTTGATCTTGAGCTAGTGCCAGTTGTATACTTTGTTGTGTTACCGTACTTATCACGCCACTTGCAATACCCAGTGGGTTTGCCATCATCTTTTTGACATTATCGCCAAATCTGCCCAAGAACTTGCCAGGGTTCGTAAACATTGCTGATATACCAGTTTCCGGCTTTTCTTCGTAGAATAAACTGGTTAGTCTTTTGAAAGTATTATCAGCAATGTCAGCGGCTGCTTTGTCAAGCTCTTGTTGTTTCTTTTTTTCTTCAGTTTGCTTTCTTAGTACAGCAAGCTTTTCCGCTTCTTTTCTAACATCTTCCTCTAATCCTTGCTTTCTAGCTTCAGCAAAAGCCTTAGCCTGCTTTTCGTATTCTAGTTCAAGCTCTCTTAGTTCGGCTTCTTGCTCGGCTAGTTCAAGATCAGTTTTATAAACTTCTCCCTGTTCTTTTCGAACTTCAAGGATCTTTTGTTCCAGTTCAAGTTTGGCCTGGCGAGCTTCAACATCAGCGCGTGCTTTTTGAGCGGCTTCACCAAAAGTTTCTTCTTCTGCCATTTTCTATTACCTCACCTAAATGGCCACTGAATGCCGGTTTCTTTTTCAAAGTTCTTTACAGCAACTTCAAGTGAAGACTTATTCCTATAAGTCGTTGGGTGGTCAAGACCATATTTCTTTGCCGCTTGAATATATCTAGCCTCACCACTTAAAGTTTTTGCAAAAGCCTCAACATCTCTCTTAGATCCAAGAACTTTTAGATTGGAGCCCCAACCGCCAAACATACCTTTCAAAGCGTATTCAATCCAAGCACCAAACATTCCAAGCATACCTTCATTTAGAGAGTTGCCTTTAAAATCATTTAAGTTTAAAACTGGAGTTCTTACAGTATCTTCGTTGAGAGAATTGTCAAACGGGTTTATTTTGGCCATCTTTCGTGCCTCCTCTACTTCCACACCGGCTCCTCGGTAAATAAGAAACTTGATCCTACCTAAACGAGATTTAAAATCAGAAGACTCTTCTGGAACTCTACCCATCATTTCTGCCTCTGCATTGTCACCGGTCAATTTAAATGCTTGAAGAAGAGATTCATAACTTTCCTTTGCTTCTTTTGGAGTTGGAGGTCGTTTTTCAAACAGCGCCTGCCTAACCATACGCAGATCATCCTTTTGCTGTTCATCGTCTGTGTTGCTTGTTTTTGGAGTTTGCTTTGGCTTTTCTTCTTCTTGTTCGAAGAGATCTTCTGCCAATGTTCCTTTTCTCCTTACTTCCTTCTCAATGAAATACTTTCTTATCAGTCTTCCATAGTTGGCTGGTGGCTGGTATTCGCCATCCAAAATAACTTGAATAGCCAATAAATGTATCGACTTGCTCATATAATCTTGAATTTGTCTCTGTTCTTGTGGGCTAAGTTCTTGTTTTGGCTCTTCTGGCTTTTGGTCCCCTGCATCTGGAATCTTTTTCTTTTCTGGTTCTGGTCTTGGAGCCGATGTTGGTGCCGGTGGTGAAGTTGGGGTCGGTGGTGAAGTTGGGGTCGGTGGTGAAGTTGGGGTCGGCTTTAAGCCAGGAACATTTAGCCATGTTTCTGGTCGTTGCTGCTGCTTGCTTCTTCTCTGTTTTGCGTATTCCCTAGCAGAAAGAAAAGGTTGTGTTTTGGAAACTTCCAATATTAGGTCAATTTTCTCATCAAGGTTTTGCATTGAGGCCAGTCTCCCTTGTTATAAATAGTTTGGAAAAGTAAAAAGACCGGAAGTCCTAACGTCTTCCAGCCTTTGATTTATTCTTGGCGTCTTCGTGTTGTTTGTTCTCTTTCTCGAATTGTTCAGCCAATCTTTGAAGAAACCAGCGACGAATGGTTAGAGGAAGATTGTAAGCCTCCATAAAAGACCAGTTGCCGTGGTACTTTAGAAGGAATAGCTCCTCGTAGACAGAAGCAATGTAATCATTGCTTAGACGATGAACAGCAAAAGGATGATCTGCGTATGGTTAGGCAGGCGCTGTTTGAAAAACGA
>MDTB01232030.1_pt1 | contig 10146 bp, 8 predicted proteins | sample 811161 | NCBI WGS metagenome assembly MDTB01 (sample SAMN05326650, study PRJNA326480) | marine metagenome | isolation source: seawater | place: Mediterranean Sea | collected 2009
GACAAAATCCTTGGTGCCACGATAATTGGCTATGACGCAGGGGAACTGCTGGCACCAATATGCCTCATGATGAGCAATGATCTGGGGCTTGGGGCGGCGCAGAAGACCGTGTTCAGCTATCCGACCCGCAGTGAATATCTCAAGCGCTTAGGCGACGCCCACAACAAGCAGCGCATGACGCCAACCGTGGCCAAACTCTTTCAGTGGTGGCTGGGGCGCACACTTTAGCCGGTGCTGTGCCACCGGCACAGGCGATCGAACTTAGGCTACCCGCTCAATCAGCGTACCCGTGCCGAGGCCGCCACCACAGCACATGGAAATAAGCCCATAACGGCCTTCGGTGCGCTGCAGCTCATGCACAGCCTTGGTCACCAATATGCAGCCCGTTGCGCCCAAGGGGTGACCTAGGGCAATGGCACCGCCATTGGGGTTCACTTTGGCCATATCTGCGCCGACGGTTTTTGCCCATGCCAAAACCACCGAAGCGAAGGCTTCGTTAACCTCGAAGACGTCAATGTCGGCGATGTTTAGGCCGGTTTGTTCGAGCATCTTTTCCGTTGCCGGAATAGGCCCTTCGAGCATCATTACTGGATCACAGCCAACCAAGGCAGAAGCGCGAATCACAGCTACTGGAGTAAGACCCAGTTCCGCCGCCTTGGTTGCGCTCATCATGAGCACTGCTGCCGCACCATCGGCAATTTGTGATGAAGTGCCGGCAGTATGGACGCCATCTTCTCTGGCGACACTCTTTAAACCGGCTAAGGCTTCAAGGCTGGTATCTCTTGGCACTTCGTCCTGGGTAACACTTAGCATGTTATCGGCACGCTCAAAGTCGTCATCCATTTCCGGTGCCTCAATGGCAATGATTTGGCTGTCGAAGTGGCCGTTCTCAATGGCTGCCTTGGCGCGGTTTTGCGATTGCAGACCAAAGGCGTCGGTGTCGGCTCGGGTGAGCTGATACTTTTCCGCTAAACGCTCTGCTGCTTCGAACTGGCTGGTGAATTCGCGTTGCTCAAAGTAGCTACGGCCGACTGGCTTCCCCATCTTTTTATTGGCAGGAATGGCATCGCTGCCAATAGGTATTCGGGTCATATTCTCAACCCCGCAGGCCATCACAACATCGGCCGCGCCGGCGCTGATAATGTTGTGGGCGAGGGTGGTTGATTGTTGGGAGGACCCACATTGGGAGTCGATGGTGATACAAGGTGTTGTGATTGCGCCGCCATTGGCAAGCCAAGCGGTACGCGTAATGTTCATACCTTGGGAAGCCAACTTGTTGACGCAGCCACCAACAACCTGATCCACATGCTCGGAGCCAAGGTTGTTGCGCGCCAGCAACTGCATCATTACCTGACCCAGCATATCTGCAGGATGGGCACCGCCAACGCTGCCTCCTTTGCGGCCGACTGCTGAGCGAGCGGCATCAATAATTACGACGTCTTCCATAAGGTTTACTCTCTTTTCTGGTTGGGCAAATAGCTTGCAAGGCCTGTTTAGGGCTGTTGCCAAGGTTGAATACGGCTCTGGTTTTCTGGTCTTTGGCGCTCGCTGGGTTTGCTCGCGGCGCTGCCGATGTAAATAAAGCCGGCGATATCTTCGCTATCACCGACGCCAAACAAAGTCTGAATATGCGCGTCATAGGTATACCACTCGGTCAACCATTGGGCTGCGAAGCCTGCGAGGTTGGCGGCGACAAGCAAGTTTTGGCAAACCGCACCGGCGGATAAAATCTGCTCCCATTCGGGGATCTTATGATCTGGCCGGCGCTCGCTAATAATCGCTACCACTACCGGAGCGCGCAAAAATCGATTCTGCTCGAATAGCACCTGGGCATCATTGGCGTCGGCATAAAGCGCCTGCCAGCGCGCGGCCAGAATGTGGCCAAACTCAGCTCGCGCAGTACCGGTAAATGTAACCAGTCGCCAAGGCCCAAGCTTGCCATGATCGGGCACTCGTAGACCTGCGTCGAGGATAGCGTCCAGTGCAGGAGAGTCCGGGCCAGGTTCCTGCAGATCCATGGCTTTTACCGAGCGTCGGTTGCTAATGCGTTCAAGGGCTTCTGGTAACGGCTGCTCTGGGTACACGTTGTCTTCTCATCTTGTCAGCGCTAAGTGTAGCGAAAATTTGCTGCCAATCGCTGGCTTTTTCTACGTAACAAAGACCGCTTTGCGGCAGGATGACCCCAGACTCAAGTCATTGGATGACATCGGCTCCTAGCTTTGCTCCAATAGGCCAACAGAAAAAATAAATGGGGAGGGGCTATGAACTTGCAGGGTAAGAAAGCACTGGTTTTCGGTGGTACATCGGGTATTGGTTTGGCAACCATTAAAATGCTGCAATCCGCCGGTGCCACGGTGGTGGCGATTAGTCGCAATCCAGAAAAAGCCGGCGACCTCCAAGGCGTAGAACTCCAAGCCTGTGATGTACGCGACGAGGCCGCGCTAACCGAGCTGTTTGCGGCCCAGGCTCCCTATGATGTGCTTATCTCTGCTGCCACTGGTGGTGGGCGCGCGGCGGGACCATTTTTGCAAATGGATTTGGTAGCCTATCGTGGCTCATTCGACAAGCTCTGGGGCTATACCAACGTGGTCAGGCTAGGCGCTGAGCATCTGAACGACGATGGCAGCATCGTTTTAGTTTCTGGTGCGCCGGCGCGTCGAGCCAAGCCCGGACAGGTTGCCCTCGCTTCCGTTGGCGGGGCAGTAGAGCAATTTGTTCGTGCCGTGACCGCAGAGCTTGCGCCAAAGCGGATCAATGTTGTAAGCCCTGGAATTATCGACACTCCAATGTTTGGCGATGACGCAGAGGCCCGAGCGAAAATGCTGGGCGGTGCGACGGCGAAGAATCTCATTCCTCGGCCCGGTACGCCTGAGGAAGTTGCTGCGGGTATTATGTTCGTGGTGCAAAACAGCTTCGTCACCGGAACCACTGTCGACGTCGACGGCGGCTGGATTCAAGGCTGAGTACTTCGTTGCTGCGGCTGGCCTCTTCCGGGCGGGTAAGCCGAGTAGGTCCGCTAAACGGCAAATTAGAGTGTTGCGGTTTGGGCCTCAACTCCAAGGTACAGTCTGCCAACGGTCTCCAGCGTACTGGGGGCCACCATGATGTGCTGGGAGGTCATGTGCACATCGCGGAAGTGTCTTTGTAGCGGCGAGTCAGCGTAAACCGCGCTGCCGCCGCCCAACGTATACATGGCATCAACAGTCTTGATACTGGCCTCAACGGCGTGGGTTGTGGCCAAGCGAATATCCCGACGCTGTTCTACGCTTACTTTGCCGCCCGCTTCAGCTACCTCCCAGGCCTCAGCGATGGCCTGAAAATAAAAAGCCCGAGCGCTGCGTAGGGTCGCTTCGGCCCGAGCAACTTCGATATGCGAGTGCGCGCGATCCGCTAGTGTCGCGTTGCTGTTGATGCGTTTCTTGCTCTGGGCAAGACGAACCAACTCGTCAATGGCCGCACGGGCAATACCCAGTGCAACTGCGCCGATACCGATAGCGAGTAGGGTAAATTGAGGAAACTGATATAGCGGTCGGCGAGGGGGGCGATTGCCACCAAAGCCGACAATATGACTGGCACTGAGATCAACATCCGCTGCCTGATAGTCTGTGCTGCCGGTGCCCTGCAGGCCAGAGACATGCCAGGTGTCGAGAAAGTCCAACTGCTCCTTGGGCATAAGCACCATATGCTGTACGGGTTTGTCCTCACCGTCGTGGACTAGGCAGCCGCCTAGAACCCAATCGGCGTTTTGAGTCCCGGAGCCCCACTGCCAGCGTCCGTTGACGCTGACTCGGTCTGCATTAACGATGGCTTTGCCAGACGGGGCAAAGACGCCAGCAACCATGGTGTTTGGGTGAGTGAAAATTTCCCGTGCCGTGGTCTCGGGAATGCTGGCCAGCGTGGAGCCGCTGGTGGCAGCGATAAAGGCTACCCAGCCACAGGCAGCGCTGCCTTGGGCTAGACGTTCAAATATTTGCGCGCTCACCACTGGGGAAGCTTCCAGTCCGCCTAAATGAGTGGGCACAAAGAGTCGGTAAAAACCTGCCTCTGCCATGGCGTCGCTGGCATCTTGCTCGAGTTTGCGCTCGCGGTCGAAGTTAGCAGCTCGCAAGCTAAAGTCCTCGGCTAGCCTGTCGGCTGCTGCGAGCAGTGCGGTGTTTTGTTGCGCGTTGGTCATAAGCGTTCTCGAAATTTTTAAGGCTCGGGCTGGGTCACTCAGTACAATGCTCACCGGGCAGGCTCAGCGACCGTCTTATAGCCGCTGATTGAACTCTACCATGTTGCCGCTGGGGTCGTGGGTAAAGAACTGACGACAAATGTTGGGAATGTCGCGAATTTCGGTGGGGCTATAACCGTTTGCCTGCAGCGCTGCGTGAATGGCCTGGGCGTCATTGACCGCAAAGGCGAAGTGCTGCTCTTTCACCGGCTCACCGCTATCAATACCCAACAAATGAATCTCTTGTTCACCGGCCCGAATCCATGCCCCGGGGAAGCCTAAATCTGGCCGCTCCAGCAGCTCTAGATTGAGCAGCTGAACATAGAACCTAAGCGCCGTATCGACGTCTTTGACGTTAATCGAAACGTGGTGAATACCTTGGGTTTCAATAGCGGCGATTTGATTCATACAGTTTTCCTCGAGCGGATTTTGAGGTGCTTGGCATGCTGCCGATGATCGCAATCAAAGCAGATCTGGGCTAGCGTAAATGCTAGCCCTTTTCTGCTGCTTACCTGTGACTAGCGTTGCAAGCTGGCGAAGGTCTTGCCTTCGGCTACCAGCTTTTCGAGCAACGGTGCTGGCTTCCAAATATCGCCGCCGTACTCAGCTTCGAACTTTTTAATGTCGGCGAGGATTTTATCGAGACCAATCTGGTCAGCCCAGAACATGGGGCCGCCGGTGACTTCTGGGAAACCGTAACCGTTGATGTAGACGATGTCGATGTCACAAGGTCGGATAGCAATACCGTCTTCAAGGATGCGCGCACCTTCGTTAATCATCGGGTAAAGACAGCGCTTGAGCACTTCGTCGTCATCAATGGCGCGGCGTTCGATGCCTAGTTCCGCAGATGTCTGTTCGACAATTTGCACCACTTCCGGATCAGCTTGGCCAGCGCGGCTACCTTCTGGGTAAACGTAGAAGCCGCGGCTGGTCTTTTGCCCATAGCGGTCCATTTCGCAAAGCTTGTCTGCGACCCGGGCGGTTATCGGCACATCCTCGGGTTTGACTCCGCCCAGCTTGCGCGCGCGCCAGCCCAGATCCAAACCAACAAGGTCGTTCATTTGGAACGGTCCCATGGGCATGCCGAAACCGAGAATGGCGTTATCAACCTGATAGGGGGTTGCCCCCTGTAGAATGATTTCGCCAGCCTGACGGGTATAACCGGCCAGCATGCGGTTGCCAATGAAGCCCGGAGCGTTGCCGGAAAGTACCGCAATTTTGTTCAGCGTGCGGCCAAGTTTCATAGACGTGGCGATGACTTCCTTGCTGGTGTTCTCGCCGCGTACAACCTCTAGCAGGCGCATTACATTGGCTGGGCTGAAGAAGTGCAGGCCGATTACGGATTCAGGGCGGCTGGTAGCCGCAGCCATTTTGTCGATGTCGAGTCCAGAGGTATTGCTTGCCAGTACCGCACCGGGTTTGGCAACCGCGTCCATCTTCTTAAAGGTTTCCACCTTCACATCGATGTTCTCGTATATGGCTTCGATGATGACATCGACTTCGGCGATATCGGCGTAATCTGTGGTGCCGCGAATCAACGACATGCGCTTGTCCACTTCCTCCGCAGACATGCGACCGCGTTGCACCTGAATATCATAGTTTTTCTTAATGACCCCAAGTCCACGATCGAGGGCTTCTTGGTCCATTTCAACGGAAATCACCGGAATGCCGACGTTGAGGAACGACATCGCGATGCCGCCACCCATGGTGCCGCAGCCGATCACCGCTGCACTGGCAATATCAAGCGTTGGTGTGTCCTTCGGCACATCGGGAATTTTCGCCACTTCGCGCTCGGCGAAGAACATATGAATCAACGATTCGCGCTGAGGATGCTTGAGACAGTTGCCAAAACACTCTTGCTCTACTGCTAGACCCGCATCGAAGTCGCCAAGATTCACTGCGGCTTCGACACACTGCACGATCATTTCCGGTGCGAAACGCTTGCGCATTTTGCGCGCGGCATTTTTGCGCGCGGCATCGAAAATTTCAGCGTTATCACGGTCCTGGCGCACGATGTCTTCTTCGTCGCGAATGCGTCGTACCGGGCTGCCCTTAGCAATCAGGTCTGCAGCATAGGCAAGTCCCGCCTCAACGATATCGCCCTCGGCCAGTTCATCGGCAATACCCATGGCAACCGCAGCAGGACCGGGAATGGGGTCACCAGACAATATAAAGGCCAGCGCCTTCTCTGCGCCAATCAAACGCGGCAGGCGCTGGGTACCGCCGGCACCGGGTAACAAGCCTAGCTTAACTTCGGGTAGACCAACCGGCGCAGTTGGGGCAATGACGCGATAATGGCAGCACAGGGCTACCTCTAAACCACCACCGAAGGCAGTACCGTTAATTGCCGCAACAATGGGCTTGCTGGAATTGTCCATTGCGGTTAGGCAGTCGTGCAAGCTAGGGCCTGTGGCCTTACCACCGAATTCGGAAATATCGGCACCGGCAATAAAAGCCCGGCCTGCGCCAGTAAGCACGATGGCCGCTACAGTGTCGTCGGCCAAAGCTTGGCTAAGACCGTCGTGCAGCCCTTGGCGTACGCCAGATGACAGCGGGTTTACCGGTGGGTTATCAATGGTCATCAGCGCAATATCGCCGCGCACTTCGTAATGGACGGTTCCTTTCATTCAGCCTCTCCCCTCTAGGACATTGGTAATTTATGGCAGGCACGTGGCCAGCGCAGGATTCTGCCCCATGTGGGCGCCGAAGCCCAGTGTCTGTGGGTACCACCACCACTTGTGCCGGCAATTAGATTCCAACCTTGGTCACTTTCTTAATGGCAGTGAATTTGTGTAACGTAGCGCGCAGCCCAAGGGAGCCTACATGTCCGCGTTACCCATCACCGATTTCCACTGCCACAGCGCTTTCTCTGATGGCGTTTTGACGCCATTAGAACTGCTGGATTTGGCCCAGCAGCGGGGTGTTCGACAACTGGCGATAACCGATCACGATTCGGTACAGGCCTACTCCCCAACACTGACCCGTCAGGCTCAGCAGCTTGATATCGCCTTGGTCACCGGCTGTGAGTTCTCTTGTGTGTGGCAGCGCCGGAATATTCATGTGCTGGGGCTAAATATGGATCTCAGTCACCCAAGTCTGATTCAGGCGATGGCGAGCCAAGCAACCGCAAGGCAAAGCCGCGCAGAAAAAATCACCCAAGTACTGCAGCGCCTTGGCTTCGCCCTGACCTTGCCCGAGATCCAAAAGATAGCCGGGGTAGGGAGTATTGGACGCCCGCACTTTGCCGAGCACTTGGTTGTCACGGGCCAGATGCCATCAACGGCAGCTGCCTTTAAACGTGTACTAGGCAGCGGCAAGCCCGGTGATGTGAAAGCCGACTGGCCGGCACTGGAGACGGTCCTTGGCTGGATTACCAAAGCCGGCGGCGTCGCTGTAGTGGCACATCCGCTCAAATACAAAATGACCCTGACCAAGCTGCGCAGTTTACTCGACGATTTCCGGCAAGCTGGTGGGCAGGGTATCGAAGTACTAACCGGCTACCAAGATCCAGCCCGAGTAAATACCCTCGCAGATCTCGCACTGCGCTACGAGCTCTATGGTTCCGCCGGTTCTGATTTCCACCGGCCCGGCCAGCCCTGGGCAGAACTTGGCCGTGTTGCCTGCCTGCCAGAACGCTGCACACCGGTTTGGCAGCTGTGGACATGAGCAATACAGCAGCTAAAGCCGATGCCGGTGACTTCGATGTAATCATTGTCGGCGCGGGGGCTAGCGGTTTGATGTGTGCCATTCATGCCGGACGCCGTGGCCGTAAAGTGCTACTGCTCGAAAAAGGTCCGAAGCCCGGCCTGAAAATACTGGTATCTGGAGGTGGGCGCTGCAACTTCACGAATCTCTGGGCAGATCCTCAAGAGCATTACTTATCAGCCAACGAACACTTTTGTATTTCTGCCATGCGGCGCTATGAGTCGGCGGATTTTATCGACATGGTAAATGCCCACGGCATCGCCTATCACGAGAAGAAGCTGGGGCAACTGTTTTGCGATCATAGCGCCCAAGATATTGTTGATATGTTGCTGGCAGAGGCAGATAAGGTTGACGTCGTGCTGCGATTGAACAGCGAAGTCACCAATATCTGCCCGGTTGCAGAGGGCTACGCAGTACATGTTGAGGTGGGCAAGAAAGGGGCGCAGATGCTCAACAGAACCCATCACGTGCGGTCTGTGGTGCTAGCCAGTGGCGGGCTGTCGATGCCGAAGATTGCCAGCGACCTCGCTTATCGAACTGCAGCCCAGCTGGACATGAGTATCATTTTTCCCAGTCCTGCATTGGTTCCGCTGACTTGGAATAACGCAGATCGGCCGTTATTGGCTCCACTCAGCGGCGTCGCCATTGACAGTACGGTCAGCGCCGGAGGACAAGCTTTTCGGGAGAATCTACTTTTTACCCATCGGGGTTTGAGCGGGCCTGCGATTTTACAGGCCTCATCTTACTGGCAGCCCGGCGAACCGCTAGAAATTAACTTGCTGCCGGATCTTGATCTGGCCAGTTGGCTTGCTGCCCAGCAGCAACAGCGCCCCAAGGGTCTGGTCTCTACGGTTTTAAAAACTGTCTTGCCCAACCGCTTTGTCGACGCAGTAACGAACCAGTGGTTCAACGATCAAACCCTTGGCAGCCTCAGCAGAGCTCAGAATCAACATGTGGTTGATGTACTTACTCAATGGACATTCAAGCCCGGTGGCAGTGAGGGCTACCGCACCGCGGAGGTAACCCTTGGCGGCATTCGCACGGAGGAATTTTCTTCGAAAACCTTCGAAGCCAAGCGCTATAAAGGTTTTTACGCCATTGGTGAAGCTCTGGATGTGACCGGCTGGCTCGGTGGCTACAATTTTCAGTGGGCATGGGCCAGCGGCTACTGTTGCGCCCAGCACCTTTGATTCGACCTCATGTGGCGACCGTTGGTGCAGAAAAAGATACCGTTTGTCGGCTTTGTAGTCATGGCTAGAGGGGCCATTCGATAGTTTTCCAGCCTGAAATGCCCGAGCGCTAGCGCTTACTTTGTTTTCGGTAAGGTAAACTATGAAAAATCTAAAATTCTTTACTCTGCTGGCGGCTCTGCTGACGGCTACTCCAGTCGCTGCTCAGTCGGAACAGGGCGTCTATATTTTCCCGCAAGCCGCGATAGCCGAATATTCGGGATTCAGCACCCTGAAAAACGAGGCCCTGTATGGTCTCGGTGTTGGTTACCGCTTAGATGGTCCTGTAGCGGTTGAAGTAGACTTCCTCACTGGCGATTCTCATACGCAAGACGGCACCTCTCAGACGATTGATGCCAGCGTAATAAGCGCTCGTGCCCTATATCACTTCCTAGAAACGGACAAGGTTAAGCCATTCGTCAGTTTTGGCTTTGGTAATCAAGACGTAGACATTGCTGGCGGAGGTTCCGAGCCTCAAGTGAACGCTGGCCTGGGTGTGCGCTGGAAACTTTGGAAAGCATTGGATGCTCGTGCTTCTTACAACTTCTATGATGGCCAAGAGGGCGGTGACCTTAGGCGGACATTTAACTTTGGACTGCAGTATCAATTCGGTGGTAACAAAGTCGCTTTGCCTGCCCCAGTTGTGCGGGCTGATGCAGACCAAGACGGTGTAGCAGACTCTCAAGACCAATGCCTTGGTACAGCAGCGGGTAGGGCCGTTGATGCGCGGGGTTGCGCGCGGCGTCTAGACCGCGATGGCGATGGCGTGAGCGATGCTCGTGACCGTTGTCAGGGCACCACCGACCGCAGCAGACGAGTCGACAGCGTTGGCTGTTACATTGCGGAAAGGGTAATTGAGGCCGAAACTAAGCAGATGTCCGCATCGTTTTACTTCGACTTTGATTCTTATGCGATCAAGGCTGAGCATCAGGTTAAGGCGAGAGATATCGCCCGTTTCCTAGGCGATGGCTCCAATAGCTCCATTGAGTTGAGCGGACA
>MDTB01040726.1_pt1 | contig 10144 bp, 8 predicted proteins | sample 811161 | NCBI WGS metagenome assembly MDTB01 (sample SAMN05326650, study PRJNA326480) | marine metagenome | isolation source: seawater | place: Mediterranean Sea | collected 2009
AATTGTTGCTTTTAGTATGGCTGGTATTGTTATAGATCATCCTTTTATTTTTGGTTATGCTATATTTATTACTAGTTTTGTCTTCGGCTTACTGGGTTTGATTACCGGTTTGTATGCACAAAGGTTTGATGAGATTCCTACTATTCCTACCTTTATATTAACGCCATTATCTTTTTTTGCGGGTGTCTTTTATGACATTCGTAATCTTCCTGAACCTTGGCAGTCTGTTAGTTTATTAAACCCTGTTTGTTATATGGTTGATACTTTCCGTTATGGCGCTATTGGCATTACTTTTCATGATATTCATCTAGGTTTATTAGTAATGAGTAGCATTGCATTACTACTTTTTTTCTTGTGCTACTATCTTCTCTATACCGGCTATGGTCTGAAAAAGTGATTTTGTATCATGGTTGTAACTTTCTCACCTGAATGCTTGGTGGATTTACAAAAATACCCTGAGGGTGTTTGTTTTTCAGAATTTATGCGTCATTGCCTGTATCACCCTACCTACGGTTATTATACGCAAGCAGTTACTCGTCAGGGTGCTAAAGGTGATTACCACACTGCACCGACTTTAGGCCCACTCTTTGCGGAAACCTTGGCTATTCATTTATCTACATTTCTATCTGATAACCCTGATTGGTCTATTTTAGAAATTGGTCCAGGTCGTGGTGATTTATGTCATGGTCTAATCAATGCATTGGCTAGGGTTGATTGTTTTCCAAACTATTTTTGTGTTGAGCCATTTAAAAAATGCTGGTCTATGCAACAGGATAATTGCCGGTCTCATTTATCTTCTGCTCAATTTGCTAATATAAGCTGGTTAGCAGCAATTCCTACTGAATTTAAGGGTATTATTATTGCTAATGAGATTCTAGATGCACTACCATGCTCTCTAGTAATTTCTGATCAACAAGCAAGTTTACATGCACTCCATGTAGATTGCTCAGGTATATCGCCTTCTTGGGTACAAAAATCCATGCATATATCACAAAAAAACCTATTTTTTGCAAGGGATTTACCACTTTATCCCAATTATCGCTATGAATTACATGATTACACTCCGTGGCTAAGCAATATTAGTAAGTGCTTAATACAGGGCCAGGTGTATTTATTTGATTACGGTTATCCTCGTGCTAGCTATTATCACCCTGAGCGTTGCATGGGTACTTTAAGTTGCTTTGCCCAGCAAACTACACATGCAGACCCCTTGCTACAGCCTACTCAGCAGGATATTTCTATTCATGTTGATTTTACCACTGTTGCGCAAACAGCATATGCCCTTTCTATGGATATAGCTTTGTATACCACTTTTGAACAGTTTTTGAGTGTAATAGGCATTCATGAAGCTTTTTCACATTTATGTCTTAATCCCTCTATAGATACAGTGCAATCTTTGCATTTAGCTCGCCACTATTTACTTCATCCAGATGCTATGGGCGAAGTTATGAAAGTTATGCTGCTGACCAAAGGTTGTGCACAACTAGATAGGAGTTTTGCTTCTATAGATCTCGCACATACTCTTTAGCACTTTAAGGAGTGGACATCTTAATATGCTTAGATTATTATGCTATCTGTCATTTGGGAGTTTTTTATGTTAGCCAAACATGTATATCGCTTTGTCATTGCAGCTATTCTTGGGCTTACATTATGCTCTTATGCAACACTGGAGCAAAAGTTTAAGTTAAAACTTATCAGTGGTGTTTTTGCTACTAGTAGTAACGATACTAATAGTGATGGCAATAGCATACGTGGCGCTGTGGTGCCGTGGCGGCTAGCAGGTAATGCAAATGTCTATATTGATAAGAAGTCTGAAGTAGGCTTAGACTTAGTCACCGAAAGCAGTATAAAAACTGGTAGTGGGCCCTATATTGCACCTTTCTCAACTGGAGATCCAAAGTCCCTTAGTCTTGGGAAGATAAGCTATACCTATATCTTAGATAAAACTACCCGTGCCCAGGCCGCTGTTGGTAAAGTTAAGGCTAATATTCTTAAGAAAGGGAATAACCTCAGTCCGTTTCCTTTTTCTGATGCAGTGAGTAAACCTGCTATTACCAATGCAGATCTTGCTGTAGCCTTGCAAACCTCCTTGTTAAGTGAGCATCATTTTATCTCTGTTGGTGTTGGTATTGATAAAATAAGTTCAGGTAGCTCTTCAACAGATCGTACACATTCGGTGTTTTTAGAATCCTATTACAACTTAAACGACACAGAGTTATGGCTGCACTACTCTCGTAATAATCTTGGTCAAACATATGCTCAACCACAATATGGTCTGGTCGGCCTGAATAATAAGAGCATAAATAGGCTTACATTAAGTTCATCGGTTGCATTTAATAATGCAGATGGTTTAGTAGGTGTTGATGTTGGCTCTTCTATCAAACTTCCCTTTATAAGTGACAGCTCTTCATTTGGCCTTGCCTATGCTTTTAAGAAGGATAAAAATAAAACGCTTGAAGTATCTTATAAGCAAAGTATAAGCTCATATTTGAATATGGTAGCTGCTATGTATTATCAAAAACCTATTAAGACTAGTTCAACAATACAAAGTACCAATGGCTACTATGTAGGTGGCTTACGGCTTGAACAAGTACTCATTAAATAATAGTACTATACATATTTCCAATAGTTAATGCTGCACAAACTGCCGTTTCCATGCGTAGTATTGTTGGACTAAACTTGATTTTAGTAAGTTGTAATTTTTCAAAGTAAGCTAACTCTTCTGGATGCCATCCTCCTTCAGGTCCTATGATCCAGGAAATATTATTTTTTGGCGGTTTTATTGCTAAAGGATGCTTGCCATCTACTGCTCCTATAAAACAATTTACTGTTGTAGCAGTGGTTAATGCAGTATCTAGGCTTTGTGAGGCATGTATTTTTGGTAGTCTATTTAATCTGCATTGTTCTGCGGCACTGATTGCGATTCTATCCAGTCGCTCTAGTTTTTCTTGTGTTACTTGATTTTTTCCTGCCTTTGATTTGGTATACATTGAACTAATTGGTTGTATTGTATGTACAGCCAGCTCTGTTGCTTTTTGTATAATCCATGTCATTTTTTGTGCCGTACAATCCGCTATAAATAGTGTTTGCTTTAAGCCTTCTGAGATTTTATCATCGTGGTAGCTTACTACTAACACAGCAACGCTTTTTTTTGTAACACTCTGTACTTGTGCGCCGTACTCTCCGTTTGTACCATCAAATAATATAATTTTATCACCATGTTTTTTACGCAGTACTTGTAAGTGATTACATGCTTGTTCTATAAGCTCATATGTCTGGCCTACTTCTGGCTTAAATCCAACCCAAATACGTGCTGTCATACAAATAAGTTCTCAGGTGATTCATTCTCATCTTGTAGTTCATGGGACTCTAGTAGTTTGGGCTCATGGCCTTTTGCAAATAGTTCAAACATGGTATCCGTATCATCAACATCTGCTAAGCGCCCAGTTTTTCTATCAATGCGCATACTTAAGACATTCTCTGGACGTATTGGTGGCTTTTCTTCTGCTTGTAAGGTTGCGCGCATGTAATCAACCCAGATAGGCAATGCTAGTTTAGCAGCTGGTACATTTACACTTTTAGCATTATCATAGCCGACCCATACTGTGGTTACTACATCCTGATTAAAACCACTAAACCAGGCATCTAAATAGTCATTAGTGGTACCAGTTTTACCACAGAGATCGTTTCTTCCAAGAACTTTAGCACCTCTAGCAGTCCCGTATCTAACAACATCTTGTAATGCATTGCTAATAATGTATGCGTTTTGTTTGGAGATAACAGGCTTTTCAGCAAAGTCTTTTGGTTGTGGTATAATATTTTGCTCCATTTCTCTAAGTAATGCTTCATCACTGATGGTAACACCCTCATAATTTTCGATACGATCAAGCCAACGTAGGCTACAAAGTGCGCCACCTCTAGGGAATATACTGTATGCTCTTGCAAGTTCTAATGGTGTGACTAAACCTGAGCCTAGAGATAAAGATAAGCCTTGTGCTTGCTTACTTTTTTTCAACCCCATCTGTTCTAAATAATTTATGGCCTTACTGATACCTATCTCTTTGACTAAACGTACTGAGACTAGATTCCTAGATTGAATTAAGGCTTGCCGCAAGCGTACAGGCCCTTTGAATTGACGATCAACATTTTTTGGGCGCCATTTAGCATCCAGTCCAGTTATATCTTCTTCTATAACTGGTGCATCGTTAATTAAGCTTGCCATGTTAAAACCATTTTCTAAGGCAATGGCATAGAGTAATGGTTTAACTGCAGATCCTGGTTGTCTGTTAGCTTGAATAGCTCTATTGAAATGGCTTCTCTGGAACTGATAGCCACCTACTATGGCATCTATTTTACATGTTTGTGGGTTGATTGAGACTAAAGCTCCTTGTAATTGTGGAATTTGTCTCAATTCCCAGCTGCTATTCGCTTTATTTTTTCTTGTATAAATTAAATCGCCAGTTCTCAATGCTAAGTCAGAGGTTTGTATTGTTTGTGCTCCTTCTTTATTACAGCCAACAAGCCAACAGCTGTCGCTTATATCTATTCTTACACGTCCTTGTTTAAACGTTTCTGCTATAATGTAATCAGGCTGTAAAGCTATAACGACTGCAGGAATTGCACCTGTTGGTGTTGAAGAAATATTAGCTATATGCTGCTTCCATTGTTCTATATCATTGCCTAACGTCTCTTGCAGGTTTACTTCGGGCTGACGCCAACCATATTTCTCATCATATTGTTCTATTCCTTGTGCAACGGCCTGTTGTGCTGATGCCTGTTTTACTTTGTCTGTGGTGATATACACCTTATAGCCTTCTTGGTAGGCATTTGTACCAAACTTCTCTACCATAGCTAGCCTTGCTAGTTCCGAGGCATAACTAATCTCTTGATTGCTTACTAAGCTGTGTGTTTGTACTTTAAGAGGTTCGTCAATGGCTTGTTGGTATTCTTGTATATTGATGTAATGATGTTTTAACATCTGATCTAATACAAAATTTCTTCTTTTTTTGGCAGCTTTTAAACTTTTTTGTGGATTATACTCTGATGGTGCTTTAGGTAGCCCTGCAATCATTGCCATCTCCGCTATACTAAGCTCATTAAGGCTTTTACCAAAATAAATTTTTGCGGCTGCCACAACACCATAGGCTCTTTGTCCTAAATATATTTTATTTAGATATAGTTCTAGAATCTCTTGTTTGCTAAGGCCTTTTTCTATGGCAAGCGCTAGCATAATTTCATTTGCTTTCCTTAAGTAAGTTTTTTCTCTGCCTAGAAAAAAGTTTCTTGCTACCTGCATGGTAATTGTACTTGCTCCTTGGCTTTTTCTACCTGTCATTGCAAGAGATTTTATTGCCCTTATTAAGCCGAAAAAGTCTATTCCATGGTGTTTATAGAATCTTTGATCCTCGGTGCTTAGTAATGCTTGAATCATTTTATGTGGTACGTTTTCAATTTTCACAGGAATTCTATGTACTTCACCGTATGTGGCAATATAATCCCCACTTGCGGTATACACAGTTAATGGCTGCTTGTAACTTATTTTTTTTAAGTTAGATATGTCAGGTAAGTGCGTGTATAGATATATGGCTAATATTGCCATTGCAATAAGTAAATGCACAAAAAATGATAGCAGTGCTGCAAACGCTCTATACATAAAAAAATCTATTTAAGTCTTTTCATTATAAGGTTAAGTTGTCTATTGTGATAGTACTAGTTATGTTTTTTCTTTTATTTTTATACTTTTTTAGTTTGCAAAGCTTTACCTCTGTTAATTTCCCTTTGCAGAAACCTCATGTAGCCATTGTTCTAGCAGTATAACTGCACTGAGACAATCTACTTTTTTCTTATCTTTACTTGCTTTGCCAAGAATTGTTTTTGCTTCATGTGTACTTAATCTTTCATCTGCTTTGTAACATGGTAGTTCATATCTTATGCCCAGATTTTTTTCAAAGACTGCCACTGCTTTTGTCAGATTTTGTTCTGTTCCATCCATATTTAACGGCCAGCCTAGCACAAAAGCACTTGGCTGCCATTGCTTGACATAATTATCTAGCTGCTGCCAATTCGGTACACCTTTACTTGCCGTTACAATACCAACTCCTTCAGCTGTATTTGTTAAAGTATTACCAATTGCGACGCCAATGGATCTCTTACCATAATCAAGACCCATATATACTTTTGTCATTACTACCACCTTGTTATTACGTTGTGACTATTCTAGCTTAAATATTTAGTAGCTGTCTAATCTCAATATGACTCAAATATAGCTATGCTTTCGAGCTAATAATTCATTTTATTTGTTTTATCTCTGGAATGTAATGAAAAAATTGACTACACTAGCATTACGATTTTCATTATTATCATATCCATGGCTATAGAATTGTCTGATCATCCTGTTGCTGTTGAGCCTTGTTGGCGAGCATGTTTGACACATCTTGAACAAGTATTAGATGATGATGAGAGCTATCATTGTTTAATTGCACCTATACAAGCAATAGAATCGGCTGAATCTATAGTGCTTTATGCACCTAATCACTATATATTCACACGTATTAAAGAATCTTTCTTACAACATATAGAACAAAGTATCCGTCAATTTTGTGAAAACTCTGAAATACGCATTGTGCTCAAGGTAGGTTCTGCTGATGAGAAAAAACCCGCAGCTACTGTATCTAGTCCAACCGCACCTAAAACAAAAAGCTCTACCTTAAATACACAGTTTGTTTTTGATAACTTTATTACAGGAAGATCTAATGAGTTTGCTTTTGCGGCAGCCCAACAAGCTGCTCTAAGCCCGGGACAAAGTTATAACCCATTTGTTATCTTTGGCTCAACTGGACTGGGTAAGACTCACCTTATGCAAGCTATAGGCCATGAGGTACTCAAACATGCTCCGGAGAGTAAAATATTATACTTGCATGCTGAGAAATTCCTCTCTGAGATGATTAAATCTTTACAACGAGGATCTATGGATCAATTTAAATCCATGTTGGCAGATGCAGACATTCTTATGCTTGATGACATACAGTTTTTTGCTAATAAAGAACGCTCACAAGAAGAGCTTTTTCATAGATTTAATGAAAAGCTTGAAAATAATAAACAAGTTATCCTCACTAGTGATAGGTACCCAAAAGAACTTAATGGCTTTGAAGATAGATTGAAATCTAGATTTACATGGGGTTTATCTGTAGGAATTGACCCCCCAGAGCTAGAAACTCGTGTTGCTATACTTATTCAAAAAGCACAATTACTTAATTGTGATATGCCGCAAGAAGTAGCCTTTTTTATTGCTGATAAAATACAAACTAATGTCCGTGAATTAGAAGGTATTCTTAAGCGTTTAGTTGCCCATGCTACCTTCACTGGTGCAAATATTGACCTTGATTTTACTAAATCTGCTTTACGAGATCTTCTGACTATTCATAGTAGACAAGTGAGTGTTGATAGGATTCAGCAAGCTGTAAGTCGCTACTATAAGCTAAAGGTCGCTGACTTAGTTGGTAAGAGACGTTTGCAGAGCTTTGTCAGACCAAGACAGATGGCTATGTATCTTGCAAAATCACTTACTTCTCGCAGTCTTCCAGAGATTGGCCGTCATTTTGGTGGTCGTGATCACACTACCGTGTTACATGCCTGTCAAAAAATAACACAGCTTATTGAGTCAGATGCTGATTTAAAAGTTGATTTTGACAACTTAGTCAATGTTTTATCTAATTAATAGGAGTTTAGTATGTCTGAGCAAGTTTTAGCAGAAGCACCTTCTAGTGAGGTTAATACAACTGCAAGTATTCAATTTAGTATTGAGAACGCAGCCCTTAGTAAGGCTCTGCGTATGCTTAGCGGCGTAGTAGATCACGCGCAAGTTATTCAAATTCTTGGTTTCATAAAATGTATTTTAGAAAAAGATAGCTTGTTGATGATAGCGAGTAATTCTGAAATAGAAATGCATGTGCGTGTCCCCATTTCTCATGATCTTACTTTAACAAGCGATAATGTTATGGCCTTTACTTTGCCATGTAAAAAGCTACTTGATATATCTAGAACTCTACCCAATGATGCGCAGTTATTCATAGAACAAAATAATAACTGGACTGCTGTTAAGGTAGGTAAGACTAATTTTAAACTGGCAGCCCTTGCTGTTGAAGGATTTCCGCAGATCACTAATTTCACATCCGAAGCTAATTTAGAAATGAGCGAAGCAGAATTACAGTGGCTACTTCGTCGTACTGGTTTTGCTATGGCCAACCAAGATGTACGCTTTTTTCTAAATGGTGTATTGTTTAAATTTTCAGATAAATTGATTGAGACTGTTGCAACTGACGGTCATAGGCTGGCTAAAAATGCCCTTACACATACGCAATCTATACCTAATGCTCAATATATACTGCCTAAAAAAACAGTTCAAGAACTCAGTAAACATCTGCAGGAGCTAGATAGTGTAGTTCAGATAGATATTGCAAGTCAGCATATGCGCTTTACAACTGAAAATATGGTTTTATACTCTAACTTAATAGAGGGTGACTATCCTGATTTTGATAAGCTATTACCAAAGAACTTTTCTCATAGTGCAAAGATTGATATCAATACATTTAAAGCTTCTTTACAAAAGATGATAACACTGGCTAATGAAAAATATCATGGTGCAGAGTTTCATTTTCAAACAGGCAATCTTGGACTTACTACTCATAATATTAATCATGAAGAGGCTTACGATGAAATAGCTATCGATTTTTCTGGAGATGCTATCAAAGTTGGACTTAATATTCACTATGTGTTAGAAGTTTTACAAGTTGCTGAAACTGATAATATTCAAGTTGGGCTTACTGATGCTGATAAAAGCATTTCTTTCACTGAGGCAGATAGTGACAATAATAGTCAATTTATTATTATGCCACTGACTCTTTAAAAGTTGTAAGGAGATGGCTAATGCCTGTTACCCAGGTATACTTTTCTTATTTTCGTAATTTAAGCTCCTTTGCGGCTGACTTTTCTCCTCATTGTAATTTAATAGTGGGTAATAATGGCAGTGGTAAAACCAGCATATTAGAAGCTATTTACTGCCTTGCTTATGGTAAATCCTTTCGCGCTAATCACCCTCGTCTCTTTATGCAACACCAGAGTGATTACTGCCAGCTTGATTGCCGTTATTTACATGCAGAAATAGAGCATACCCTGCGCTATAACTACCAGCCTTCACAAGCAGCTACACGATTACTTAATAATGATGCTTTAGAGTCTTCAACCACTGTTGCTAAAATGATGCCTACCGTATTTATTGACACAGGCACCCATAGATGTTTTGCCCAAGCCCCAAAGTATAGAAGAGACTTTTTTAATTGGTGTTGCTTTTATCACTCTAACCGTTATCAGTCAGCTTTTATGCGTTATACGCGAGTACTTAGTCAGAGAAACCATTACCTCAAACAAGCGCGATATCTAGGACAAGAAGGCTTAGAGGTTTGGAATGAACCCCTGCTTTACTATGCGGATATATTGCATCAGGATAGGACTGCACTCTGTAGTCTATTGGAATCATGTTTACAGAATATATGGGCGCATCTTGCTCCTAAAATGCCAAATGTACAGCTATCATATCAACCTGGCTGGCCGCAAGATAAAGACTTAACCCAATTACTTATCTCAGCGCAAGCACAGGATATTCAGCTCGGCTATACGCAGTTTGGCCCACATCGCGCTGATATTAAAATATGCACCCAGGACAAACTCTGTGTGTATAAGTACTTTTCTGAAGGTCAACAAAAGCTTTTAAGCTATGCTCTTAAGTTATCCCAGCTGCATATGCTACAAATGACTAATAACCAACATCCTGGTTTATTGTTGATAGACGACTTACCTGCTGAGCTTGATAAGCATAGCCGTGGCACATTACTTGATTATATGTGTAAACAAAAAAGCCAGTTTTTTATAACTGGCCTCGATGCAAATGACTTCCCTGAAAATCTGGCGGCCAATATTGTCAGCATGGCTTAGTTTCATGTGAAACCTTTTATCGACTAGATTTCAGCATCCATACATGATGGTTATGCACTCTTGTGCGCTCTACTGCTAAGTCCTCACTTGCAGCATCATTATTTTCACCCGCAACTTTTCTTAATTTTTCTAAATTCTCCAGCACCTTGCTGTG
>MDTB01094440.1_pt1 | contig 10144 bp, 7 predicted proteins | sample 811161 | NCBI WGS metagenome assembly MDTB01 (sample SAMN05326650, study PRJNA326480) | marine metagenome | isolation source: seawater | place: Mediterranean Sea | collected 2009
CCGACAGCATTCGCTCTCTTCCTTACTTAATCTGCTTCGCGACAGCACAAACCAAGCATCCGGTAGATGGGTCTTTTTTCCGTAACTTTGTTGTGGTTTGGTATTAACAACCAACCACAAAGGAAAACTAAATGAAGACCACCAACGTTATCATCGGGATTGTTGTTCTGTTAGGCACCTTTCTCCTGTTTAGTAGTTTTGTCGTAGTCGATAGCGGACGCGTCGGCGTCGTGCGCACATTGGGTGCGGTCCAACCAGAGGCTCTGGGGGAAGGCTTTCACTTTAAAAAGCCCTTTCTAGATACAGTTGAACAAATCGATGTACGACTTCGTAAAGCCGAAAACCAGGCAGGAGCCGCGTCGAAGGACTTACAGGTCGTCCAAACCCGAGTTGCGGTTCAGTACTCGCTTACTGCCGAAGTCACGCCGCTGACCTTCCAAAAAATTGGTCCCCGCTCGATTGTGGAGAGCACTCTGATCAATCCAGCCATTATGGAATCAGTCAAAGCAGTAACCGCGCGTTACACCGCCGAGGAATTGGTCACAAGCAGAGCCCAAGTCAAAAACAACATTCAGCAGGCGATCGAAGAATTCGTGAATACCACATTGGAACAGAAAGGCGTCACAGGTGCGTTGAGCCTGGCCAATGTGGCAATCACCGACTTCGATTTCTCGGCGGAGTTTAATCGCGCGATTGAAGAAAAGGTGAAGGCGGAACAAGAAGCACTGAAAGCGAAAAACGAAAAACTGCGCCGGGTAACTCAAGCAGAAGCTGCCGCAGCCGAGCGGGAGTTAGCGGCGGATGCCGAAGCCTACCAGATCGAAGCCGCATCAAGAGCACGTGCAGAAGCGATCCGTCGCGAAGCAGAAGCTTTAAAAGATAACCCGGAATTGATTCAACTGCGGATTGCGGAGAAATGGAATGGCGCATTGCCTCAAGTCACCGGTGATAGCGCACTTCCGCTGTTGAACCTGGAAGCAATCGGCCGCAAGTAGCGGCAGATGCATTTTACTGGCGCAGCTTTGTGCGCAAACGCAGCATTTTGTTCACTCACTGGCCAGTGGCCCGCTTTCTCAGCAGCATCCTATATGCAGAGCAAGCGGGCTTCTCAATGCCTGAATTGTCCTTTAATCCAACCTGGCAAGCGCCAGCCACCTTTGTCGGCGCAATTGTTCCTAAACCACCCGCCGTCCAGCATTAAATGACGTATCCAGCAATGCAATTGCTTCCGAATCTGCATTAGTCATCGACGAGCGTCCCGGCTGCAACCTGCCGATCTCATGCGATACGCGCCCGCCGAAAAGAATAGCACCCTGCCGCTAAGGTTGTTGGCTTCCGCTATCACGGGATATTTGTCACCCTGTTGCTGAGCCAAATAGATCTATCCGACTTCGACCCGAGTTATGTAACGGACGAGCTAGCTAAGCGACGGTCTAAAAGAAAGCCAAGGCTTTTAATAAAGTGTCAAGGGGAAGACAAAGGAGGGAGAACAAATTAGCACGGGCGCCGTGCCTATATTGGCTCGCCGCTTTGCCCACGACTTACGATAATCGCACGGCCGCCGGATGGCTTGGACATCGGGTAATTTGGTGGAGCCAGGGAGGATCGAACTCCCGACCTCGTGAATGCCATTCACGCGCTCTCCCAGCTGAGCTATGGCCCCGTAAAGGGGGAGCAATGTTAGGTAGCTTGGTATGGGCTGTCAATCAGCAGGCGCTGCTTGGACCAATCGCGCCTGCGCTTGCTGATACGATTTCTCCAACCGCTTGCGCTCTTTGCCAGACACCTGCAGCACCTCCAAAGCATCACGCAAACGACTACGGGTTAAGTCTGCGCCAAGGAAAATCATGGAATCAAAAATGGGCAGTGATACACCCCGTCCACTAACTGCAACAAAAATTGGAAATAGGTAGTCGCGGACCTTTAACTCAGTCGCTGCGGCTAGGCCGTTGCAAAGTGCAAACAGCTCGTCGCGCTGCCAGGTTCGCATTTCGTCCATCGCCGCCAAGGTGTGATGCAAAACTGCGACAACCTGATCTCGCTGCAACGACTTGTGCTCGAAGTCTTTGGCGGCCAGACCGCGGCGATTACCCAGCAAGTAATCGACCAACGGCAGCAAATCACTGAGTCGCTCCGCGCGTTCCTGCACCAGCGGAATCAATTGCGCTAGCCGAGATTCATTTACCAGCCACGTACTAATCTTGTCGGCGTACTCCTGTGGCGCCAATTGACGTAAGTATTGGCCGTTCAACCAACTCAGTTTTTGCTGATCAAAAATGGGTCCGCCCGTCGAGATACGATCGACATCAAAAGCTTTGATCATGGCATCCAGCGAAAAGATCTGCGCCTCATCAGGCATCGACCAACCCATCAACCCCATATAATTCACCAGTGCCTCAGGCAGAAAACCCATATCGCGGTAGTAGGTGATGCTGGTCGGATTCTTGCGCTTGGAGAGCTTGCTTTGATCGGGATTGCGCAGCAACGGCAGGTGCACCAATTCAGGCATAGGCCAGCCCAAATATTGATACAGCAAGACATGCTTTGGAACCGAGCTAAGCCATTCCTCACCCCGCAAAATATGGGTAATCCCCATAAGATGGTCATCCACCACCACCGCCAAATGATAGGTCGGCATGCCATCAGCTTTCAGCAAAACCTGCATATCGATTTGCGCAAACGGGATCGTTATTGCGCCGCGCAACCGATCCTTAAAAACGCACTCACCGGTTGCCGGCACACGCATGCGTACTACACAAGCCTCGCCCGCTTCTCTGCGCCGCGCGACTTCCTCTTTAGACAGCCCGCTGCAATGGCCGTCATATCGGGTGGTTTGCTTCGCCGCCTGCTGCTCTGCGCGCACGGCGTCGAGGCGCTCCTTGCTACAAAAGCAATAAAACGCATCGCCCTGTTCGACCAACTGATCAACGTATTGCTGGTAAATCGCTTTGCGCTCACTCTGTCGATAGGGGCCATCGGGCCCGCCGACGTCTGGACCCGCGTCCCATTGCAGGCCGAGCCAGCGCAAAGAATCAAATATCGCTTGTTCCGATGTTGTTGAGCTACGCGCCCGGTCGGTATCCTCGATTCGCAGAATGAATTCACCGCCATGACTGCGAGCAAAGACATAGTTGAACAACGCCATGTAAGCGGTGCCCACATGCGGGTCTCCAGTCGGCGAAGGGGCAATGCGAGTGCGTACAGTCATCTTGGTTCCGAACTCCTTGGGGCGAGGCTGCTAGATTCGCTAATCTCAGCAGCCGTTGTGCAAAGTTGTTCAATGTTATGCAATGTTATGCTGTCGTTGCATCGGCAGGACGCTGCAGGCGGTTACAGCGTTGACGACTGCGCCCGAAGGCTTCGGTTTAGTCGTTGCGTTCGAGCTTGCTAATCAGGATGCCGACGGTGTCCTAGAACCCCATCTTTACGACATCTTCCGGGATCAAAGGATAAGAAATCCCGGCCCAGCGCTGCGCGACCCGGACGACCTGGCAGGCGTAACCAAACTCATTGTCATACCAAACATAAAGCACGACGCGGTTGTCTTTCACAATCAGGGCTTCGCCATCCACGATGCAGGCGTGTCGATTACCCACCAGATCAGAAGACACCAACTCCGGCGAAACGCTGTAATCAATTTGGCGCTGAAGATTACTGTGCAATGACGTATTGCGCAGGAAGTCGCGTATCTCGCTCTCAGACGTATCCCGCCCTAGCGTGAGATTCAAGATAGCCAGAGAGACGTTTGGCGTCGGTACGCGAATCGAGTTCCCAGTCAACTTGCCATCCAACTCTGGCAACAGCTTGGCTACGGCGGAAGAAGCCCCAGTCTCGGTGATCACCATATTCAGCGGCGCACCTCGCCCACGACGATTTTTCTTGTGGTAATTATCGATCAAGTTCTGATCGTTGGTATAGGAATGCACGGTTTCCATGTGGCCATGCACGACATCGAATTTTTCATTCATGACCTTCAGCACCGGCACTATCGCGTTGGTGGTGCAACTCGCGGCGGCAAGAATGCTGTCATCGGCAGTAATCGCGTTTGAATTGATGCCCGCGACTATGTTTTTAACCCCGGTCTTGCCGGGTGCGGTTAACACAACTTTGGCCGCGCCTTTCGCTTTGAGGTGCTCGCCAAGACCCTCCTGGTCACGCCAAGCCCCCGTGTTATCGATGACGATCGCGTTGTGAATCCCGTATTCCGTGTAATCCACGTCAGCAGGACCCGAGGCGTAAATGATTTGAATGACGTTACCGTTAGCAATAAGACAATTATTTTCTTCGTCAATGCGGATCGTGCCGCCAAAGCCGCCGTGCACCGAATCTCGTCGCAACAGACTCGCTCGCTTAAGCAAATCGTCGTCGCCACCTTCGCGCACGACAACCGCACGCAGGCGCAGCTGGCCGCCGCTACCGGTTTTCTCGATCAACAAACGCGCCAAGAGGCGACCGATACGGCCAAACCCATATAGCACAATATCTTGCGGCTCGGCCAAAGGCGGTACATGTCGGCCAATGACTGCAGTACATTCCCGCTCGACAAATGCGTCTACATCAACCATGCCATGCGCACTTTCTTCCATGAATTTTATGGTTAGCTTACCCACATCGATATGACTTGGGCCCAGATCAAGCCGGCCCATTGCCTCAAGAATCGGATAGCTCTCAAACTCGGATAATTCGTTCATCGCGATCTGACGCACATAGCGGTGCGTCTTCATCAGCTGCGTCACGCTTTGGTTATACATTGCGCGTCCGTAGCAGTAGGTCACAACATTGCGGCGATAGAGTTTGCCGATTAATGGAATCATTGCTTCAGCAAGCGCTTCTCTTTCTTTCCAATCGGGGAAGTAGTCATTCAAACTTGGTAGCGGCACGGTCTCTCCTCAATCACCGAGTAATTGCTTTCCAGTAAGGGCTAAATATAGAGCGAGCAGACGGCGGCCCTTACTGAGGCGCGGTATTATAGGCAGGTGTCCCGCTGACAACCAGCCCGCCAAGGTCTAATTCGCCCTTCCGCACCCCGGCGACAAGACTCGTACAGGGTAGCAGCGAGGCAGACGCGACCGACCGGTATATCAAATATCTCGCCAAGCTGATCCGCATTAAGCCACCGCAACGTACTAACAGAGCCCAAGCGCCCGAATGGAGAAACCTGGCCGCTTATGGGCTGGCTCGCCGAAAAATACGGGGTTAGCGAAAACTCTGATTGATGTCTTCCAATGCGGCCGAGCCTGGGCATAGCTCTGCTTCGCCCAGCTCATTCAGAGGCCGGTCGGTGGTTTGCATAATGGTATGGCAGTCAGTTCCTTCCGAATCAACGTATAGCAGCCCGGTCACGACCTCGCCAGCTTCCTGGCGACGCTGCACATACGTCATGGCTCCGACCCGATCATGTGGGTCATAGTCGGCGTCTAATTTGTAAAGACGAAGCTTGCTGCCGTCTGGCATCGCCACGTCCTGGCGAGTGCCCTCAGCGTACTCGGCAGTAATTTCCGCATGCTCTAAAATCACTTCGGCGTTCACAACATTGCGCGAGTGCTCACGCACAAACTCATAGCTCTTGGTGGAACCATTGTGATTGTTAAAAGCAACGCAGGGCGAAATCACATCAATAAACGCCATACCTTTGTGCTGCAGAGCCGCTTTAATCAGAGGTACCAGTTGCTGCTTATCGCCCGAGAAACTGCGGGCCACGAAGCTGGCGCCAAGCTGCAAAGCCATGCTCGCCAGATCAATCGGCTCATAGAGGTTAGGCACGCCTTTCTTGCTGGTTGAGCCAACATCGTTGGTGGCCGAAAACTGGCCCTTGGTTAAACCGTAGGTGCCATTGTTGTCAACGATATACAGCATGTTGATTTTACGCCGCACGATGTGTGCAAACTGACCCAACCCGATAGAGGCGCTATCGCCATCACCGGATACGCCGATGGTATACAAATCGCGATTAGCCAAATTGGCGCCGGTTGCAACGCTGGGCATCCGCCCGTGAACCGAGTTAAAACCGTGCGATTTATTGAGGAAATAACTCGGCGTCTTTGACGAACAGCCGATGCCCGACATTTTCGCAAAACGATGTGGCGGCAGCGATAATTCGGCGCACGCCTGGACAATCGCTGCACTCACCGAATCGTGACCACAACCCGCGCAAAGCGTGGAAACCGATCCTTCGTAATCACGCCGGGTAAGACCGAGATCGTTTAATGGCAGGTTAGGATGATGGACCTTTGGCTTGGCAACAAATGTCATGAGCTGACCTCCGTAATTCTGGCCCGCTTGGAGGCGCTGTAATAGTCACTGATTTGACCCCGGATGGTGTCCGCAGAAATGGATAGGCCAGCGTAATAAAGGATCGGCACCAGTTTGGCTGGAGCGGTTTGTAGTTCGTTAATCAATAGCGTCCGCATTTGCGCGTCGCGATTTTGCTCGACGACAAATACCACCTCATGTTCCGCCAGGAATGCAGCCACTTCACTGCCAAACGGGAAAGCACGCACTCGGCAGGTATCTAACTCGATGCCCTCAGCGGCCAAATGATCTAGCGCTTCTGGCATCGGCAACGCTGTCGTGCCGTAGTACAAAACGCCTGCCGTGCAGCCCTGCCCACCCAAGTCCGCCTGAGGGACCAGTGTCTTAGCAGTATCCCATTTCTTCAGCAAGCGCTGCATGTTGCGCTCGTACTCATCTGGCGACTCGGTATAAGCGGCGAATTCATTACGCGACGTACCGCGAGTAAAGAAAGCACCCTTCTCCGGATGGGTACCGGGCAAAGTGCGATAACCAATCCCGTCGCCATCAACGTCGAGATAACGCCCGAACACTTCAGCCGCATCCAAGTCATCTTTGCTCAGCACCTTGCCGCGATCGTACTGCTTACCCTCTTCCCATACAAACGGTTCACTTAAGTTGTCGTTCATGCCGAGCTCTAAATCGCTCAGCACCATGATCGGGGTCTGCAGCCGTTCGGATAAATCCAGTGCCGCAGCGCCAAAATCAAAACATTCTTTCGGCGTCGACGGGAACAAAAGCGGATGGCGGGTATCGCCATGGGAAGCGTAGGCCGCGCCAATCAAATCACTCTGCTGGGTCCGCGTAGGCATACCAGTAGACGGACCGGAGCGCTGAATATCCCAAATCACAGCAGGAATTTCTGCAAAATAAGCGAGGCCTAAAAATTCAGACATCAAGGAAATTCCCGGGCCGCTGGTGGCTGTAAACGAGCGCGCACCATTCCAAGCCGCGCCGATCACAATACCGATTGCCGCTAACTCGTCTTCTGCCTGAATAATGGCGAAGTTCTTGGTGCCGGTCTCGGCATCGATACGCAATCGGTTTGCATATTGCTCAAAACTTTCGGCAACCGATGTCGACGGAGTGATCGGATACCACGCACACACCGTTGCGCCACCATACAGGGTGCCCAATGCAGCAGCGGTGTTACCGTCGATCATTATTTGATCGCCCACCGCATCAGTTCGTCGAACTTGCAAAGGCAACGGCGCCTGCATGTATTGCAACGCGTAATCGCGGCCAATTTCCAAGGCGCGGATATTTGGCTCGATCAGTGCGTCTTTGCCCTTGTATTGGGTCGCCACCATGCCGGTAATGACATCAAATTCGATGTTTAACAAGCCTGCCAAAGCGCCCAGATAAGTAATGTTCTTGAACAGACTGCGCTGTTTAGGGTCGGCAAACTCCGGCAACATCATTGTGGCAATCGGCATACCGATTTCATTAATGTCATCACGCCGCAAGGTTTTTGCAAGCGGTTTGGAATTGTCATACAGCAAGTAACCGCCGGGCGAGACGCTGGCGACATCTTCCACTAGCGTTTCGGCATTCATGGCTACCATGATATCGACCCCTTCGCGACGGCCTAGATAGCCTTGTTCGCTGACCCGCACCTCAAACCAAGTGGGGAGACCCTGTATGTTGGAAGGAAATATATTCCTCGTCGCTACCGGAATACCCATTCGAAACAAGGCTTTTGCAAACATACCGTTCGCGCTCGCCGACCCCGAACCATTGACGTTAGCAAACCGAATAACGAAATCATTGTAAGTCAAATTCATTGGGCAAAAGTCCCCAGCTGCGGTACGTGGACAATCGATCGCTGCATATCCCAGGCGTTAGTCGGACAACGCTCTGCACACAAGCCGCAGTGCAGACACACGTCTTCGTCCTTTACCATCACCCGACCTGTAGCCAGATCCTCGGAAACATACAAATCTTGATCCGCATTCAATGCGGGAGCGGTTAGCTGCTGACGCAGCTCGCTCTCTTCGGCATTGCCTACGAAAGTGATGCAATCCATCGGACATATGTCGACACAAGCATCACATTCGATACAAAGATTTTCGGCAAACACCGTCTGCACATCGCAATTTAAGCAACGCTGCGCTTCCTGCGCCGCCAACTGAGCGTCGAAGCCCAACTCGACCTCAACTTTAATGTTAGTGAGTGCCGATTGCTTTTCTACCATTGGCACCAGCTGACGTGCTGCAGCATCGTGCTCGGCGTCGTAAGCCCACTCATGTACACCCATTTTCGTAGACAGTAAGTTCACACCCTCAGGTGGTCGATCGGCTTTGAGATCTTTGCCCTGACATAACAAGTGGATGCTGATTGCAGCTTTATGCGCATGCGCCGACGCCCAGATAATGTTTTCAGGACCGAACGCGCTGTCGCCACCAAAAAAGACCTTTGGGTTACCAGATTGCAAGGTGACTTCGTCCAGTACTGGGCAATCCCACTTATCGAACTCAATCCCTATGTCGCGCTCAATCCAAGGGCAGTGATTGTCCTGACCGATTGCCATCAACACGTGATCAGCTTCAATAAAGACGTCAGGCTCACCACTGGGCTCATAACGTAAGCGTCCGTCTTCCCCTCTCACCGGCCTAACGCACTCAAATACGATCCCCTTAAGCTTACCGTTTTCATGCACGAATTCTTTCGGCGGGCGGTTGTTGATGATGGGTATGCCTTCACGCATAGCATCTTCTTTCTCCCACTCGGAAGCCTTCATTACCTCGAATGCCGAACGCACCACCACACTGACCGACTCTGCGCCTAAGCGGAGTGAGGTACGGCAGCAATCCATAGCCGTATTGCCACCGCCAAGCACGATGACCTTGCCCTTGATCTTGGTGGTGTGCCCAAAGGCGACGCTGGATAGCCAATCGATACCTATGTGAATGTAGTCTTCCACTTCGTCACGGCCGGGCAGATACAAATCACGACCACGCGGTGCGCCGGTACCAACAAAATAGGCGTCGAATCCCTGATCAATCAGGTCGCTCATGCTGCTGATCTCTTGCCCAAAGTGGCAAAGCACGCCCATATCCAAGATGCGTTCCACTTCTTCATCCAGCACTTCTTCGGGTAACCGAAAAGCGGGAATCTGGCTGCGCATAAAGCCCCCGCCTTTAGCTTCTTTCTCGAACAGATGAACTTCATAACCAAATGGGAGCAAGTCTCTTGCCACCGCCAGAGAGGCGGGACCCGCACCAATCAACGCGACCTTTTTGCCATTTTTTTGATTCGGAATGCGGGGCATGAAGGCTTCAACATCGCCCTTCATGTCGGCAGCCACACGCTTCAAGCGGCAAATTGCGACGGGCTTGTCTTCGGTACGTTCGCGCCGACAGGCAGGTTCGCAAGGCCGATCGCAGGTTCGTCCGAGAATGCCTGGGAACACATTGGAGTCCCAGTTCAGCATGTACGCTTCGGTATAGCGCTCCTGAGCAATCAATCGAATGTACTCCGGCACCGGTGTGTGTGCTGGACACGCCCATTGGCAGTCTACAACCTTATGAAAATAGTTCGGATCTTGAATATCTGTGGATTTCATAGCTTTTCCGTCGCCGCAAAATCATCCCGCGGCGGCTTCTTCCCTCCTGAGTCTGCCCCGTATCTGCCTTCCCCCGCGCCACAAAACCGAGCCGTCGGCTGAACCCCTCGCTCAACCCACTGATCAGCGTTGTAACGATGCCTGCTTCGCTCTCGCTAAGCCGACGTCTGCGCAAGCCATACTTGGCGCAGATCTTTTATCTCTGGTGACACGTCGCTTGGGATGCATTTTCGATTCGCGGTGTATCTTGGTCGGTGTCCTAACGTCACACACTCTCGAACCCGAGCC
>MDTB01147811.1_pt1 | contig 10144 bp, 8 predicted proteins | sample 811161 | NCBI WGS metagenome assembly MDTB01 (sample SAMN05326650, study PRJNA326480) | marine metagenome | isolation source: seawater | place: Mediterranean Sea | collected 2009
AAACGTTTGGTTTGGCTGACGTTGTTGATCTCCGGCGGCTGCGCTGGGCTGGCCGGTGTGATTGAACTGTCGGGTGCCATCGGCCAGATCGTACCTTCAATTTCACCCGGCTACGGCTTTACTGCGATAATTGTGGCCTTTCTTGGCCGGCTTCACCCTGTCGGGGTGCTCTTTGCCGGGCTCCTGATGGCGCTGACTTATCTGGGCGGTGATTCGGCGCAGATCACCATGAACCTGCCGAACGCCGTGACGGGTGTGTTCCAGGGAATGCTGTTGTTCTTTTTGCTCGCATCCGACGTTCTTATCAAATACCGCGTGTGTTTGGGCGCGGCGAGGATCAAGACGGAGGTAGCGGAATGAGCGTCGATTGGCTAATTCCGGCCCTACTTACAATTGTGACTGCAGCGACACCACTCGTATTTGCAGCCGTCGGCGAGGTTGTCGTTGAAAAGGCGGGGGTCTTGAACCTCGGGGTCGAGGGCATGATGATAATTGGCGCCATTGCCGCCTTTGGCACCGCTATTTCCACTGGCAACGAGGTCCTAGCAATTCTCGCCGGCGCCGGCGCCGGTGTCCTGCTAGCCGTTATATTCGGCGTATTAACCGTCTATCTGCAATCCAACCAGGTTGCGACGGGCCTCGCGCTGACGATCTTCGGCCTTGGCCTCAGTGCCCTGATAGGCCATTCCTATGTCGGTAAGACCTTCGGCGGTTTGGCTAAATTGAACATACCATGGCTGTCCGAAATTCCTGTGATCGGACCGGTCCTGTTCGGTCATGATGCCTTGGTTTACTTCTCGGTAGTCAGCGTGGGGATCGTCGCTTGGGTGCTGACGCGTACCCGGATCGGGCTATTAATCCGAGCGGTCGGCGAAAATCACGATGCGGCACACTCTATCGGTTATTCGGTCACGATGGTCCGGATGGGGGCGATTGCATTCGGCGGCGCCATGGCCGGTATTGGCGGCGCGTACCTGTCGGTAGCCTATACACCGCTCTGGGTTGAGAACATGACCGCTGGTCGGGGCTGGATCGCGCTGGCGCTGGTGGTGTTTGCCTCTTGGAAGCCTTGGCGCGCGTTCTTCGGTGCGTACCTATTCGGCGGAATTACGATTATCCAACTCTATGCTCAGGGCATGGGCGTTGAGGTATCGGCGCAGTTCCTATCGATGCTGCCGTATATTGCAACGATCGTGGTGTTAGTGGTTATTTCCCGCGACAGCGCGCGGGCAAGGCTGAATGCGCCTGCCTGTCTCGCGAAAAACTTCCATACCTCAGGCTGACGAAAATATGGGATGATAAGGCATCAGAAACAATTGACGATACCGATGTTCAATGAATGCTCGGATTCATCACAGGAGGCACAAATGACAATTAGATCAAAACTAGGAGCTGCCGCGGCGGCGTTCATTCTCATAGTCGGCGTTCCGCCTGCTGCTCAAGCGCAGCTCAAGGTTGGATTCGTTTATGTCGGACCCATCGGGGACCATGGTTGGTCTTATGAGCATAATCAGGGTCGTCTCGCGATCGAAAAGGCGCTCGGAGACAAGGTCACCACGACGTATGTCGAGAAAGTTCCGGAAGGCGCCGATGCTCAGCGCGTGATCTCCAAACTTGCATCGTCAGGTCATGGGCTGATCTTTACGACGTCGTTCGGCTACATGAACCCTACGCTTCGCGCGGCGAAGCGTTTTCCTAAAGTGAAGTTCGAACACGCGACAGGCTTCAAGCGCGCGCCCAACATGTCGACCTATTCCGCGCGGTTCTACGAAGGCCGCTATGTTGTGGGAAAAATTGTTGGCAACATGACCAAATCCAATATCATCGGCTATATCGCTTCCTTCCCGATCCCGGAGGTCATTCGTGGGATCAACGCGACCTATCTATCCGCAAGGTCGGTCAACCCAAAGGTCAAGATCAAGATCGTCTGGGTGTCGACTTGGTTCGATCCGGGAAAGGAAGCCGATGCTGCCAAGACCCTGATCGATCAGGGCGCTGATGTGATCATGCAGCATACGGACTCGCCGGCACCTGTGCAGGTCGCACAACGGCGCGGTGTCTGGGCCGTTGGCCAGGCCTCCGACATGACAAATTTCGGCCCTAAAGCTCACCTAACGTCGATCATTGATGATTGGGCGCCTTATTACATCGCGCGGACCAGGGCGGTCCTTGACGGGACGTGGAAATCGACAGATACGTGGGACGGCTTCAAGCCCGGCATGGTGCAAATGTCCCAGTATAACAAGGCGATCCCGGCGGACGTCGTAGCGCTAGCGAAAAAGACCCGGGCAGATATCACTGCCGGTAGGCTTTTCCCGTTCACCGGCGAGATCAAAGATCAGTCCGGCAAGGTGAGAGTCAAGGCCGGCGAAAAAGCGAATGATGGTCTACTCGCAGGCATGAACTTCTATGTTCAGGGAATCGACGGCGTGATCCCGAAATAGGACGAATGACGCAGGGGGCGGCACGGACCTAGCCGTTGCCGCCCTTTTTGCGTCGTCTAAGGAGGAGCGGAGACACTGACCGATAGCTATTCGAAGCCATTGCTGCTGACCGGCCGGACACTCTCCTTCAGCGGTGATCCGGCCGTCGAAGCGTCCTCTGTCCGGTATACCGAAAAGGGCGCCGTTCTGGTGTCCGATGGCAATATTTTATGGACGGGGCAGGCGGGTGAAGAACCAGCCGACCTGAGCGCCGGCGCCGAACGGCATGATTATGGTGACAACCTGATCCTGCCGGGCTTCGTGGATGGCCATGTTCACTACCCGCAGATCGGCGTCATAGCATCCTTTGGTACGCAGCTCCTCGACTGGCTCAAAATGTATACCTTTCCGGAAGAAGCCCGTTTTGCCGACCGAGACCATGCCGATCGAACGGCGAAGCTGTTTCTTGACCTGCTTCTAGCCAATGGCACGACGACGGCGGCGGTCTATTGCACCGTCCATCCGGAGTCGGCGGATGCGTTCTTTGCGGAAGCGAGCGCCCGAAAACTGCGGATGATTGCGGGCAAAATTCTAATGGACCGCAACGCGCCGCAAAGTGTGCGCGATACGGCGCAATCGGGCTATGACGACACCAAATCGCTGATTGAGAAATGGCATGGGCAGGGCAGGAACCTCTATGGTGTGACCCCGCGGTTCGCACCCACCAGTACGCCGGCGCAGCTTGAAGCTTGCGGGACACTGATGTCAGAATTTCCGGATGTGTATCTACAGTCTCATGTGTCTGAAAATATTGATGAAGTGCAGTGGGTGAAAGAACTGTTTCCCGTTACTCGGTCCTATCAGGATGTGTATGCGCAATTCGGAATGCTCGGGCCGAGGGCGCTCTATGGTCACGCCATTCACATGGACGAGGTGGACCTGGCGCAGGCGGCAGAAACGGGCACTAAATACGTTCATTGCCCGACATCGAATCTGTTTATCGGTAGCGGCCTGTTTCGCATGCACGAGACCCGAGATGCGGGCGTCGAGGTGATGCTGGGCTCTGATGTTGGGGGCGGCACGTCGCTGTCGCCTTTTGCGACCATGAAGGCGGCCTACGAGATCGCGCAGTTATGCGGCTATTCGCTGACGCCCGAGGAAGCGTTCTGGCAGTCGACGTCTGGCGGTGCGGACACCCTTTTGCTCGGCCACCAGATTGGCAAGATCGAGGTGGGGTTTGAGGCAGATATTGTCGTCCTAAATCTTAATTCGACGCCAATTATCCGCCAACGTATGAACCAAGCGAAATCTCTGCGCGATATATTGTTCGCGCAGATGATTCTCGCCGATGACCGGGCCGTACGTGCTACATATGCGGCAGGTCGTCTTGTTTACCAGGCAGAAGATTGACGGATCAGCGACGCGCTAACGTGACAGAAACGAGTACCCCAATGGAACCATCCCATACGATGCTCGAAAGTGCCGATTTTGGCACCATCAAGGTGGTCGAACGGGACTGTCCTCAGTGCGGGCGCAACAATGCCGACCAATCTGCAAACCGCTATTCGCATTCCGTATGGAAGATCAGGGAATGCGCGGATTGCGGTTTCGTCTATATCGACCAGGCGCCTGTCTATGGGGCGCTGAAATCGGAAATGGCGTGGGAGAAAACTACGCTTGTCGAAGAGAAACGCCGCGCCGATATCCGTCCTATTTCTTATAGGTTCAGCAAGTTTACGCGGGCCAGGATGCATTTGTTTCCTAGGACCAAGATGCCCGATCTCGTCCACCAATACGCTCAGCCGGGCCGCGTGGTTGACCTGGGGTGCGGTGCGGGGGATCAGCTGCGCGGGCTCAATGAGGGATATATTCCCTTCGGCGTTGAGATTTCGGCGGAGCTCGCCGCCGCCGGGAATGCCTATTTTGGTGAGCGCGGCGGGCAAGTGATCTGTGCGCCGTGCCTAGAAGGTCTGCGGAAAGTTGAAGATAACTTTTTCAGCGCCGCCACGTTGCGTTCCTATCTGGAACACGAGAGCCATCCGCAAGAGGTCTTACGGGAGCTATACCGGACGCTGGCATCAGATGGGGTCGCGATCATCAAGGTGCCAAATTACGCTGCCGTAAACCGCATGATTATGGGCAGCAAGTGGTGTGGTTTTCGTTATCCGGATCATCTTAATTATTTCACCCCATCATCGCTCCGCAAAATGGCGGAAAATTGCGGGTATTTGGTAAAATCTACTTTTACCCAGCGTCTGCCGACCAGCGACAATATGTACGCGATCCTCGAGAAGAAGAATTGACACGGCAATATTTTTGTAGCCTTCGTTAACCCGGCCTCGCTAAACAACGGGGAAGAGGATCGCTGTTTGTCTTCGACCGGTGGGTTGGGCCAGCCGTATTGAGGCTATTTGCTCAAAACCCATACGTTCTATCTCTTTCGGGTTGCTGCCTCGACGCCAATCGTTGAGGGTTTATGGGAGAATTCGGTGGTAGAAGCGGGTTGGGTAGTTCAATGAGGAAATAGTTATGACCACTACTGCAAAACCACCATATCGCGCAGACCACGTCGGCAGCCTTCTACGTCCAGCCAGTGTTGCCGAGGCGCGTATGAAGTTTTACACCGACACACCGACGATTTCGGCTGAAGAGCTGCGGGCAGTGGAAGATGCGGCAATCGCTGACGCCATCAAAATGCAGGAAGATGTCGGACTGAACGTGGTCACCGACGGTGAATATCGCCGCTATTTCTGGCATTACGACTTTATGGGAATGCTCGACGGATTTGATATGGTAACCCGCGGCGAGGGGATTCAGTTTGAAGGTAACACCCTGCCGCCACTCTATCCAACAATCACGGGAAAGCTTGATTTCCCGAACGATCACCCGATGATCGATCATTATAAATTCGTCGCTAGCCACGCCGCAGTGACGCCAAAAATTTCAATCCCCGGACCGAGCTGCTGCCATTTTCGCACAGCACCCGACGACATCCATCCGCAAGAATACAAAGACGTTGATGTGTTATTCGATGATCTTGCAGCCACATATAAGAAGGCGGTTCAGGCGTTTTACGATGCCGGGTGCCGCTATCTGCAGTTGGATGATATCTTTTTCGCCTACCTGTGTGATCCGAAACACCGCTCAGCTAAGGAAGCCGAGGGTCAGGATCCGGATTACTTGATCGATCGTTACGCTTGGATGATGAACGAAGCCATCAAGGATCGTCCGAACGACATGACCATCGGCATGCACATGTGCCGCGGAAACTTCATGTCCACCCATGCGGCGGAAGGAGGATACGACGCGGCAGCGGACGCTGTTTTCAACAAGACCGGGGTTGATATCTTCTTTATGGAATACGACACAGAACGCGCGGGCGGCCTCGAACCATTGGGGCTTCTGTCAAAAGGCTCGCAGCGCGTGATGCCGGGCTTTGTGACGACCAAGACGGCGGATTTAGAAACCGTGGATGAACTGAAGCGCAAGTTTGATGAGGCTGGAAAATACGTCGATATGGACCAGCTAGGGCTAGCACCGCAATGTGGTTTTGCGTCTACCGAGCATGGAAACAAAATTACCCACGACGACCAGCGTCGAAAGCTAGAGCTAGTGGTTAAGACAGCTGACGAAATTTGGGGAGAAATTTGACCGCAACGCAGGCGAGTGGAAGCGTCTGATGCCGCGAAACGCTCTCGATCTACTTGCCATTGCGGCTGAGGTCGGCATTCCCTATGTTCGCGTCGCATCCTCAGGAGGATAGTATAACCCATGCGTATGTCGCGTTACTTTCTACCTACTCTTAAAGAAGACCCCTCCGAAGCCCAGATATCCTCGCATCGTCTGATGCTGCGGTCGGGAATGATCCGTCAGTCAAGTGCCGGTATTTATTCTTGGCTGCCGTTAGGTCTAAAAGTGTTACGTAAGGTTGAGGAGATCGTGCGCGAGGAGCAGGACGCGGCGGGCGCTCAGGAGCTGTTGATGCCGACCATCCAGCCGGCTGAAATCTGGCAAGAAAGTGGTCGTTACGACGATTATGGCGCGGAAATGCTGCGCATCCGCGACCGGCACGACCGCGACATGTTGTTCGGGCCGACCAATGAAGAAATGATCACTGACATCGTTCGTGCCCATATCCGCAGCTACAAGGACCTGCCCAAACTGCTTTATCATATCCAGTGGAAGTTTCGTGACGAGGTTCGGCCACGTTTCGGAATCATGCGCGGGCGTGAATTCCTGATGAAGGATTCGTATTCCTTCGATGTGACATATGAGGGGGCACGGGCCGCCTACAACAGGATGTTTGTCGCCTATCTGCGCACCTTCGCGCGGATGGGTTTGAAGGCCATCCCGATGGCCGCCGATACCGGGCCCATCGGTGGCGATCTGAGCCACGAGTTCATCATCCTCGCAGAGACCGGCGAGAGCGAGGTTTTCTGCCATCAGGACCTGCTGGATATGGACGTGCTCGGCGAATCGGTCGATTACGAAACTGATCTGCAGCCTATCGTTGATCGATGGACCGGGATGTATGCGGCGACTGACGAAAAGCACGACCCGTCAGAGGCGGCGAAACTTGGCGACTGTTTGCTGAACGCACGTGGGATCGAGGTTGGCCATATCTTCTATTTCGGTACTAAGTATTCTAAGGCAATGAACGCTACTGTGGCTGGTCCCGGTGGCGAACAGGTCTTCCCAGAAATGGGTTCTTACGGCATAGGCGTGTCTCGCCTGGTCGGTGGATTGATCGAGGCGTTTCACGATGAAAACGGTATCGTCTGGCCTGAGTCGATCGCACCGTTTGGCGCTGGAGTTATCAACCTCAAATCGGGCGATGCGGCCTGCGATAATGTTGCCGCCGATCTGTATATCAAGTTGCAGGTAATGGGCTGTGATCCGATTTATGACGACCGCGACGTGCGCGCCGGCGCGAAGTTCGCCGACATGGATCTGATCGGTGTCCCATGGCAGATAGTGGTTGGGCCGCGTGGCGTGAAGAACAACGTGGTGGAATTCAAGAACCGGGCAAACGGCGAGCGGGAGGAGATCTCAGTCGAATCCGCATTGGCGCGGCTGACCGCATGATCTTTAACGCCTTCGAACGCATGGTCGCCCTTCGCTATCTGAGGGCGCGACGCGAGGGGGGGTTCGTATCTGTGATCGCCGGGTTTTCTCTCGCTGGAATTGCGCTTGGCGTGGCCACGCTGATCATCGTGATGTCGGTTATGAACGGTTTTCGCGCAGAACTGCTTGACCGTATTCTCGGTCTCAACGGCCATATAGGTGTATATGGTTTGACCAATCAGCCGCTCACAGACTTTGACCGTATCGCCACCGAAATTAGCAGGCTTAAAGGGGTGACCCGGGTGATCCCGACGGTTGAAGGGCAGGTGCTAGTTAGCCGCGATCGCGTGGCGTCCGGGGCCATCGTGCGCGGTGTGCGGGCGTCGGACATCCGTGCTCGCAAAATTATTTCCAGTAACATCCTCGCCGGCACGCTCGATAACTTTAAAGGAAAGTCGAGTGTGATCATCGGAACGCGCATGGCGAGGAAATTCGGTATTGGGCCCAACGACACGATCCGTCTGATATCGCCGCAATCCAATGCCACCGCCTTCGGCAGCGTGCCGCGATCCAAGAAATACCGCGTTGCTGCGTTGTTTGAAGTCGGCATGTTCGAATATGACTCTAACTTTGTATTTATGCCGCTAAAAGCCGCTCAGGTCTATTTTAAGTCAAAAGGAGCGGTCACCAATATCGAGGTGTTTCTCGACGATCCCGATCGGGTGGAGACCCTCCGCGGGGAAATCCTTCGTGCCGCCGGCATGCCGCTCCGGTTGGTTGACTGGCAGCAGGCGAATGCGAGCTTTTTTAATGCGATTAAAGTCGAGCGCAATGTGATGTTCTTGATCTTGACGCTGATTATCCTGGTAGCCGCATTTAATATCATTTCTGGCATGATTATGATGGTGAAGGACAAAGGTCGGGATATTGCGATCCTGCGTACCATGGGTGCGACCCGCGGTATGGTGATGCGTATCTTCCTGCTTGCGGGTGCATCGGTTGGGATCATCGGTACAGCGGCGGGGTTCGCGCTTGGTGTTGCGTTTGCAGGCAATATTGAAACCATCCGGCAGTGGATCCAAAGCCTCACAGGTGCGGAGCTTTTCGCGGCTGAGATCTATTTTTTGTCGCAGCTGCCGTCGGTGGTGGAAACCGGCGATGTAATTAGCGTGGTCGGGATGTCGCTCTGCCTATCTTTTCTGGCAACGCTTTATCCGGCTTGGCGCGCAGCCCGGCTCGATCCAGTGGAAGCGCTTAGATATGAGTAGTAGCCGATGAACGATGCGCTAGTGCTCAAGAACATTGAACGCACATTCCGCCAGGCTGGGAACGATCTCCCCGTCTTGCGCGGCGCGGCGGTCTCGATCGCCGCTGGAGAAACAGTCGCTCTCGTCGGGCCTTCGGGTGCGGGGAAGTCGACATTGCTTCATATAGCCGGATTACTAGAACGCCCCGATAATGGCGAAGTGATTGTCGATGGCGAGGCATGTTCGTACTTAACCGACGACCTCCGGACGGCACTCCGCCGCACGGCCATTGGCTTTATATATCAGTTCCATCACCTGCTGGGGGAATTCACGGCGCTGGAAAATGTCGTCGTACCGCAGATGATTGCTGGCACCGGTAAATTGGCGGCACGCAAAAGGGCAAGCGAACTGCTCGACATGGTCGGGCTAGCCGAGCGTGAAGGCCACCGCCCGGCCAAACTGTCGGGCGGCGAACAGCAGCGTGTCGCAATTGCCCGTGCGCTTGCCAACAGACCGAAAGTGTTGATCGCGGATGAGCCGACGGGAAATCTCGATCAGGAAACCGCCGACCGCGTTTTTGATCTGCTGATAGGCCTCACTCGTGAAACAGGTATCGCAGCGCTGGTGGCGACCCACAATCCACAGCTTGCCGCACGCATGGACGGGATGCTGACCCTTAAAAACGGTATTCTCGAAGTTTTTTGAGACATATCCACACCCGATTCTCTATACCATTCGATCCGGGGCGTTAAGATAACTGGATGATCGATCCCGCCTTTATCCATCTCCGCGTCCATTCTGCTTATTCGTTATCCGAGGGCGCAATCAAGCTGCCCAATCTGGTGCAGCTCGCAACCGAACAAAAAATGCCAGCCGTATCGGTGACGGACACTAATAACCTGTTCGGGGCGCTGGAATTTTCGCTGGCGGCATCAAAGGCCGGTATCCAGCCGATAATTGGTAGCCAGTTAGATGTCGCACGCGAGGGCGAGGCTGCGCGGCAGAACGGCAACTTGAATGTGTCACGTCATGACCGGCTTGTGCTGCTGGCACAGAATCAGATCGGCTATGCCAATTTGTTGGAGATTTCTTCGGAGGCGTTTCTCACTACCGAGCAGGGCGATACCCATACCACGCTTGATAAACTCGCGGAATGCTCGGAGGGGCTTATCTGCCTGTCGGGTGGTCCGGACGGTCCGCTCGGCCGCATGATTGGAGACGGACAGTCGCTTGCCGCCGAAGCGATGTGCGACCGGTTGAACGATATCTTCGCCGGACGATTCTACATTGAGTTGCAGCGGCACGGTCTGGCATTAGAGCGCCAGATAGAACCCGGATTGCTCGAGCTTGCCTATGCGCGCGAGATCCCGTTGATCGCTACTAATGACGTCTATTTCGCGACGCAGGATA
>MDTB01174152.1_pt1 | contig 10144 bp, 16 predicted proteins | sample 811161 | NCBI WGS metagenome assembly MDTB01 (sample SAMN05326650, study PRJNA326480) | marine metagenome | isolation source: seawater | place: Mediterranean Sea | collected 2009
ATAATTTTCCAACAATATAAAAAGACTCGGAAGGAATTTCATGTTGAAAAGCAAGAATATAGACAAACATAATCTTAAAGCATAGGCTATAGGTATCATAAGTTTTTCTTGTGAAAAACATTGACTATTTTTATGTATATTGCAATTTTTTAGATAATAATATTTTTCTTTTTATTAAAATGTTTGAACAGATTCTGAAAGATTATCCAAATGTGGACGGGTTTATGAATATTGTGTTGTCAGACAACATTGAGATATATGGTGAAGAACACAATGAAAAACTAAGAAACACTAGCATAGTACAACAAAGAAGCCATTTAGAGAACACTTTACAAATTGGCAAAATATAGACTATTCCATATAATCTTATATATATTAGATGCAATTTCATACTGTGATTCTTGTTGCTGTTGTTCTTTGCTTGTCTTACGATCATTGTACGTTTGCCATGAATAATGTTCTTGAATTTTTATTGCCCCTCAAAACTATCAAAAACAATCATGAAAAAATTTCAAAGGACAACGAAAATTATAATGACTTTGATTTCATTGGTCTGTAATGTTTTTTCTTTTTTATTTTTAAATGTACATGACACAGATTGTCCCGCACAATCCTGTTTTTGCACTTTTCTCCTTTTTTTGTTGGTTCGGAACAACAATAACGAAAATCACCACAACCAAGATAAATTTTGTTCCTTCTCCATTCACGAGATGCTTCATCAAAATCTATTTCAACTGGAAACATTTGAAATACTGTATAAAATTGCATTTGTTTTTCAATTTTAAAAAAAAAATATAGAAAAGGGTTCATTTTTGCATGGTTTTTACAGCTTAATGAGTAGGCTTTTTTGAATCACTAATTTATTTTTTTATTAATGTAAATAGATAATAGACAAGAGTAACAAAAAATCCACCTAATAAAATACCAATGAAATCAATAACAGGGTGTTTTAGGATATTTATATTCCTAGAATATATTTTTTTTTCTATAAAAGAAGCAATTAGAAACGCAAGAGCTGTACTAAAACAACCTTCAATTAGACCTACAATATTTCTATTATGAAAATTTTTATCTAAAAATTTAGTCATATATTCTTCGGCACTAAGAAATATTAAACTATCAATAATACTAAATAAAGTTCCTAAAGTTAATCCAAAAATTAATCCAAATACAAAAGTACTATTATATTTTTTAAATAGTTTCTTTATCCGAGCACCAGTAGCTCCTGCTCTTTTTATTATTTTTAATAGATTTTTCTTCATTTATAATACAATCAAAATTATATTCTTAAAAATTGTTTTTTTTACAAATGATTACAAAGTGCAAAATGACAAATAAAACCCATCATTTTTTGACTTTTCTTGACACACTATTTGTCTTTGATGTTGATTTTGTTTTTGACGCGGATGTTGATTTTGTTTTTTGATTTTGTTGTGTAATGGTTGTCAAGCTTGGTGGATCTTCTTCAAACTTTTTGATATCTCCAATCATTTTTGTAATTTTGTTCTTTACAAAACGATTTTGATTTTTTTTTCTCAGTTCTTTTAGGATTGGAATGTATTTTTTACCAACAACCACTTCTCTCTCAAAAAATAATTTATCAGTAATTTTATCCAGAACTCTGATAACATCGTTAAAATGTAACATTACAGACTGTTCCAAATATCTTGTGAGTTGCAAAACTGTATGATGTTTTTGCAAAAACTGATCGGTTGCATTTGGAATGCTATCGCTATCACTGTCGCTATCAAAAAAACTAACCATTTCTGTTTTATTATAAAAACAAAAATTGAATAAATTAAAAATTTTTGCTTGAAAAGGTGTATATCTATCTATATCCACATAAATAGATAGGAGCAAAATCTCTTATACCCTGTGTTTTGTATGGAAATTAAAAAATTGATCTTTTTTATCATTTCTACGCTAACGTTAAAAATAATCTAATTTATTTTTATTTACTCTCTTTAGAATCCACGAAAGTTTTTTATTAGAAAATGTCTGAAATGTACAGCATTGACTGGGGAAAGTACAAAAACTGTAACTTTGACAAAGCTATCTCTCTTGAGTCAAGCTTTAAAAGTTCGTACCATACATGCGAGCCGCTCATGACAAGGAAGAAAAGACTGGAGAAGCTCGTACGACGATGTGACAGCCAACTATTGAAGAAGCACTTTAAGACACCCTTTCCAAAAAGAAAAGTGCCATTCTACCGCACCATAATCTACGACATTTACAAACAGGACCAAGATGTTCAAACGACAGAGTTGGAGAATCAAATTATTGAATTAACCAAGGATATTCTCTTTATTTATTCTAAAAAAAGGGAGGAAAGAGAATACTTGGAGGATTTAGTCAATAGCATTGAAGCGGAAATTTCTCACCGAGAGGAAATGAGAGAGTGGGAGATTGAGTATTGGAGAGGTTGTGATTAGAATCTTGACTTCAAGGAAAAAAAGACTATTATTCTACGATAATAATAGTCCAAATATAGACAAAGGCCCAAGACAAAGGCCCAAGACAAAGGCCTAAGACAAAGGCCCAAGACAAAGGCCCAAGACAAAGGCCCAAGACAAAGGCCCATCATTCTACCATCATTGATAACATGTATGTTTTTCATCAAATGGAAATCCAAGACGTAATAAGATTTCAAAATGCTTTTTGTTCAGAAAATCGTGAATATTGGCAAAATTATTGTCCAAGACCCATTGTAATAAATCATGATTATCGTATAAATTACCAATATATAATAACATTATACCAACATCTTTTTTACTTCCTAGACCTACTTCTACATTTTCTTTTAAAATATTATCAATTAAAAAATTCAAAGATCTTTTTTGTTGTATGGAAAAGTCGTTTCTGGGGCATATCATTTCAATCATTTTTTTTTTTTAGATTTTTTATTTTTAAATTCAGTTTTTATCTCTATAATTAGAAGAAAATTATTCTATCATGTCATTTGTTGATTTACGGTATATTTTTATAAATCCATCGTGTCCAACAGCTCTTGGCGCACAAAGTCTCGGTGCTGAAGATCATATTCATGCGGAAAGAAATAATCTTGAAATGTTGAACCTTGCTCGTAACTACGAGTTGCACCAACCTACATTTGAAAAAATGCTTGATTTGTTTCCAAACATCAAGACGGACATAATTGCAAAGTATTTGGACTTTTATTCTCGCTCGAATAGAAAAGATTTGAGTGAAGCTTTCATCAAACTCAATGAGGCAATTGAGTATCGCGCATTACATTCTACCATTTATTATGAGTCCATAAAAGACTTGGAAAAGGAACATTTTTTCTATTATTCCGGAACTGCCAAGGACCATTCTAGTATCTGTTATTTTACGCTTGAGAATCACACAGCAGTCAATCGCCCCTCCTTGCAAAAATACATTCACTTTTTAATTTATACAATTGAAAAAGAAGCAGAGAAAAAAGGAGATTATTATTGCACATTAATCATTGATAGAAGTAGAACAACCATGGAAAATCAAGACTTGGAACTCGTGAGAGCCATGTTTTATCATGTGACCCTACTTTATCCAGGTTCCACTAAAAATATTTTATTATATCCTGCTTCCATTACGACAAGAATTCTTTTTACAATTATGAAATCTTTTTTGCACGAAAACGTAATTGCACTTGTAAAGTGCATAGAGAAAAAAGAGGAGTTTTTGAAATATGTTTCCGAAAAATACATTTTATAATTTTCTACCGATTATAAAAAATTTCATTTAGAATTCAATATTTACTGTCATTTTTAGCCCATCACCTCGTTTTTCTTTTTTGGTAGTTTCCGATATTTTGACGATATCCTTTGGATCATTCCATTCTTGAATACCCCCCCGTCCAACAAATTCCACTCTCATTATACAATTTTCCTTTTCCATGATATAAATTGTTTTTAAAAAGTCCATCGTACCGAATCTTCGTATCATCATGACGAAAGTATTCCATTCCTTTTCCATTTTTCTCTCCATTTTTAAAACTTCCTCGGTAGAGTTCCTTATCCGTATCACAGTCTCTTAATATTCCTTGACCATTTATTTTTCCTTTCTTAAAATCCCCAATATAATTGACAACGTTATTCTTGCAGTATTCCGTGCAGTCTGGACCATGCTTTAACCCATTTTTGAAACTACCAACATACAGAATTCTGTCCTTGTCTCTTCGACTGCCAAAAACAGCCCCACTTACAAAATGACCATTTTTCCATTGTCCATCGCGAAGAACAGATGAATTCAATTCTAGCGTTCCTGTTCCATGCGCTTTTCCGTCCTTTTGTTCTCCGCTATAAAAATAACGACTGTTTGTAGTTGTCACTTTTTTTTTGTCAATTGATGAAACTTTTAAAGTATGCTTGTTCCCGTCAAGAAAAAATTCAAGAGATTTCTGATTTGTCGTTTAGTAAAACAATCTTTTTTTTATGAAATGGATTCATTTCAAATAAAATATAAATTTATATCTGAGCCTTTGTAGAATGAATATGAACTTTTTTTTGAAAGGTTTCTTCCAATAAATGTATTTGACTTGCAAAAATATTGAATGAACGGATGGAAGAAAAAAAATAAAAAAAGCGATAGGACAGGTGCTTTCTAGTCATCAAAGGATATTTTTTATTGATACTGGCCCCTAATAAAATTTTCAAAGAAGTCTTCTCTTTTTCAAGGAGGGGAAAATCAAATTGCACAATGTCTGCCAAAAAGATTGAAAGTTCCGAAATGGTAATAGACATGAATTTATTTTGTTCTGTATACAATTCTAACAAATTTATCAAATAGGGGGGAATATCGCATATTTTTATACTTATTTTCGTATCTCTCCTTTTATCCATATGTTCTCTCTTTCTACATGCAATATCATTTAAATTTTTTAAAATTAAATGAGCATATTCTAATTTTTCTTGAAAATTTGTAATTTGGACAGTATCATGTAAAAGTTGTGCATTTTTACTCGAGTAAAAAAATAACAGAATGTTATTTAATTCTCTTATAATAACGATTCCTTCATGTATCCATTTCTCTACATTTTCTATTTCTCTGTCGCAAATCTGATCGCCCATATATCTACAAAACTGATCAATGTCTAATAAATCTATCATATCATGACAGTCTTGATTATTAAATTTACTTTTATGACTTGTGGAACATTTTACAAATCTCAAAGACTCTAAAGAAGTGAGTATTTTTCGGAATGAATGAGAATCAAACCTTGATACAAAGGAATCAATGTAATTATCAAATTCTAACATGTTTTTATTGTGTTGGTAAAAACTTTGATTCTTTTCAATTTTTACGATTCCATCAAAAGATTTTGTTTGTATACGTGTAAATAATATTCTTGAAGAAGCTTCCATAAAAAAATACATATTGCAAAAAAAGGCAAATAATACTCATCCACTTTGAAATGTTTTACACCTACAAGAACAAGGAGTGTTTCCAGAAAGAAATTTGGAAAAAATAACAAAAAATATCGTTCCTTCGTAGAAAAATATAAAATCTCGCCAATCAGACGATATGACAATAAAAGAACTAGAAAATTGTTCTTTTTATCGTCCAAATACTCGATATGGATAATATAAGCTAATAAGATTAAATAAGTAATTATATCTGTCATTTTATCGGATATCTGATATAAATCTGTATTCGGATCCACCCAATCATCAAAAAAAAATTTAGAGATTCCACAGTCAATAGAATCTGTAATCATCACTAAAAGAATTTTATAAAAAACAGGCATACAAAGAACAAGTAAAATAAAAATGCTTAAAAAAATTCGTAGTCCCTCTGATATAAAAAATTGTTGTTCTATAGTAACTAGTAACATTTTAAATTAAATTATCATTTGTTTATATTTCTTATTCGTCCATTTGAAAATTATCAATAAATTCGTCAATTTCGTTCTCAAACAAATTTATTGGAAATAACTCACAATTGGAACATTGTATGTTGGTTAAAGGGTCTGTATTAAATAGTCTAAAATGGTGTGCGATACATTCCGAACAGTAGATATTCCCCTTTTGATTTACACGAGGATGATAGAAAATATTGTAACAAATGGAGCACTTTAGTCTATCGGGGATCAAAGATAAAACAGTTTCCATTTTATCCCGTTTTAATTTTCGTAATATTGCAATTCTTTCTAATTCGTTAATATAGCGAATATTACTCGGAAGTGTAAATTCAAAGGATCCACTCGTTATATCAATCTTATTTTTCACATTTTCATGCAATATAATATCATTAATATGCCTGTCAATCATTAACCGATTCAATTTTGGCAGATTTAGAAACAAACAGGTTTGCATCTGTCTATTTCCAGAAATAATGAGCTCTTCCAAGTTTCTTAGTCTCTCTATGCAAGTTGGAATATTTTTTAATTTATTGGAACTCATATCTAAATATATAAGCTTGTCCAATTTTACAATGGATGTTGGAAATTCTTTGATATCATTTGTGTGAAGTCCCAATATTTCCAATTGATCCAATTCATGTAGGTTTTCAGGAATCTTTAATCTTCTACAACCACAAATATAAAGTTCCTTTAATTTTTTCAATTCCAATATTGACGTTGGAAATTCTGTCAAGCTACAATGTATAAGAGATAAAGTTTCTAGATTATTTAGTTTTATAATAGTTGGTGGAACTGTTTCCAAAAAATTTTGAAAAAAAATTAATTTTTTTAATGATACCAACTCTGTGATAACTGCTGGAAACTCCATAAAAGAATTATTATTAATCTCCAGTTTCTCCAAGTTTTCCAGCTGTGACATCTCCTTAGGGAAATTATACACGTTTCCTGTATCTAAAATGAAGATTCGGAGATTTTTGAACAGGTGATATGGAAAATCTTGAATATCAACATTGTTTATGACGTGCATTTTAAAGTATATTTTTGAAATGGAAGAATACAAATTGTCTACTGTTTCAAGAATATACTTTGTCTGTCGTTCATTTCTGATGATTAAATCAAACATTTTAATTATAAAATATATTATTTAAAATAATTCAAAAAAAAACAACAACAATAACAACGTGGAATCTCATCATCATCGTCAAAAGAAAATGAACTATTTGTGACCGATGAATTAGTGTCCAAAGAGTCCAAATCGGAAAAATCCTCTTCCTGAAAATACTTGAAAACATTCATTTATTGTTGATGTCATTTTTTTTATTTTAAATTTTAGAACGATGCACGACACATGGGGCACTGCATTTTGACACTTGAAATACAATTTAAACATAAGGCGTGATTACACAATGTCCTGAATTTTGTTTCTTCATAGCAGACACAACAGATATCTACATTTGGACTTTTTATAGAACAATCTCTACCAGCTTCAACAAAAGTAGTTTTATCCACGACAGACATATCCGAATGTTGTAACCCTGTCATTCTTCCATAACTATAACGGAAAACACTTTGAATCTCATCGTTACAACTTATAACTTGAACACCATTTTTCAAGTCATTTTCATACGTGCCCTCAATTTTAGTCAGCCCTTTTTCTTCATGAATAATTTGATAAAACGCTCCATGTCGCATATTGTTCTGATACGTCAAGAATAGCTCGAGTTTGCCATCATCCATATATTTTTTGTAGTATCCGTCAAGCTTTCCTTCTTTATAAGAACACAACCTTCTTAATTTTCCGGAAGGATAATAGGACTTTCTACTTCCTGTTCGTAAATCCTTCTCATAATAACCTTCTTCTTCAATAACATCATTGTCATAAAATTTAATAGCGTCTCCCGACTTTTGTCCTTTTTTGTTATACCCAACTCGCATTTTTAATTTTCCTGACGGATAATATTCCTTGTAAAAGCGACTTTTTTTACCATGAAAGTAAAACCGACAACTCTTCATCACATCGTTATCATAAAATTCAACCTGTTTGCCATGATATTTATTTTTATAAAAATGAGAAATTGTCTTGACACTACCGTTAGGGTGGTGTGTCGTTTCAGTTCTGTAATGATTAGAGGAAAAAAATCTTTCATTCCCTGTATTTCCATTCTGTAAAAGTGCTCCATATCCCCCTGTCATCTTTATTCCATTCATAAAATGCTCAACCTTCTCCATTATTCCGTCTCTGGAAAAAAATTTTGCTTCACCATGTAATTTTCCCATTCTAAATTGCTTACTTTCTTTCATATTTCCATCATCGTAAAAGATACGGAACTCTCCATTTATCTCTCCGTTCTTTTCAAAGAATTCTTCAATAATAATCCCAGAGGTGTTGTATTTAACGTTTCTTGTCAGATTCGGACCAATGTTAAAAATTTCCTTCACCTTGATTCCATTAATCAATACAAATGTAGATGGATAAAAATGTCCAGACATTTCCTATTGTAAGTTCTTTCTGATTGATAGTATAGAAATAAGAATAAAATTTCAAGACACAGAACAGAGAACAATATAGAACAGTATAAAACAGTATAGAACAATATCTTTATATATTTGGTTTTTGACGTAAAATTTTCTTTTTTCTTCAATTTTTGCTTTTAAAAAATAGATTTTTTTATAGATAAGAACAGTGTTTACTAAATGTACCAGCTACCTCATGAGTTACAATGTTTGATATACGAGTATGATCCAACGTATCACGAAATTTATAAAAAAGTCTTAAACAGTCGATATGAAATATATAAGGAAGAAAATGAAAAATTTTATTTTATTTTTGATTACTTTTCGGAAAACTCCTATTCTACCGACAGCCTTGAAAAACCAACTTACTTGGGAACAATCTATACTTTTTTAAAAAGAAAGAAAGATCATGATGATGAAAGTTATCAATTGGAAGTTTTTAAAAAAAGAATTTTGAAAAAATATAACTTTGACAGAGTTTATGATACAATTAGATTTGATTTGAATAATATTGATTTTCAATCGGAATAGAATACTTTTTTCATAAAAAAATATTTATAGAAATTTAAAAAGTGTGTGTTTTTAAGAAAACATAAATCTTGATGAAATATAATGTAAAACAATTTGTCATTAGTAATCTCATCATGTCCGATATCCGAACAGTGGACATTTTGAATAAAAATCGTAATTTTCTATCTTTTCTCAATAGTATGGGCAATGACGAGTCTTTTTACGATTTTTGCATTCAAAATAAATATCTTGAAAATCGGTTTTGTACGATGGACATTAAAAAAAAAATTATAAGAAATGACGTGCTCTTCAAAGAGGACGAATTGGATGATAATGATTATATTTATAATTGGTTTTTAAAAGATAAGTTACGTTATTATTTAAAACATGATTTTCAGTTTTTCATAGAGATTGCAAAGGAGATAAATTTAATAGGTTAAAATTTGGTCCAACTTTTAATTTTATTATTCGGTTGGCATAAGAGGAGGAGGTGCATCTTCAATATCATCGTTGTAAACTTGCTGAACTTGCTGAACATTATTAATTATTAGAGTCAAAGGATGTCTATAAATGTATAAAACCGTGTTCTGATCCTGAATATAGTTTAGATTATGTGTAGTTATTGTCTGATTATAATTATCTACAGGAATATTTTTTTCATATGTAGATTGTGGAATGTAATTATTTGGAAAAACGAGTTCGAATATTTTAGGAAAAAGAAGTGGGTGAATATAACAGACTTGGTGTTGGTCCTGGTATTGGTCGTAAAGTAGTTTATATCTGTTATATGCTGCATTAACATACTTGTGACTATTTATATCATCATTTGTATTTACTCTATTATGTTTTGAATCTTGACAAATTCTATCAGAGCGGAATTCAAACCATATACATTGAATAGCGAGTTCTAAAGAAGCAGAATTTAATGGTTCAACATCCATAGTCTGCTGACCGACAATCTGAAAAAAATTAACATTGGGAAGTGACTGTTTGAAAGTGTCTAGCTGTTGTATTGTATTGACTAGTGTTTCTTCATCAATATTATCAACTCCTAAAACAGGAGTAATATTTTGATTTCCAGGATTAAAAAAATATTCAAGGGCAATATAATTAAAATGCAATGCAATGGAATTAGCATTAATAGGAATATTATTTTGATTAAGAAAAGGTAACCCGTAAAGTTGTTGAAGAAAGTAAATATTTCCCGCTTGTTCGTTTACAGTAACGGTTTGTCCAAAAAAATTCTCGTCCATATTAACGTTA
>MDTB01004838.1_pt1 | contig 10143 bp, 10 predicted proteins | sample 811161 | NCBI WGS metagenome assembly MDTB01 (sample SAMN05326650, study PRJNA326480) | marine metagenome | isolation source: seawater | place: Mediterranean Sea | collected 2009
ATCGCGCTTTAAAACTTCGGCATAATCATTTGAAATAGGAATACCGGTATGAGCAACGAAATCCGTGTATTTGGTTGGATCACGAGTAACCATTTGTGTAATTTTGATCTTATCACTTTTCTCATGAACCGATCGCACAAGGGTTTGCCCCCAGTTTCCAAGGCCAAATATGGCAGCGTTTAGCATACTTTCTCTCCCAGCATAATTTTCAACCCGTGAAATACCCTGGACTCTTTAGCCCGCTTCTAGGTATGACTGACGGAGCCGCCGCAGACAATTGCATATAATGAGGCGATGGTGTACTAGGTAAAACGACCTAGTTCAATCGGAACAAAAGCCTTCAAGAGCTAGCCGAAATATGGAGGGAGATAAAAAATGGCGGGAGAGACAAAAACCGAAGGTGCTCAAAAAGCCGGTCAAGGAGTTGTAACCTGGCCTTTGGCGGACGTTGAAAAGGTTGCGGCAGGCACCGGTTACTCTACATCTCATGGCGGTGTGGTTGAAGGCGAGCGTATGCTTGTGGGATATATCCACAAAGCACGTGGCACGGGCTCCCGTATGCATTCTCATCCAAACGAACAATTTAATTTTGTAATCCAGGGGACCCTTATGGGAGAAATTGACGGAATTCCGTTTAAGGCCCCGAAGGGGACGCTAATCCACGTACCGGCAGATGCGCCGCATCAAATGATCGCAGACCCGGACGATATAGATGTTATTTTCTTAGCACTAAAAGACTTGTCTCATGGCATTATCGGAATGGCTGTTGATGGCACTATGACCGGTCCGCACTACGAGGAAGGGTTTACGGGGGGCACTATTGACGATCGCACTTAAATAATTCTCGACATGAACGTCTAAATTTCAAAAAAAACAGGTGATTTCAAAAGGGAGGAATCCATGAAAACGACGCGAATTCATAAAGTTTTACCTGCCGCTATTGCAGTGGCAGCTATGGGCGTTTTATCGACGCCTGCGGTGGCGGAAAAATTTCCATCGAAACCGGTTGAACTGATTTGTACGACCTCGCCGGGTTCAGGTGCTGCGGTATGGTGCCATATGGTAGCAAAGCACTTGCAGAAGAAAGGGTTCCTTGGTGTTCCCGTTAAGGTGCTTTTCAAGAGTGGCGGTTCAAACCATGAGCCCGTCGTATACACGCAAGGTAAGCCGGCTGACGGTTATACTCTGATGCATTTCGCAGCCAGCTTTACAGGCTATTTTAACCTGCCGCATTTTAAATATGGTTTTAAGGATTTCGATATTGTCTCTCGTATGGAGCAGCATTTGTATGCAATTGCTGTTCGTTCCGACAGTCCGTTCAAGACCTACAAGGATGTGGTTGCCTATGCGAAGAAAAACCCTGGTCGTCTGGCTATGGGCAGCAACAAGATTGGGTCGATCCACCATCGCCATCAAGAACTACTGCATCAGACACAAGGCATCAAAATCCGCTTTGTACCATACAAAGGTACAGGTGACGTTGTTAAGGACGTTATGGGTGGTCATTTGAAAATCGGTATCGCTCAGCCGGGTAAATGGAACCGCCATTTGAAAGCGAATAAGGCTCGTGCCTTGTTACTCTTGAATGAAAAGCGTTTGCCGGGTAAAAATTGGAAGGATATACCAGTGCCATCTGATCTTGGCATCAACTACAATATTCCTCATCAATTTCAAGGTTTTATGGTCAAGAAGGGCACGCCTAAGGATCGCATAGCGATTTTGCAAAAAGCATTGGGCAAAATTGATGACACCAAAGCGTATAAGAAATACGTCAAGAAGCAGCCGCACGTGATCCCGGCCTTTGCTGGCGATACGGAAAAGCTCAACAAAGAGTTTTCCGCTGGTGTGGGAGCTACGCGTAAGTTGATGGTTCAACTTGGCATACTGAAGAAATAATTTGGGTTAAATCTGTGATCAGTTCCCGTGCAATTTGCTCGGGGGCTGATCGTCCCAGATTTGCTTGAGCCGAGAATGGAAATTTCTGTCAGCCAAAGGCGTGCGACACTTGTAGTAACGCTTGTAACTACTGCATTCTTCGCCATTATGCTTTGGCGTACCGCGAATTTCGCGGAGCCAATGTTGCCTGGCTATCCCGGTGATGCTTTCTTCCCACAATTGATTATTGGCTTTGGCCTAATTTGGTGCGTGATTTTGCTTTATCGCTTGATGAGCCGACGAGACATCCTCACAAACGATGACGCTTCTCTTATTAAAATACCAATCGGTAATTTTGTTTTAGTGTGTGTTTATGTTGTCGCGTATGTGATGCTTTTGGCACCTCTTGGTTTTGAGATCACGACTTTCCTGTTCATGAGCCTTTTGTTTTTGACGCGCTTTCGTGGAGAGCTAAAGGGACGCCTTGTACGAATTGTAATTGTTTCGCTCATCACGATGATCGTTAGTTGGGCCTGTTTTGCGATAATTCTTAATGTAAATTTCCCGGTTAAAATTTTGCCGGACTATATACAGTTTTAGGATATATTGATGGATTTTGGCGCAAATATAGTTCCGGCCCTTGGTCTCGTTTTCAGTTTAACAACCCTTGCCTGGATTTTACTAGGTGTCGTTTTGGGTATTATTCTTGGTGCGCTGCCTGGGTTTGGTAGTTCACAGGCCCTAGCGCTTTTATTTCCGATCACGTTCATAATGAATGCTCCGGACGCTATTTTATTTTGCTGTGCGGTTTATTCTGCGGCCGAATACGGCGGATCGATCCCAGCTATTTTAATTAGAACTCCTGGAACGCCGGCGAGTGCAATCACAGCGCTGGACGGTTATGAGATGGCAAAAGCAGGTATGCCCTATCGAGCATTAAAGATATCGCTTTATTCGGGCATCTTTGGCGGGATTACCAGTACCCTTATCTTTCTTGTTGCCGGTACAAGTTTAGCGTTGCTGGCTCTTGAGTTCGGGCCCGGCGAAATGTTTGCTCTTGGTATTTTCGGTTTGTCTATTATCGGGGGTTTCTTTGGAAAAGACCCAGCTCGCGGTTTTTTGGCGACGGCAATTGGATTATTAATAGCGACGATTGGCAGTTCCCGGTTTGGCGGTTTAAGGTTTACATTTGATTACGGTCCACTGATGGATGGTATCCCGCTTGTAGTTGTTGTGATCGGTGTTTTGGCAGCGCCAGAAGCTTTTCGCCTGTTGATCGAATACGGTCAAGGCGATGCTGCACAGGCCGAAGCGGATAATATTCGTAACATCGATAAAGAAAAAAACCGGGTTACGCTTGCTGAGTTGATTAGTTGGCTCCCCTGTTTGTTGCGAAACGCACTTATAGGTACGGGGGTTGGGGCTATTCCTGGTGCTGGTGCTTCTGTTGGTGCATTGATCGCTTACAACGAAGAGCGCCGATGGAACCGAAACCGGAAACCCGAGGAATTTGGGACAGGTATCGAAGAGGGTATTGCGTCTCCGGAATGTGCAAATAATGCGGTGGTTGCCGGTACGTTAGTGCCTTCGTTGGCGCTTGGCATACCAGGGTCTGGTACGGCGGCAATTTTGATAGGTGTCCTAGTTGTTAAGGGGATAGTTCCGGGTCCTGGACTGTTCGAAGAGCAAACCGCGATGATTATTGCTATCTTTATTGGGTTAATCGTGGCCAACCTTGGGCAACTGGGCGTTGGGCTCGCCGGGGTGAAACTCTGGGGCCAGGTGGCGCGCGTCCCGCGGCGCATTCTTGGACCGTTCGTGATGTTGATGATCATCATCGGCACCTTCGCCTACAAGAACTACGCGCCGCATGTGGTCATGGTGTTGATCTTAGGCGGCGCAGCTTATTTTCTCGAAAAGATCGAGATACCGCCAGTCCCGATCATGTTGGCTTACGTTATGGGGCCGATTATCGAAAGTAATATGAATTTGGCGTTTACGATTCATCAAGGTGACTTGATGGTCGTTCTATCCCGTCCTATCACCATGATCATTCTTGTTCTTGCATTGGTGACAGCAGTTTACGGGTTCATACGTGCGCAACAGATATCAAGCGCATCAAATGAGAGTTGAATTTAATGGTATTTCTGAGACAATAGAACCAATACGGGAGGTAACTATGAGAGGAAGTGTAACCATGAAAGCGACGAAATTGTTGGGAGCGGCAGCTATCTGCTTGGCGCTTGCTACACCGGTCTCCGCCACGGAGACAGAAGTTTCGATTGCGTATAACGCACCGAAAAAATCTGCAATGGCGAAGGCCATTAAGGGCTTTATCAAGGATGCGAATGCTGCTTTGGCTGGCAAAGCTAAAATCGTTCGCTTTAAGAGCAAAAAAGGCGGCAAGAATGATAAGAAAGTCGTCAAGAAGCTCAAGAAGGGTAAGCTCGACATTGGTATCGTGTCGATCAACGCCGCCAAGGCAGTACGCAAGCCGTTTGGTGCTTTTGAAATGCCGTGGTTGATTACAGACTCCGCACAAGCGAAGGCACTGTTGGGCAAGAAAAAAGGTGTTAGCAAAAAGATCAAACGTTGGACGAGCCGCTCTAAATTTGTTTTGGTGGGCACGATGACCCGTGGGTTTCAGTATCTGGCAACTTATGAAAAAAAGTTTACTAAACCTGCTGACCTGAACGGTCTTTGGATCAATTCAGCTAATAGCGGCTTTACTCAACAGGCCCTTAAAGCTTATGGAGCCAAGCCAGGTAATAGTGATGGCGTTATTGCCTCGTTGAAAGCTATTTCGAAAAAACGCAAGAGCTACCAGACAGCGCCGAAATATGTATCCAACGTTCCAATGACTTTCACCCCTGCAATGATCATCTTCAGCAAAAAGAATAAGAAGTTGAAAAAACTGTTGATGACGAAGTACGTCAACAAGAAGGGTAAGACCAAGTGGAAGTGGAATGATCTTGGTAAAGAGATTGCCAAGGCTGCTAAGAAAGCTGCGAAGACAAGCTTCGATGGTGCTGCGGCGAACGATAAGAAAGCTTGGGAAAAGATCAATAAAAGTAAAAAGCTTTCTGTCACTAAGATAGACTTAGGTGCGTTCCGCGAAGCTAGTGTTCCGCTCTACCATAAATACGAAGGTTTCGTGAATGGTGGTTTCGGTACGATGAACCAAATTCGCAAAATTGCTGGAACTAACGCTGGCAGCTAAGTTTAAGTTGAACAGCTTGATTGAGGCCGTTTCGGGAAACCGGGACGGCCTTTTTTATTTTGGGGCCGTGTCTTTGAACGCACTCATGGCTGCGACAAACCGTTTATAGCCTTCCGGGTCGAATGGTGCGTCTGGGTTTATTTTGCCTACAGGTGAGGCATCAAGGTCAAGCGCTTCGAGCGTGCGTTCCAATGCGGAACGATCAAGGTCGTGAGTAATGAATACAATTCGCGAACGGCGATCATCAGTAGGCCATTTGGGTAGTGAGATCGGGTTATGGAACAGGTGCTGAACTGCGTGTATCACGACAGGCTCACCATTAACATTTAGCAGCCCTTTGACCCTGAGCAACTGCGGGCCACGAAAGCCTGAGAGCATATTAAGCCAAAGTTTTAGCCCATCCGGCTTAATTGGTTCGTCTCGAAAGATCGCAAAACTTTTTATAGTTTCATCATGATGAGAATGGTTATGATGATTATGGTCATTATGTCCATGATGATCATGTTCGTGATCATGTTCAGCACATTCGCCATGGAAGTCATCTTCGCGGAGCCATTCTTTGATATCGGCTTCGCGGTCGCCTGTTGCTTCGATACCGATATCTAGTAATCGGTAAGGGTCTACATCTCCGTGCGATACTTCTTGTATGTTTGCGCCGGGGTTGAGTTTTTTAAGGCGCTTGCGGATACCCTCAATCGTTGGCTTATCAGTGATATCGGTTTTACTAAGCACGATACGATCAGCAACTGCGGCTTGTTTTACCGATTCAAAATGTGTGTCGAGTTGACTACTCCCATTAAATGCATCCACGACGGTGACGACGCTATCAAGAACAAACCAAAGATGAATCAATTCGTCGCTTAAGATGGTGAGCAAAATAGGAGCGGGGTCGGCCAGGCCCGTGGTCTCAACAACAACCCGTTCAAAAGCAGGAATTTCGCCTCTTTGGCGTTTAATGAGGAGATTTTTAAGTGTGTCTACGAGATCGCCACGAATGGTACAACAGAGACAGCCGCTGTTAAGTAGGACCATTTCATCATCGTCGGTTGGCGTTTCGACCAGCATGTGGTCGAGACCAATTTCCCCGAATTCATTTACGATAACGGCAGTATTGGCCATATCTTTGTGCTGAAGTATGCGCGATAGAAGGGTCGTTTTACCGCTTCCCAGAAAACCGGTAATCAAGACAACAGGCAGGCGTCGGCCGTCAGTTCCAGTTTCAGATTTAGTAATTTCAGACATAATCGCAGGTGAGTATCAGGCGGTCCTGGTGCGGTCAAGTTCCGTATATCCGAGCTCTGCACTAATTTTATCAGATGTCTTAATAAGCCATGGTGCCATTTGTTTCATTTTAGCGATAGACATACGTACTTCTGGTCCGCGTACGGTTAGGGCTGCGACGATTTGTTTGTCTGCGCCAAAAATTGGGGTTGCTAACGCGGATGCGCCGGTTGTCACGTCACTAATGGAATAATCGTATCCGCGTTCCCGAACACTTTCCAAGTGGTTGAATAGTAATTTTCGGTCCGTGATACCAATTTTGGTTACGGGCTTTAATCCAGTTTGTTCAATAACCCGATCCGCGTCTTGCGGGGTCATATATGCCATCAATACTTTACCTGAAGCGCCTGCATAAATCGGATTTGCCGTCCCAATTGTCGGTACGACGGTTAATTCTTGATTTTGTGCAGGTATGGATTCAATGCAGATACGCTCTAAATCACGAGGGCAAATCAAGCAGACAGTTTCGTTTACCTTGTCAGAGAGCGCGCGGAGGTAGGGACCACAAGCTTGGCGGATATCATTTCGCCACGAATTAGAGAGTTTGGATAAGTTAGCGCCCCCGGAATAATTCTTTGTAACTGGATCTTTTTGTACGAGCTTTGAAGCCTCAAGGGTCGCCAAAAACCTCAGCACGGTGGCTTTATCTAGATTTATTCTGCGTGCAATTTCTGATAATCCTAGTGGTCGGTCACTCTGTGTTACAACAAATAGGACGGAAATTGCCCTCTGCACGGACTGGACGGTTTTCATCGGAGGAAACGCCTCTGCTTACTCGGTATGGTTTAAGATAATATATTGATGATTATAAATAATTTCTAGAATGACCACACAAATAGTTTCACATAATGAACCGAATAGCGCAAATTGTGATATTATAGCATTTAATCTAATAACGCTCAAAGAAAAAGCCGGTCCACGAGCTATGCGAACCGGCTTTCAGGCTTAGCGAGTTAGTGGAATTTTAGGCTACTTTTACACTTTGATTATCAATTAAGTCTTCCAAATGGTCATTGGACCTGACCGCGGCAAACCGGACCGGCTCTTCCTTGCTTGCGGTGAATTTATAAGTTGAACCTTTTGGGATTTCGATGATATCGCCGGTTGTTACTTGTTTGGAATCATTACCTACGGAAAAATCCATGGAGCCTTCGAGAACATAGTAAAACTGTTCATGTTCGCTGCAGTCGTGGTTCTCTGAATGGCCGTTAGGAAGCTCGTACAAGCCAAATGCGGAGCGCACGCCCTCTATCCACGTGATTGAGGTGCCTGCCCTAAACGGTGCGTCTAAAGCTTCAAGCAAGGGATAGTAACAATTTGGAATCCCGTCCACGATAGCTTGGGATGCTCCTTCTTTCTTTTTCTCATGTTCGCCGGTATCAACGATTTTTTGCGAGTACTCCATGGTAGGAGCTTCATCAGGTAGCGCTTCATCTTCGGCAACGCCTACAACTCCCCAAGTTTGGTCTTTGATGTAGAGATAGGCGAGGGGGCCGTCTTCTGTAGCCTTCATTGAGTGTCGTGCGTTTGGCGGGACCAATACAAAGGTACCCTGATCTACCACCCGACGATCTTTACCGACGACCGCGTTGATCTTTCCGAGTACTGGAAAAATGAGCAACTCGTTTGGATGATAATGTAATTCCGAGCCTGTGCCGGCACGCTTTTGGTTGAGGCAGTAATAAAGATATTTGCCCTCTATGATCGGCGCTTCAGCCGTTGACAGATGTGGCGTTAGTAAAACATTTTCATATTCTTCAAACCGATGAAACGGCATGGAATTTCCTCCCGGATTTATTGTCGACGCACTACTAAGTGAGTAATTCACTTCGTGCACCGGTATTGGCCGCGAATATTAATGAGCGGCCTGGACCAGGTCAAATAAAAGTGTCTAAACCTTTGCTTGGTTTGGAGAAATCCCTTGACTATCGACACTTCTAGAGACAGAGTCAGCGTTAACCGATGGGTCACATAGTGAAACCATTGGAGATTAACAAGGCGCGAGGCGCTGAATGGGAGGTAGGTTTTGTTGGGTGAGTTGACTCGGCATATCCTCCTAAAGTTTTAGCGGTTTCGTCTTCGTAGAAACCATAAACTTGTAGGGAGGAACTACATGTTCAAGATTTCCCAGAAATCTATTGCCTATAGCGCAGTTGGTCTTGCTGCGTTTGCTATCGCAGCCGCCCCGGCGCAAGCTGCTTGGAAGCCGTCTAAAGAAGTTGAATTGATCGCGCATGTGAAGACGTCTTCGTCCACCTATGCGTTTGCGTCTGCGGTGTTGGCAGCGCTCAAAGCTGAGAACTTAATGCCGAAGGGCGTCAGCCTTCGCTCGGTCCGCGGTGCACGCGGCGGTAAGGCGCGGGCCTTCGTCGGCGTCAAGAATAAGGGCAACCCGCATATGATGCAGGCCTTGACCCCGTCGCAGATCAACAATCCGATTTTGTCGAAGTCCAAAGTTGACTACAAGCTGTTCCGCGGCGTAGCCATGATGGTGGTGACCCCGTTGAACATCACAGTCCCGGCAAATTCGCCATACAAAACAATGAAAGACATAGTTGCGGATGCCAAAAAACGTCCGGGTAAGGTCATTCATGGCGGTGGCGCATTTGGTAACGTCGCCTCGTTGGTCGGCGAATTATGGTCACGCGAAGCGGGCTTCAAGGAAACCTATGTTGCTTATGAAAAGCAGGGTATCCTGGAATTGCTCGGCGGCCATGTTGCTTATGGTATGCATAACCCAGCCCAAATCGCAAAATATGTAAAAGCTGGTAAATTACGCATTATTGCGGCTTCGGAAAAACTTGGTTCGTACCCCAACGTTCCGACGTTTAAAGAGTCTGGATATAACTTCCCGATCCTAAAACAGTATCGCGGTTGGTGGTTGTCGAAAGACGTGTCAGACGATGCGGTGAACTACTACATAGGTATTATGGACAAGGTTCGTAAGTCCGACAGCTTTAAGAAGTACGAGAAGAAGTACAACATGACCTCGACCTGGGTTACGGGCAAGGACCTCGATAAAATGCTCGCCGAGGAATATAAAAACTACTACAAGCTTGATACCGAACTCGATCTGATCGGTAAGAAAAAGAAGAAAAAGAAATAATAAATAAAGTATTCAATAATATAATGAGCGCTGCCGGAAGTAATTCGGCAGCGTTCATTGTATTTTTTTAAATTATTTTATAAATATGATGGCTGGAATGAGAAAAATAGTTGCTATATTTACCGTCGGGGATCGGTTATTAGTTACTCTATTTGCAGTTTTATTGACTTTATATGGTCTTGAGACCTTCAATTTTCTTCGGGCATCCGGTGGCGAAGGCGTTGTAGGCTCAGCTTCGTTTCCGCGGGTGATTACCGTTTTTGGGCTTATACTGGTAGCGTTATTTTTCATTTCGCGTGGCACCCGTGATCTTGAAGGCGGTGACCTGAAGAAACGCCTCTCTGATGAAATCGTAGACCTGATGCCGCTTTGGCTCGCAGTTGTTTATGTCGCCTGCTTTGAGTGGTTAGGCTATCTCATCGCAACTTTTCTCTACGTCACAATCAACATGAAGTATCTTGGCCAGAAAACGTGGGGCAGTTCGGCAATTTATGGCTTTGCGTTGATGGTAATTCTCTTCAGCGTTTTCTATTATGGTTTATTGGGCGAATTGCCGCGCGGAGATCTTATAAACCTGCATGAGCTGCTGCCATTTCTAGACGATATCCGTCGTTGGGTTAAGGAGTAACGTCATGGGCGGCTCATGGGATCTATTGATGGA
>MDTB01019060.1_pt1 | contig 10143 bp, 2 predicted proteins | sample 811161 | NCBI WGS metagenome assembly MDTB01 (sample SAMN05326650, study PRJNA326480) | marine metagenome | isolation source: seawater | place: Mediterranean Sea | collected 2009
ACCGAAGTTCCTATATCTAATTATTACACATTGAATTCAGCAAAAAAATCTGCAATAACTATTTCTCACCTTCTTACTATGAGTTCAGGGGTTGGAGATGACATTGGCTATGCCGCTCAAAACCAACCTGTGGATTATATTTTATCACAACCGCTTTTTTTTGACCCAGGATCGTGGTGGGCATATACTTCAGCGGGAACACATATTCTATCTGATATTATCGTTAAAATAACCGGGCAGAGCACGAAAAGTTATATCGATGAAAATATATTAAATAAGATAGGGATTGATGATTACGAATGGATAACTCAAAATGGGGTCCACAATGGAGGCTATGGGATTTTCTTTCGCCTGATGGATATGCTTAGGTTTGGCCAGTTCTTCTTGCAAGAGGGCAGGTCTGGAAATGTGCAAATATTGCCTCGCCAGTGGATAAATGTTTCAACTGGCAGTCTGGTTGACTTTAACGCGAGCAGTGGCTATGGATTTCTATGGTGGGTCAGTAAGAATGGTCCTGAAGAAACTTATAGTGCGAGGGGATACGCTGGTCAATATATCGTCGTTGATCCTCAAAGGGCATTGGTCATATGCGTCACTTCCCAGACAAGGTATAATAATTTTGATTATTTGAATCGAATTGATTCACTTATAACGCAACTAATAGATAGTTTCGAACCTATCCAATGAAAAATCTATTTTTATATTATATTATTCATTTGTTTTTTTTATCATCTTTGTTATCCATGCATGAGGATGATCTAAAGGGTCGTCCCTATCATTTGCTTGGGTATGGCATTCAAGGTTCAGTACTGCACTATGGAGATCAGGTTTTCATTGGGCAAAGCAGATCATCGCTAAACAATGGAATAGTATATGTGTATTCTAAAGATGATAATGGCAATTATTCTTCGCAGCAAATTAAAGCTCCAATATCTGGCACGGATGGATATCAGTTTGGCTATTCTATTGCCGCTTTTAATGATTATCTTGTAATAGGCGCACCGAACATTGGTCCATTGAATGGGAAAGTTTTTTTATATCAAAGAAATGCTGATCGTATTTGGCAATTCAATAGAGAGATAGGATTCAATCTTGGCAAGATCACTTCAGATTTTGGATCGAAGGTGATCATTTCAAAGGATCATATTTTGATAGCAGATAGATTTTATGAAAATAAAGAGGGTGCGGTTATAGGTTATTATCTAAATAGTGATAAGTGGTACTATAGCAATACCCTGAGAGGTGTTCAAATGCCAGACGAAGGGCTTTTTGGCCACAGTATGGATATTCACCTCGATACTGCAATAATAGGCTCTAGATCAGCAAATATGGCCATAGAATTTTCTTTTGACCCATCTGGTAGGACATGGAAAGTTCAAGATGTTCTCACTCCTAAAATGCTACAAAAAGAGGGGAGATTTGGATACTCGGTAAAATATATTAATGGTCAGTTAGCTATAGGCTACCCGGGGTATGGTCAAAAGGGGGAGGTGCAGATCTTTTCTATGAATAATGGAGATCGAACACTTACTTATATCCTTAAATACGATAAAACCAATCAAGAAGATTTCTTCGGCGCTGCGATAGCCACTAATAATGAACAGCTTGCCATTGGGAATTTTAATGGCGAGGAGGTGGTCCTTTATGATATTAAGGATGATCAGAGCTTTCAATTTCATAGTGTATTATCAGTTGAAAACTCTAATGGGTCAAAATTCGGTAGAGCGCTTAGCTTTAATTCGGATCAATTGATCGTAGGTGCGGTTTATGCTGAAACCTCTTATTTATTTAAAAGAGATGAGAATAACAATTGGGATTTATCTCAAGAAATGCAGAGCAAGAAAGATATTCCTAGTATCCTTAACGATCCTCAGCCATGTACTTTAGGAAATATAAATAATTATTATCCAGACTTAGGATTATCAAACGATCTTTATCCTTGTTCTGGGATTGATATGCTATCCTATCTTAATCCCAGCGATCTTGGTGGTTATGGTATGAATGATATTTGGGGGTGGACAGACCCATTGACTGGCAAGGAAATTGTCCTTGCAGGTCTTACAACCGGAACATCTTTCATCGATATATCAGACCCGGAAAACCCCGTGGTCTTGGGTTTTCTCCCAAGCGATGTTTCCATTTCAAGCGTATGGCGTGATATGAAAGTCTATAAAGATCATATTTTTATAGTGGCTGATTATACCAATGCCAATGATCATGGCATTCAGATTTTCGATCTCAGGCAGTTAAGGGATGTCTCAAAATTTACTACCTTTGAAAATACTGCGCATTATGACCTGGTCGGATCTGTTCATAATATCGGTATCAATGAAGAAACGGGGTATGCTTATGCTATGGGCATTTCTTCAGCGAAAGAAGATAAATATAGGTGCGGTGTTCATATGATCGATATAAACGATCCAACAAATCCTGCTTTTGCTGGATGTGCGGGCGACATAACCACAGGTAGATATAATGATGGATACGTTCATGATGGTCAATTTGTAATTTATAAAGGACCTGATTCTGAGTATCAAGGGAAGGAGATCGCTTTTACCTGTAATGAGACGGCTTTAGGTATCACTGATATTACTGATAAATCCAATCCAGCAATATTATCAAAATACGAACAAGGCCAATTAGGTTATGTTCATCAGGGTTGGCTTTCAGAGGATCAGCACTATTTCTTTGTCAATGATGAGTTAAATGAGTATTATGGTTATGATGATAATCAAACCATGCTCATTTTTGATGTTTCAGACTTAGATGAGCCCAAACTTGTTTCCGTGTATGAATCAGGCCTTAATACTATAGATCACAATAATTTTGTCGTTGGGGATCGGCTTTATCAGTCAAACTATTCTACAGGATTACGCGTATTGGATATCAAAGACCCCCTGAACCCTAAAGAAATAGCCTTTTTTGATACTTATCCTGCATCTGACATAGTGGAATCTGTTGGCTCGTGGGGAAATTATCCTTATTTCAAAAGTAAGAATATTCCCGTTACCTCTATTGATGAAGGGTTGTATATATTAAAAATCAATGAAGGCGAAAATCTATCCATCAGCAATGAAGAGTTATTGCCACAGTCATTTGAATTATATCAAAATTTTCCTAACCCATTTAATCCTATGACTAAGATTGGTTTTAGATTATCTAAGCCGAATCAAGTAACCTTAACAATATTTGATTTGAAGGGAAAAGAGGTTGAGGTATTGTATGAGGGAAATAAAAATAGCGGGTATCATAGTATTGAATTCAACGCTTCAAGTTATCCTAGCGGAGTTTATATCTATCAATTAAAAGCAGAAGGAAGAGTCATTACAAAGAAAATGTCTTTAATTAGATAATTTTTAAACTTTTTATAAGATATAAGCTATAAATTTAGATATTAAAATTATTTGAAAATTTGTTTTTGGAGGGGTGGCAGAGTCTGGCTGAATGCACTGGTCTTGAAAACCAGCATACCGTAAGGTATCGGGGGTTCGAATCCCTCCCCCTCCGCGTTACATCAGATAAACTCTCATATTGCTGAGTTTACAAGGATATAAAGCGCTTTTTTTTGTAACGAATGTTACTTTATTGCAACGCCATAAGGGCGCTGAAAGGCGCTCAAAACTATCGATTTTTGGTTCTGTTTTTCAGCGAGCATAAGGATCTGTTATAATTTTATAATATCTGCTCATCGCATACGTGAGGTTATTTACGTATTTTTGCAGAAATATTTTTATGAAATTTTTTATTAATTTCACTTATGAATATCTCATTTCATTTTAAAAGAATATTGTACAATATTCCTTTTTTGGTCTCGATCCTTTTAAGTGAAGATTATTTTGTTTCAAAATCCTACGGAAACAATAATAATGACGGGAAGTCTATATCTTCTCCCTTTAAAACCATAGCTAAAGCTGCAAGTGTAATGACGGCTGGCGATGTGTGCTATATCAGAGAAGGTTCTTATCATGAAACTATTACGATGAATAATAACAATGGAAGTCAAGGCTCTCCAATAGTATTTACTAGATATAACAATGAGAGAGTAATAATGGATGGAACATTGCCCGTAGATACTTCTTGGACCGTTCATTCAGGTAATATATATAAAATAAAATTATCATTTACACCATGGCAATTGTTCGTTGGAGGAGAAGAACAGGTCATGGCCCGATGGCCAAATGCAAAATTTAGCGATCAATCAATATGGGATAATGACAACCATTGGGCGAAAGGAACCATTGATGATGACGAGAATGCCTATTCAAATGGCACTATGATCGACGACCCTTATACAAATGATCAAGGAGAGAGTATCAATTTAAGCTCTCAAGGTTTTGATCTTGATCAGAGCAATAAGGAAGCGATCGCTATCTTAAATACAGGTTCTTTTAGAACCTGGTCGCGTAAAGTGACCTCACATTCAGGTGGAACCTTTAATTATGCTAATACCCCTGGATGGAAAACAAAGCATCATTATTACTACCTAGAAGGAAGATCGGAGTTCTTGGACTCAGCAGGGGAATGGTTCTTTGACACGGCTGATAGCATGCTCTATCTCTGGCCTGAAAATAATGCAGATCCAAAAAACTTGGATATTCGCGGCAAGGTCCAGTCATATGCTTTTAATATTACAGCCTCTGAGTATATCCACATAAAGAATTTAGAATTCTTTGCAACCACGGTCTATTTTTATAACGGGGACAATTCGCTGATCTATGGGTGTAATTTCATGTATCCTAGCTGTTCAAAAAGAATGCTACGCGTGGTAGATACACAACCTGAATTAACACTATTCACTTCCAGTAGTACAGATAACATCATTCGTAAATCGGCCTTCAGGAATACCGATGGTTCGGTGATCGAGATGTGGGGAGGTGATAATATGATCGATAGCTGCTATTTTAACAATATTGATTATTCTGTCGCTGATAACAGCAGTATCATGTTGACCATTAGAATGAATGGCAGTGATAATATTTTCAGTCACAATACAATTCATAAGACAGGTGCGTCAGCAACGGTCAAAGTTGGTAATTCTGGATTAGTGGAATTCAATAATATTTATGATACTGGCCATTTGCAGAGCGATGGATCGATGATTCAATTCACGGAAGCTGAGCAAGATGGGGCAATTTGCAGATACAATTGGCTCCATGATACTGAAAAATATGGTGCTAGGTTTGATCATAGCGGTAGCGCAGATGGGGTAAATGGTCTGATGCATCATAATGTGGCATGGAATTGTCTTAGTGGTGGAATAATGGTTAAAGGAAACAATCACAAGATTTATAATAATACGGTTATAAACTCCGGCCAAAAAAATGATATCATAGTTTTTAAAATCGGTAGCAATGACCATTCTGGCACTATTGTTAAAAATAATGTTGCAATGAAAATAGCCAATCACAGATCGAACGATGTGGAGATAGACTTCGGATCTTATAGTAATAATTGGAATGGTTATAAGGAAAGTTCATCGGTAACATCAATTTTGTCAGATACAAGTTCCAAGGATTTTACTCCGAAATCTGGATCATCGATAATCGATGCTGGAGTTGCAATTACGGGTATTACCGATGGATATCAAGGTAGCAACCCTGATATGGGGGCATATGAAAGTGGAAACGTCTCTTGGTCGGCTGGCCATGGGTGGAATGTTAATTCAACGTTTGGTAGTCAATGGGTAGCTTTGGATGAGTCAACTCCAATCATTACTGGCGCCTCTATCAATACTTCGAATGAGCAAATAACAGTTACCTTTTCAGAATCGGTATTTAACGATATTGCTAGCCCCTCAACCCTAGAAGCTGCAGATTTTTCACTTTCCTTATCAGGCGGTGTGGCAACTTTGTCATCTTCAACGCCGACCAGTATAAGCTCTAGCGGAAATAATTATATTCTTGGTTTTGCTTTATCGGGAACGCCAAATGGCATGGAAGTGGTAACGGTATCTCCAGCGAATAACAGTATTTTTGATTCAGTTGGAAATACTGCTAATGTATCTCAAAATAATAATACGGTTACGCTAAATGACAAGCTTGCACCAACCGTTTTAGAAGTTACTTCGCTATCCAATGATGGTGCATTCAATGCGGGAGACCAAATTTCTTTATTAATAAAATTTTCAGAGAAAGTTGTTGTTATTGGAACTCCTAAGCTAAGCTTAGAAACTGGTTTGACAGATAAAGAGATCTCCTTTTCATCTGGATCAGGTACAGATTCACTGATATTTAGTTATACGGTTAGCTCTGGAGAAAATACCAATGATTTGGATTACACCTCTCAAAACGCATTAATCTTGAATAATGGTACAATAAAAGATCCGGCAGGAAACAATGCAAATTTAATTTTGCCAACCCCTGGACAGTCAGGATCCTTATCATCGATAAAAAATTTCATCATAGACACCATCGCTCCAACTGTAACAATATCAGCTAAAAATAGTAGTGGAAATGCGGTAAGCGATGGAGCGGTTACTAACAACGATTCATTATTGATCACATTTACCCTAAGTGAAGCAGCATCGAACTTTGCTTCAAGCGATGTATCCATATCAGGGGGTCAACTATCAAGCTTTACTGCCAGCAGTTCCACGGTTTATAGTGCTATTTTTAAGCCATCATCTGCAGGAGAGACCACTATCGATGTTGCAACAAATACCTTTACAGATGGCGCAGGCAATAACAATAGCGCATCCAGTCAATTCAATTGGTCTTATGATAATATCGCTCCCACTATTTCATCGATCAAGCTTTTATCTGATAATAGCGCTGTTGAAGTGCAATTAAGTGAGATGGCTTACAGTCAAAATGATGGATCAGGACAGCTCAAGATATCTGATTTTCAATTTTCAATGACTGGAGGTACGGCAACTTTATCATCTAATGCTCCCTCCAGTTTAAACAAAAATAGTAATACCTATACTTTGACAATCGGTCTTAATGGTACTCCTGATGGCAATGAACAATTGACCATTTCCTTGCTTTTCAATAGCGCCTACGATGCGATCGGCAATGTGCTTTCAGTCAATGATTCAAAAACAATTAAACTGAATGATCAAACTAAGCCAGTGATTGGAGGAGTTAATTTTGCATCTGATAATAGCTATGCAGACATAACATTTAGCGTTCCAGTTTATTCTAATAACAATGGGACAGGTGCATTAGAATTATCCGATTTCCTTATTGTATTCAACCAATCAAATGGCGCAGCTACGGCAGCATCCATGACAAGTATAAAGAAAGACAATAACGTTAGTGAAGCCAGTGCTACAAATTTGGTTGGGGGCGAATCTGTTGTAAGAATTTTCATCAACATAACTGGAACACCCAATGGCATGGAAGAGCTATCCATTAAGCCGAAAGATGGTAATTCAATATTCGATCAAGCAGGAAATAGCGCCGATGTCGACATAAATAATAGTAGTACAAAATTTCAAGATCGATTAGCTCCGACTGTATCAATCGCTCCAAGCAATAATTCAAGCCAAATAAGTTTAGATAGTATCATTGTTTTAACTTTTAACGAACCTGTCAGGCTGTTGAGCGATGTAGAGATAACTAACAATAACGTTAAATCATTGATCAGTTTAAATAGAATTGAAGCAAATGGAGCTTCTTTGGATTTTCTATCGACTATGAGTTCTGACAAAAAAATAATCACTATTGATCCAGTGCTTAATTTTAATTTTGAAGAAAAAATTCATCTATCCCTACAAGAAGTGGAGGATTATTATAATAATCCTATGGGTAGTGTAACTGCCTCATCTTTTACAAGCGTAAAAAATATTAAACCGATCGCTCAAAGTCAAAGTATATCAACAATAGAGGATTCAACTGCTAATATACAGTTAACTGGAAGCGACTTGGAAGGTTATGATCTTTCATATAGCTTTTCAAGCGTGAAAAATGGTACGCTATCAGGATTTTTACCCTATTTAACATATACTCCTGATCCTGATTTTTTTGGAGCTGATTCCTTTAAATTTATCACTAATGATGGATTTATCAATAGCGATTCAGTCGTTATCTCGATTTCGGTTGTGGCTGTAAATGACAAACCAATGCTAACCTTAGCAGATTTGGATACCTTATCTTTAACACAGAAAGAATCCGACGCATTTATCTTTCCTTCTAGCTTGGCAAAAGATGGAATTACAACATCAACAACCATAAAAGATATTGACGATGACTATATATCGAAATCAGTGGTTACCATTTCGCCTTATTACTCTAACGAAGATACATTGCTATACAACGATGGTAGTAATCCAAAAATTAGTTTTAGTCAAGCTGGTTCAGTAGCGACTTATGAGTTCATTTCTACAGTTTTAAAAAATGACTATCCATTGTTCTTATCAAAAATACAGTATGTCAATAATGCTGGGTATAAGCTAACTAAAGGCAAAAGAATTATAACTATTCAAATAGCTGATGGTGAAGAATTGAGCGAGGCTAATGATAAAATCATTGAATTGGATATTTTAAATTCTGCCCCTACAGCGATCAGCTTTAATGATACGCTATATGAAGATAGCAAAATAAGTTTTTCATTACAGGGAAGCGATATTGACCCTGACCAAATTTCATTTTCTATTACTAAAAAATTTACCAAAGGTCAGCTTATTGGCACCCTTCCTAATTTAACCTATGTTCCAGATGAAAACTTTTTTGGTCATGACAAGTTAAAATATGTATCCAACGATGGTAAGATCAGTAGCGATACTGCATCTATAGATCTAATTGTCTTACCTATAAATGATCCGCCAACTGATTTCTCATTAAAACACCCATCTGATAGTAGCAAAATTATCATTACCGATTCGAATGTTGACCTGGATGTAATTAATTTCGATTGGCATCAATCTCAAGATGTTGACAATAAAGAGCTGACCTATCTTTTCTCTGGAGAATTCTCAATGATAGACATTGAAGGAAATAGCATTGTGCATAAAATTGATACCTTATCCAATGCGACCATCCTCTCATTGACATACAGAAATATTCTCAATATCTTAGATACATATCCAAGCGCAGGGGGAGCAATTCAATGGAAAGTCGATGTTACAGATGGTCAAGATACCATACGAAACAATGAGATAAGAACATTGATAATTGATGGTAAATATGCTGCTCTTTCCTTAGATGATGTTAAGGTGAGTCCTGATAAATTTATGCTATATGACAACTTTCCCAACCCTTTTAATCCTACGACCCAGATCCGCTTCGACCTGCCAATTACAGGAGACGTTCGCTTTACAATCTATAATATGTTAGGACAGAAGGTAAGGGAGTATCAGATGAACGGTTTATCTGCGGGTTATCATACCATCAAATGGAATGCGCGCAATCAAATTGGGGCCAAGGTCTCTGCTGGTATTTATTTTTATCAATTACGAAGCAAGGATTTCGTTAAGACCAAGCGGATGGTGCTCTTAAAATAATTTTTCCAGAGGACTAGTTATTTTGTAATGACTAGAACTATATCTTTGTTAGCTAAATCCTATCCAAACTGAAATTAGAAGATTTAACATTTATCACTTAAGATACATCATGCTCTTGACAGCGCGAAAACGATTTGACTTAATTTCATAAAAATAGATTCCTGAGCTGACAGTTTCACCTTTGAAGTTTGTGGCATTCCAATTAATTGATTTTTTACCTGGAGTTTGAAAACCATCATAGACCTCTTTCACTACATTTCCTAAGATATCATAAATGACGATATTAACGTTAGAGCCTTTTGCTAAACTGTAGTTGATTTTCGTAATAGGATTAAAGGGGTTAGGATAGTTCGAAATGGAATATATGTCATTAACTATAATAGATTTTTCTTCCTGTATAGACAGGTCAGTTTTAACTGGAGCTAACTGCAATGTTTCACCATCTGGCGTAGCAAGAATAAGTGCAAAAGCAGAATCTTGTTCGGTTGGAGTTAAGAATCCAGAAGCAACAACAATGCCTGATCGACCTCCATAGGAGCTGAGTGGAGCATCAAAGGATGCAACTGTATTGTCATCGTCATGTGCTTTTACATCAATGGTATAATTATCTGCTTTAACATTAATATAATCAGAATATTTTCCGTAAGAAATGTTTTCAAAAACCAAAGTGTCATTTGCATAAATATCAACCGCAGGAGCAT